>ERZ777305.75-NODE-75-length-151246-cov-6.529066_pt1 | contig 151246 bp, 135 predicted proteins | sample MGYA00374965_ERZ777305 | MGnify/ENA primary metagenome ERZ777305 (study PRJEB29328, sample SAMD00013331) | mouse gut metagenome | study: EMG produced TPA metagenomics assembly of the Metagenome analysis of fecal microbiota from mouse which was promoted...
AGAGCAGAGGACTGAAAATCCTCGTGTCACTGGTTCGATTCCGGTTCTGGGCATTTTATGTTCTGAATATTTGTTATGGGCCACTAGCTCAGGTGGTAGAGCACTTGACTTTTAATCAAGTTGTCTGGGGTTCGAATCCCCAGTGGCTCATTATAAAATAAAGGGAAGTTGAAATGGGGATTCGAACCCCTGTGCGACATCCCCAGTGGCTCATTAAAAACAGCAGTTCATTTAATAAGGCGGTTCTTTGTAGATATTCATACAAAGAGTGGTCTTTTTTGTTGTGTCATGTGATAAATAATATGTTTTTTTTATGAAATGTGATATGATAAAGCAGAAACAAAGATGAAAGAACATACATAGCCGACAGATATCCGGAAGTGTCTGACTTACGGTGCAATATGGTCGGCCTGCATAATGGATAAGATATGCAAAAGCAGGAGCAGGAAATACTTGCTATGGCATTTGGCGCAGATTGTGCTAAAATTGAATGTATACAAGAAAATCTGTATGAAATAGTCTTTACGATATCCGGAAAAAAATGGATATTTATCGTGAAAGCCTCCGTATTTCTAGCGAAAGAAAGCCGATATATATGGTGGGTGAAATGAACCATCTGCTAAAACGGAAAGATAGGTGTGAATATGAAAAAGATAATGCTTTTTGAGGGTGATATCGAAACGCAGGGTTATTTTTCAATACAATTGGCGGAAGCCTTTCAGAAAATGGGGCATCAGACTTATATTTTTGACTTGAGCCGTCCGTGGAGCAGCACCAACCGTTTTTTTAAGTTCTTTGAAAAAGGGAATACCGTGCTTATCAATTTTAACTTTCACGGAATGAGCGGAGAAGAAATTTTTCTGGATGAAAATGACAGGATGATGTGGGATGCGCTGCGGATACCGAGTTATAACATTGTTGTGGACCATCCGATGTATTATCATCATTTTCTGGAAAAGCATCCGAAAGATTATCATCATATCAGCATCGACAGACATCATGAAAAATACATGAGAAGATTTTTCCCGGAAATTCAGAACGGTCCGTTCCTTCCGCTTGCCGGAACACAGTTATATCCGGGGAAATCTTATACGCCGGCGCAGTATCGCCGTTATGAAGTAACGATGGTCGGCAATTATACGAGGCCTGAGCAGTTTGAGAAGTACATTACAAGGATTGACGACGAGTACACGGCGTTTTATTATGGAATCATAGACGACTTGCTGGCGCATCCGATGCGGACAGTGGAAGAAGTTGCGGAGGAACATATCCGCCGGGAGATACCGGAAGTAACGGAAGAAGAATTGAAGCAGGTTATGAGCAAACTGACATTCATAGATTTGTACGTCCGCTTCAGGACAAGAGGGCAGGCGGTGCAGTCGCTTGTAGATGCGGGCATCAAGGTGCATGTTTTTGGAGGCGGATGGGACGCGCTTGATTGTCGAAAGCCGGAAAACCTAATCGACGGCAACAGCCTGGATTCCGTAGGATGTCTGAAAAAATTGTGCCAGAGTAAGATATCGTTAAATGTGATGCCCTGGTTCCGGGACGGTGCACATGACAGAATATTTAATTCGATGCTGAACGGGGCGCTGTGTCTGACGGACAGCAGCCTTTATCTGGAGGAAATTTTACAGGATAAAAAGAATTGCAAAATTTATTCGACGGCGCGGCCGGAGGAACTGCCCGATATGGTATACGGACTGCTTGCCAATCCGGACGGGATGCAGGAAATTATCGATAATGGATATGAGATGGCGAAAGCCGCGCATACCTGGGAACATCGTGCGGCGGCGCTGCATAATCTGATAGAAGTGTGAAGGAAATCACTAAGCTCGAAAAAACCTCGCTAAGTGATTACACGCTCTGCGAGCAGAGCTTCTTCACACGGCAGAATGTCCATACGGCCATTCTGCATGAATGTTTGTGCCGCCTCAGGAGGCATGTCGGGAAGCGTGAAGAAGATATTTGAAAGAAAAAAATGAAATGAAAGGGAGACGATAACCGAATGAATATCGTAGAAAAAATCAGGAATCGAAGAAGAGAACGACTGAAAAGGCATTTTGAACGTTATCGCAGAATTCGCAGCCTTTTGCAGAAACATGGGGATGATATTATTCATTCCGATAATTTTAAAAGGACAAAAGCTCATATCCAGCATGGGAATATGACCGTCAATGACCATTGTATGAGCGTAGCGCGGTACAGCCTGATTTTGAATAAAAAACTGCATCTGCACTGTAATCAGAGGGATTTAATCAGAGGTTCTCTGCTGCATGATTATTTTTTGTACGACTGGCATGATAAGGAATATGTAGCGGAAAGGGGAAGGCTGCACGGTTTCTGGCATCCGGGCATTGCTCTTCGGAATGCGGATAAGGAATATCAGCTGACGGACGTTCAGCGGGACATCATCCGGAAGCATATGTGGCCGCTGACGATTGTGCCGCCGGCATGTCGGGAATCATGGGTTGTCACGAGTGCGGATAAGTATTGTTCTCTGATGGAGACGTTAAAGCTTCACAGAGGGCATGGAAAACGGTACGATTTTGTCGAGGCAAAGTGGAAACACGACAAGGAGAAACAGCTTGGGGCATGAGGTGAGACGGGAAGAACTGCTGTATGACAGCCTCGCCCGTTACGGAAAGACGGATTATTACCCTTATCATATGCCGGGACATAAACGGCGCGGTGAAATAGAGGGATTTACAGATTTTTTTCAAATTGATATTACGGAGATAGACGGTTTTGACAACCTGCATCAGGCGGAGGGAATCATCGGCAGGGCGCAGGAGCGTGCGGCAGAGTTATATGGTGCGGAGGAGACCTTTTTTCTGGTAAACGGAAGCACCTGTGGAATCCTGGCGGCCATCTCGGCGGTAACAAAGAAGCGGGATATGATACTGGCTGCGCGTAACTGTCATAAGTCGGTCTATCATGCGGCTCTTTTACAGGAGTTGGAAGTCAGGTATCTGTATCCGGGGCAGATACAGGAGTTTGATATTTTGGACGCGGTCAGCCCGGAAGATGTGAAAGCGGCGCTGGAGGAGTTTCCGGAATGCCGGGTAGTGGTGATTACGTCACCAACTTATGAAGGCATTGTGTCGGACATCCGGGAAATCGGGTGTATCATTCATGAAAAGGGCGGCATTCTGGTGGTGGACGAAGCGCATGGGGCGCATTTGGGACTGGCGCAGGGAATGCCGGAGAATGCAGTAAGCCAGGGAGCGGACATCGTGATTCACAGTCTGCATAAGACGCTGCCGTCCCTGACACAGACGGCATTATTGCATGTAAACGGAGCGCGTGTCAATCGCGGGAGGCTGCGCCGGTATTTGAACATCTATCAGTCAAGCAGCCCTTCTTATGTTCTGATGGCGGGCATGGATGCCTGTCTTTCTTATGTCAGGGAAAACACGGATATCTGTTTTGCGTCGCTAAAGAAGCACTATGAGCGTTTTATGCGTCAGATGGAAGAATGCAGGCACATTCGCATCGGAAGCCCGGGGGCGCTTGCGGCAAAATTATATTGTTTTCGGGCATGGGATATCTGTAAGCTGGTTATTTCCGTAAAAGGAACATCTATGAGCGGACAGGTTCTTTACGATATCCTGCGGGATGAATTTCATTTGCAGATGGAGATGGCGGCGGCCAGCTATGTGCTGGCAATCATGACAATTGCGGATGAAGAAGAAGGCTGGCAAAGACTGGCGGAGGCCTTGCTGCAAATTGACGGAAGATTACAGAAAACGGATGATACAGACATAGCGCGGCAAAATGAAAAGACAGGAACGGAGAAGTTACGCCCGGAAGCGAAACTGACCATTTCAGAGGCTTTTGAACGCGTTTACGGCGGTCGGATTTATGACAAAGACAGCGTTCAGGAAAATTTGCCCGTGCGGGCCTCAGAAGGCGTCAGAAAGGTTCCCCTCTCACAGGCGGCCGGTCATATCAGCGGTGATTTCGTATGCCTTTATCCGCCGGGCATTCCGCTTCTTGTTCCGGGAGAAGTTATTGAAACACATTTGGCCGCCCGGATAGAGGAGAGTCTGCGACTTGGCCTTTCCGTGCAGGGCGTGTCCGCTGACGGAACTTTGATTATTTGCTGAATAAAATTGAAATTCCCATAGAAATATGGCATTATTAAAATAGGGAAGAAATTAACGGACACAGGAAGGCATATTATTCATATGGGAAAAATCGTGTATCTGATGGGAAAAAGTTCCTCGGGAAAAGATACTATTTATAAAAAACTGCTGGAGCAGGACAAAATTCGGCTGCAAAAGATTGTGCCGTATACGACAAGGCCCATCCGCGCGGAAGAGCGGGAAGGCGTGGAGTATCATTTTACGGATGAAGAGGGCTATCAGGAGCTTTTGAAAAAGGGCGAAGTCATCGAAGCCAGAATTTATCATACCTGTCACGGCATCTGGCGGTATTTTACGGTGGCGGATGGGGAAGTTGATTTATCATCGCAGTCGTATCTGATAATCGGAACGCTCGAAGCCTATGAGAAAATCCGTATTTTTTATGGAAAAGAAAATGTGATTCCCATTATGATTGAGCTGGACGACGGTGTACGGCTGCAAAGAGCGCTGGACAGGGAAAAAGCGCAGGACCATCCGAAATATGAAGAAATGTGCAGGCGGTTTCTCGCCGATGCGGAAGATTTTTCATCGGAAAGAATGAAATCGGCCGGTATTACACAGACTTTTCATAATGACGAATTGGAACAGTGTCTTGAGAGAATCATGGAGTATATAAGAGAATGCGGCGCATAATGAGCGCACTGGAGGGTTCAAGTGGATATTAAGGTAAATCAGGTGCAGCAGCCTGTGCAGATAGAGCAGCCTCAGCAGGTGCAGGAGGCCGACGGAACATTTAAGTTCACACTGGTCAGCCGGATTGAAGAACAGGATTTACAGAACGCGCTGATGCAGATGATGGAAGAAATTACCAGACAGGGCGATAAGCTCGCCAAGCATCGGGATATCAAGGATATGCGGCGGTATCGGGCGTTGATTAAAGATTTTATGAATGAAATCGTAAACCGTTCCCATGCTTTTTCCAGAGAAAATTTTCTGGACAGAAAAGGACGGCATCGCGTTTATGGAATTATCCGCCTGATTGACCAGAATCTGGATGAGCTGGCGCAGGAACTCGTAAAGGATGAGCAGGACAATCTGGCGATACTAAATAAGATAGGAGAGATACGAGGGTTACTGTTGGACATTTTTACTTAAAGAAAAGGCAGGGGGGATATCGAATGGCAAAATTTACGGATATTATCGGACAGGAACAGTTAAAAGAGCATTTACAGAACGCCATTGCTATGAATAAAGTATCGCACGCATATTTAATAAATGGTGAAAGAAGCTCCGGCAAGGAATTTGCCGCGAAAGTTTTTGCGGCGGCGTTACAGTGCGAGAAGGGCGGGACGGAGCCCTGCGGAGAATGCCATTCCTGCATTCAGGAAAAAAGCGGTAATCAGCCCGATATTATTTATGTTTCCCACGATAAACCGAATACAATCGGCGTTGAGGATATTCGAACACAGATAAACAATGATATCGGCATTAAACCATACAGCAGCCCCCGGAAAATATACATTATGAACGAAGGGGAGAAAATGACCGTACAGGCGCAGAATGCCTTACTGAAAACATTGGAGGAGCCTCCGGAGTATGCGGTTATTTTGATTCTGACAACGAATGTGGATGCACTGCTGCCTACGATACTCAGCAGATGCGTCGTATTGAATATGAAACCGGTTCCCGACCATAAAGTGAAAAAATATCTGATGGAGGAGCTGCAAATTCCGGATTATAAGGCGAATATCTGCGTGGCTTTTGCCAGAGGAAATATCGGCAAGGCCAAGATGCTTGCGTCCAGCGAGGAATTTGAAAAGGTAAAAGAAGAAGCGGTTACGCTGGTGAAATATATTAACGACATGGATATCAGCGAGGTCGTAAAGGCGATTAAGAAAATTTCGGAGTATCAGTTCGACGTAACCGATTATCTGGACATCCTGTCGGTCTGGTACAGAGACGCGCTGTTATTTAAGGCGACGAAGGATGCCAACAGCCTGATTTTTAAAAATGAGATTCAGTATATCCGAAAAGTTGCGGACAGAAGCACTTATGAAGGAATCGAGACGATTGTAAAAGCCTTGCAGCAGGCGAAAAGGCGTCTGGAAGCGAATGTTAATTTTGACTTGACGATGGAATTACTTTTGCTGACGATTCAGGAAAATTAGTGCACTTCCCGTCTGTCAATATGAAAGATAAGATGAAAAGCCGTCTGCATGGCGGCGTGAGGAAATATGGAGGTTTATAGAGAATGATAAAGGTAATTGGTGTGCGGTTCCGCGTTGCCGGAAAAATATATTATTTTGACCCCGGCAAGTTACAGATTAAAAGAGGAGACCATGTCATCGTGGAGACCGCCAGAGGGATTGAATACGGTACGGTAGTAGGAGACCCCAGAGAAGTTACGGAAGATAAGGTTGTACAGCCGTTAAAGGCGGTTCTGCGCGTGGCAACGCCGAAGGACGACGAACAGGAAGCGGCAAATAAAAAGAAAGAAAAAGACGCTTATCAGATTTGTCTGGAGAAGATTCGGAAGCATGAACTGCCGATGAAGCTCATCGACGCGGAGTATACATTTGACAATAACAAAGTTTTGTTTTATTTTACGGCGGACGGACGCATTGATTTCAGGGAGCTGGTGAAAGACCTTGCATCCGTTTTCAAGACGAGAATAGAGCTTCGCCAGATTGGCGTGCGGGATGAGACCAAAATCGTAGGCGGTATCGGTATTTGCGGAAGGGCGCTGTGCTGCCATACGCATTTGTCGGAGTTCGTTCCGGTTTCAATCAAAATGGCGAAGGAACAGAATTTATCCCTGAACCCGACAAAGATTTCCGGTGTCTGCGGAAGGCTGATGTGCTGTTTGAACCATGAGGAAGAAACGTATGAGGATTTGAACAGAAGACTGCCGAATGTGGGAGACTTCGTTACGACGTCGGACGGCTTAAAGGGTGAGGTGCACAGCGTAAATGTGCTGCGCCAGCTTGTTAAGGTTATCGTGGATGTAGACGATGAAAAAGAAATTCAGGAATACAGAGCGGACCAGCTCCGGTTTAAAAGAAAGCATCACAAAAACCACCGGGAAAAGGTGAATGTGGAGGAAATGAAAGAACTGGAAAAACTGGAAGACAATACTTCGAAGCTGGATGAAAACTAAAGAGCATATGTTGTGTAAGGAAAACGAAAGAATAGATGATTTACAACGTAACGGTTATCGTATCATCCAAAATCCGGACAAGTTCTGTTTCGGAATGGACGCGGTTCTGCTTTCCGGGTTTGCCAGAGCAAAGGAAGGCAGCAGCGTTCTGGATATGGGAACCGGTACGGGCATCATACCGATTCTGATGGAAGCCAGAACGAATGCCGCTCATCTGACCGGACTGGAGATTCAGGAGGAAAGCGCCGACATGGCGAGGCGCAGCGTAGCGCTGAACGGACTGGAAGAAAAAATCAGGATTGTGACGGGAGATATCAGGGAGGCAGGGAGTCTTTTTGCCGCTGCTTCTTTTGACGTTATTACCTGTAATCCGCCTTATATGATTGGGCAGCACGGGCTGGTTAATCCGGAGGATGCCAAAGCGATTGCGCGGCATGAGATTTTGTGTACGCTGGAAGATGTTGTCCGGCAGGCGGCAGGGCTGTTAAAGCCGGGCGGTAATTTTTTTATGGTGCACAGACCGTTTCGTCTGGTGGAAATTATGGTGCTTCTGCGGCAATACCGGCTGGAGCCGAAGCGGATGCAGCTTGTCTATCCGTTCGTGGATAAAGAGCCCAATATGGTGCTGATTGAAGCGAACCGGGGCGGAAAACCCCGTATGACAGTAGAGAAGCCGCTAATCATCTATCGGGAACCGGGTGTGTATATGCCGGAAATATACGAATTGTACGGCTATTAGAAGGAGCATTGATACGAGATGGCAGGGATTCTATATCTGTGCGCAACACCAATCGGAAATCTGGGCGATATGACGCCCCGCGTGGTCGAGACGTTACGGACCGTCGATTTGATTGCCGCGGAAGATACGCGCAACAGCATAAAACTGTTGAATCATTTTGAAATAAGAACTTCTATGACAAGTTATCACGAATATAATAAAGTAGAAAAAGCGGACTACCTGACGGAACAGCTTTTACAGGGAAAAAATGTAGCGCTGATAACCGACGCCGGCACGCCGGCCATTTCCGACCCGGGAGAAGTCCTCGTGCAGAAGTGTATGCAGGCGGGGATTACGGTAACTTCGCTGCCGGGAGCTGCCGCCTGTATTACGGCACTGACGCTGTCAGGGCTCGGAACCAGAAGATTCTGCTTTGAGGGATTTCTGCCCGCCGATAAGAAGGAAAAGGCCGAAGTATTGGAGGAGCTGCGGGAGGAATCCAGAACGATTATTTTGTATGAAGCGCCGCATCGTCTGAAAAAGACGTTGAAAGAATTATATGACAGCGCGGGGAACAGAAGAGTAACCCTTTGCAGGGAACTGACGAAAAAATTCGAAACAATTCTGCCGACCACGCTTGAGGATGCCCTAATCTATTATGAAGAGGAGGAACCTCGCGGCGAGTATGTCATAGTCATGGAAGGCAAAAGCCGCCGGGAGAAGAAAGAAGAAGAAAAAATGTCCTGGCTGGAAATGCCTGTGGAAGAACACATGACCTGTTATGAGAAGGAGGGGATGGACAGAAAAAGCGCTATGAAACAGGTCGCAAAAGACCGTGGAATCACGAAAAGAGAGATTTATCAATATTTCTTAAATAAGTGAATTGACAAAACCTATAAAAACCGTAAAATAAGATTGACAAATATGGAAGTAGAGAATATACTTTGAATATCAAACTATTCTTTGCTTAAAAATTATAAGACGGAAAAGGAGATAAAGAAATGTTAGAAAGAGTAAGAGAAATTATTCAGGAGCAGTTAAATTTGGAAGGTATCGAAATTACGGAAGAATCTTCTTTTAAGGATGACCTCGGCGCGGATTCTCTGGATTTATTCGAACTTGTTATGGCTTTTGAAGAAGAATACGGGATTGAAATTCCATCGGAAGATTTGGAGCAGATTACGACAGTCGGCGCTGTTATCGAATATATGAAGAGCAAGGGCGTTGAAGCATAAGACGGGGCAGGACACTGGTTATGAAGACAAAAATTACGGAACTTCTGGGAATTGAGTATCCCATCATTCAGGGCGGCATGGCATGGGTCGCGGAATATCATCTTGCGGCGGCTGTTTCCGAAGCAGGAGGACTCGGCATTATCGGTGCGGGCGGTGCACCGGCATCTTTTGTACGGGAGCAGATTCAGAAAGTAAAAGAAATCACGGATAAGCCGTTTGGCGTGAATATTATGTTGATGAATCCGGAAGCGGACCAGATTGCACAGGTCGTTGTGGAAGAGGGCGTTAAAGTCGTTACGACGGGAGCCGGCAATCCTGGCAAGTATATGGCGATGTGGAAGGAAGCGGGCATTAAAGTCATTCCTGTTGTGGCCAGCGTAGCGCTTGCGAAGATGATGGAACGTGCCGGTGCGGACGCGGTCATTGCGGAAGGAATGGAATCCGGCGGACATATCGGAGAAGCGACAACGATGACGCTAGTTCCGCAGGTCGTGGACGCGGTTGCGATTCCCGTTATTGCGGCGGGCGGTATCGCGGATGGAAGAGGCTTTGCAGCTGCGATAATGTTAGGCGCTCAGGCGGTTCAGATGGGAACGAGATTCGTTGTAGCCAGTGAATCCATCGTACATGAGAATTATAAACAGAAAGTAATTGCGGCGAAGGATATTGATACTGCGGTGACCGGAAGGTCAACGGGACATCCGATTCGCTGTATCCGCAATAAAACAACGAGAGAATATCTGAAATTGGAAAAAGACGGAGCGACTTTGGAAGAGCTTGAAAAACTGACGCTTGGCGGGCTCAGAAGAGCGGTCATGGAAGGCGATGTTGTGGAAGGCTCCGTTATGGCAGGACAGATTGCCGGCCTTGTAAAAAAAGAACAGACTTGTGCGGAGATGATTCAGGAAATCATGGCGCAGGCGGAAGAACTGATGAAACGTTAAATTGTGGAGCGCAGGCTGCCCGGCTTGCGCTTTTTCAGAAGAGAATACTTTGAAGTTCAAAATATTATAGATGCTAAACGACAATACAATGATAATGAGAAAGAGGGATGAATTCAAATGGGTAAAACAGCGTTTATGTTTCCGGGGCAGGGAGCGCAGTATATCGGGATGGGAAAAGATTTTTATGAGCAGATTCCGGTTTGCAAAGAGATGTTTGAGCTGGCGGGAAAGGCAGCCGGCCTGGACGTAGCCGCATTGTGTTTTGAAGAGAATGAACAGATAAACATTACAGAGTATACGCAGATAGCCATGCTGGCGGCGGAAGTCGCCATGTTAAAGGCGGTTTGTGAAAAGGGAATCCGGCCGGATGTAACGGCGGGGTTAAGCCTCGGCGAGTATGGCGCGCTTGTTGCGAGCGGTGTGATGACGCCGGAAGATGTTTTTAAAATTGTCAGAAAAAGAGGCATCTATATGCAGGAAGCCGTGCCGGAAGGCGGCGGTATGGCGGCGGTTCTCGGAATGGATACGGCAGCGATAGAAAAGATATGCGAAGAGACGCCGGGAACGGTGTCGATTGCAAACTATAACTGCCCGGGACAGATTGTAATCACCGGGGAAGCTGACGCGATTCAGGCGGCCGTTGCCAGACTGACTGAGGCTGGAGCGAAGCGATGCGTGCCTTTAAAGGTAAGCGGCCCGTTTCATTCCGGGATGCTTACGGGAGCGGGAGAAAAACTGGCAAAGGAGCTGGAAGCGGTCACGGTTCATGAAATCAGCGTTCCTTATATCGCCAACGTGACGGCGGATTATGTGGCAAAAACGGAGGATGTGAAGCCATTGCTGGAAAAACAGGTATCTTCGTCTGTCAGATGGCAGCAGACCATAGAAAGAATGCTGGCAGACGGTGTGGACACTTTTATCGAAATCGGGCCGGGCAAGACCCTGTCAGGATTCATGCGGAAAATCAACCGCGATGTGAAAGTGCTGAATGTAGAAAAAGTAGAAGATTTGGAAAAACTGATGCAGATATGTTAATGCAGATAAGCTGATGTAAATGAGTTAATGTAAATAAGCTGCTACGGAAACTGTATCGAAGAGAAACAGCGGAAACGAAGTGAAGGAGAGAGAAATATGCTGACAGGAAAAGTGGCTCTCGTGACGGGAGCAAGCCGCGGAATCGGGCGTCAAATCGCGTTGACGCTGGCGGAATACGGTGCGGACGTTATCGTAAATTATAATGGTTCCAGAGAAAAGGCGGAAGAAGTTGTGCAGGAAATCGAGAGCATGGGGCGAAAAGCGGCGGCGGTACAGTGTACGGTAGCCGACTTTGAAGCCTGCGGAAAAATGGTGGAAAATATGATTGCACAATTCGGCCATATTGATATTCTTGTAAACAATGCGGGCATAACGAAAGACAATCTGATGATAAAGATGTCCGAGGCAGATTTCGATGCGGTCATCGAAACGAACCTGAAAGGCACGTTTCATATGATAAAACATATGTATCGTCCCTTTTTGAAACAAAAGGCGGGAAGAATTATTAATCTCTCTTCCGTTACCGGCATTCTGGGCAATGCAGGTCAGGCAAATTATGTGGCGTCCAAAGCGGGCGTTATCGGACTTACCAAGTCTGTCGCAAAAGAACTGGCAGGCAGAAATATTACGGTCAACGCGGTCGCGCCCGGTTATATCGATACAGATATGACGCAGGCGATGACGGATACCGCCAAAGAGGCTGTTCTGTCACAGATTCCCTTAAAAAGAGCGGGAACGCCGAAAGATATTGCCGAGGCGGTAGCTTTTCTGGCAAGCGAAAAGGCGTCCTATATTACGGGACAGGTTCTTTCCGTGGACGGCGGCATGGCAATTTAGAAGCGAAACAATGGGCGCTGTGAACATTGCGGACGTTGTTCGCGTACAAACAGCGCAGGTTTGGAGAAAGGCATGGTTGAAAATATGAACAGACGAGTAGTTGTAACGGGTATGGGAGCGATTACCCCTGTCGGCCTGGGTGTAGAAACGTTTTGGGACAGCATAAAAGCGGGTAAAACAGGATTCGGAGAGATTACCAGATTTGATGCGTCGGAATATAAATGCAGACTGGCGGCAGAAGTGAAAGGTTTTGAAGGTAAAAATTACATGGACTTCAAGGCGGCCAAAAGAATGGAGCTGTTCTGCCAGTATGCGGTGGCGGCAGTCAAAGAGGCGATGGAGGATGCGGGAATTGATATGGAAAAAGAAGACCCATACAAAGTAGGCGTTTCCGTCGGTTCCGGAATCGGTTCTTTACAGGCGATGGAGCGGGCGCACAGCAGATTGCTGGAAAAAGGGCCGGCGCGTGTGGAACCTTTGCTTGTTCCGCTTATGATTTCCAATATGGCAGCAGGAAATGTATCGATTCAGTTCGGCTTGAAAGGTAAGAGCATCAATGTCGTAACGGCATGCGCGACGGGAACAAATTCCATTGGCGAAGCATTCCGCACGATTCAGTACGGAGACGCGGAAATCATGGTTGCGGGCGGTACGGAAAGCAGCGTTACCCCGATTGGCATAGCTGGTTTTACCGCATTGACGGCGCTTACTTCCTCCAATGACCCGGAAAGATGTTCGATTCCTTTTGACAAGGAACGGAGCGGCTTCGTAATGGGAGAAGGAGCAGGCATCGTGGTGCTGGAAGAACTGGAACATGCGAAAGCGAGAGGCGCGAAAATCTATGCGGAAGTCGTCGGGTATGGCTGTACTTCCGATGCTTATCATATTACGTCTCCGGCGGAAGACGGTTCCGGCGCGGCGAAAGCCATGACATATGCGGTGGCGGACGCGGGCATTGCGATGGAAGATATTACTTACATCAATGCGCACGGAACGAGTACGCACCACAATGATTTGTTCGAAACAAGGGCAATTAAGCTGGCGTTCGGCGAACATGCGAAATCAATAAAAATCAATTCCACAAAGTCCATGATAGGGCATCTTCTCGGTGCGGCGGGCGCGGTCGAATTTGTTGCCTGCGTGAAGGAGATTCAGGAAGGATTTCTTCACAAGACGGCGGGCTATCAGGTTCCGGATGAAGAATGTGATTTAGATTACTGCATTGAGCCTGCGGAAGGAAACTACCTGTATGCGCTGTCAAATTCTTTGGGATTCGGTGGACATAATGCGAGTATTCTGATTAAGAAATTCAGCGAATAACAACAGAAAGAGCAGAAAGACGCGCAGTTTTGCGCAGATAGTATGGAAATGGACGGAGGTAATTATGTCAGTTCTGAGTGCAAAGGAAATCATGGAAATCATTCCACATAGACAGCCTTTTATGCTGATTGATACGGTCGAAGAGCTGGAACCGGGCGTAAAAGCGGTGGCAAAGAAATGTGTATCTTATAACGAACCATATTTTGCGGGACACTTTCCGGAAGAGCCTGTCATGCCGGGCGTGCTGATTATCGAGGCGCTGGCGCAGACGGGTGCGGTGGCAATTTTGAGCCAGCCCGGGTACAAAGGAAAGACGGCGTATTTTGCGGCAATCAATTCGGCGAAATTCAAGGGCAAAGTGACGCCGGGTGATGTCCTGACGCTGGAGACGAAAATCGTAAAAGTGAAAGGGCCCATCGGCGTAGGAGAAGCGAAAGCTTATGTGGACGGGAAACTGGTAACGAGCGCGGAGCTCACATTTGCAATCGGTCAGTGATGTTCGCATTTCAATGTCGCGGGCTGAAAGAAAGGCACGGGTTATTAGGATGAAAATAAAACCTCTTGTTATAGGGGATTTAATGGCGCGCATTCCGGTCATGCAGGGCGGAATGGGCGTGGGAGTCAGCCTGTCCGGGCTTGCCGGGGCAGTAGCCGCAGAAGGCGGCATCGGCATTATTTCTACGGCACAGATAGGTTACCGCGACGCGGATTTTGACAAAGACCCGATTGGGTGTAACCTGAGGGCAATTAAAGCGGAAATCGACAAGGCGCGCCGGATTGCCAATGGCGGCATTATCGGCGTGAACATCATGGTTGCGACGAGGCGGTATGAGGAATATGTCAGGGCGGCAGCACTGGCCGGCGCGGACTTAATCGTATCGGGTGCGGGACTTCCTGTGGATTTGCCGAAATATACCGAAGGAAGCGGAACGAAACTGGCTCCAATCGTATCGAGCCTTAAATCCGTCCGGGTCATTATGAAATATTGGATGAAAAAATATGAACGCCTGCCAGACGCGGTCGTCATAGAAGGGCCGCTTGCCGGAGGTCACCTGGGCTTTACGAAAGAGCAGGCGGAACATCCGGAAGATTTACGGTATGATGAGGAAGTAAAGAAAATACTGGCGGACGTCGAAAAAACCGGGGAAGCGCATCATGTGCATATTCCGGTCATTATGGCGGGCGGCATTTACACAAGAGAAGATATGGAACATTATCTGGCGATGGGGATATCCGGCGTACAGATGGCAACCCGGTTTGTGACCACTTATGAGTGTGATGCGGCCGAGGCGTATAAACAGAGTTATATCAATGCGCGCAAAGAAGATATCGTAATCGTTCAGAGCCCGGTCGGTATGCCGGGAAGAGCGATTCTGAATCCCTTTATGCAGAAAGCGAAAACGGGAAAGATACCGCATGGGCAATGCCATAGCTGTATCAGTACATGCAATCCGTCCGAGACGCCCTATTGTATTACGGATGCGCTCGTCAATGCGGCGGTGGGCCGCATAGAGGACGCCCTGTTGTTTTGCGGCGCCAATGCCTGGCGGGCGGAAAAGCTGGAGCATGTGAAAGAGATTATGGAAGAGTTCCGTCCGTAAAAGGTCGGCTGCAAACTTGCAGGCTAAGAGAAAGGCATGGTTATAAAAATGAGAACAAGAATCATAGGAACCGGAAGCTGCATGCCGGAAATGGTGGTGACAAACGATGATTTATCGAAAATAATGGATACTTCCGATGAGTGGATAAGCAGTCGTACAGGAATCAGGGAGCGCAGGCTTGCCAGAGAAGAAACGACAGCGTCGATGTCGGTGACGGCGGCAAAGCGCGCGCTGGAAAATGCCGGCATAACGGCGCAGGAAATCGACCTGATTATCGTCGGTACAATTACGGGAGACTATGTAACGCCGTCAACCGCATGTGAAGTGCAGGCGGCGCTTGGCGCCGATAAAGCGGTGGCGTTTGATATCAACGCGGCATGTTCGGGCTTTATGTTCGCGCTGCATATTGCGGATGCCTACATAAAAACCGGCGTTTATAAAACAGCTTTGATTTTGGGGGCGGAAACGCTGTCTAAAATTATGGATTGGAATGACAGAAGCACTTGCGTTTTGTTCGGAGACGGCGCTGGAGCGGCGGTCGTAAGAAGTGACGAGACAGGGCTGCTCGCATACGACCAGGGGTCGGACGGCGCAAGAGGAACGGTATTGACCTGCCGGAGCAGAGAGAACAACAATCCCTTCGTAAAAAATCCGACAGAGCCTTCCTATACCCATATGGACGGACAGGAAGTATATAAATTTGCGGTGACGACAGTGCCGGCGTCCATTAAAAAGGTGGTCGGGGAGGCCGGGCTGACGATAGAAGACATTGACTGTTTTGCGCTGCATCAGGCGAATATCAGAATTATCCAGTCCGTTGCGAAGCGGCTGAAAGCGCCGGAAGAAAAATTCCCGACAAGTCTGGACCATTGCGGAAATGTTTCCGCAGCCAGCGTGCCGATTCTGTTGGATGAAATAAACAGGAAAGGCATTTTAAAGCCCGGCATGAAGATTGTATTATCGGGATTTGGCGGCGGGCTTACATGGGGCTCTGCGGTGCTGGAATGGTAAAGCGGGTATTTTGATAAATTATGATTCCTCTGTGCTTCACGAAGTATTATAAAGAATATTCTATGGTGGAAAAATCTTCCGACATGCAGTATACTCATAATTAATGCAATATTTACAGATTATTATGTATAAGCAGACGAACCGGATAGATACTAACCGGAATAGATTCTAACATAGAAAAGAGGCAAAAGAGATGAATCATAGCGTACAGAAAAAAGAAAATGCTTTTTTGAAAAAATTTAGTAGGACGGACCTGCTTTTGTTGGCGGTCTGTCTTTTGTTTTACCTTCTTTTTCCAATCTTTGACGGGCCTGTATGGTGTAAAGATTCCCTGAGCTATGCGGGCAAAGACATATCAAGAGAACCGTTATATCCTATGTTTCTTGCCCTGATGAAGGTGCTGGACGGCGCGGAAATTTCCGCATCAGGCATGATGGCGGCAGTCATTGTGCAAAGTCTGATTGCGGGCTTTGCAACCTGGTACGCCGGCTATGTGGTTAAGAAAACGAAGAATGAAAGCCGCGTGCTGCAATTTGCGACAATCGGATTTCAGTTTGCCGTTTCGCTTCTCTGCCGTTTTGCCGCAATCAGAAGTTCCGTTTATATAGACTGCATTATGACGGAAGGGGTGTGCCTTTCTCTCTTTGTTCTGTTCACCGTGGAACTGTATCTGTGCGTGATTACCGAAAAGAAACGTCATATAGCGGCAGCTATGATTTTATCTTTTCTGCTGTTCAGTCTGCGGAAGCAAATGCTGATTACGATAATCATCATGGGTGCGGTCTTTGGATGGTATTATATCATACGAAGCCGGAAGATACGGAAATTCTGCGCGCTCGTCCTTCTGATGCTTCTGGCGCTGCTTTCCGGTAAATTATTGGACAGGACTTATAACTATGTGGTGCGGGGCGCCTGGATAGAGCACTGTCACAATTCGATGGGATTTTTATGCGTGCTGCTTTACACTTCCGATGTGGAAAACGACCAGAACCTGTTTGAGGACGAAATATTGAAAACGCTGTATCTCGATATAATGGAACAGGCGGAAGAAGAACAGATTTTATACGACGATGCGGAACCGGGATGGCTGCCGCTTGCCGTACATTTTGCGGACAGCTATGACGCAATCGGCTATGGCATTATCAATCCGGTAGTAGAAGGATATATCGGAGAGAATTTCTCTTATTCGGAAGTGGAAGCCGCTTTAAAATATGATGAAATCTGCGGCGGAATGGTCAGCGTGCTGCTTCGTCAGGAAAAGGGGCCTTTAATGCAGGTATGGGCATATAACATCTGGCGCGGATTCGTTAATTCGATTGCGCGGGCGACAAACCTTCTGAGTCTGTATTCTCTGGCGGCTTACCTGTTTGTCGGAGCGATGGCATGGTATCTCATCACACAGAAAAAGAAACTGCAAAACATGATGCAGCAGCGGCCGGGTGTGGCGGAATATGAAAACAGCATAGAACAGATTGGGCGGAGCCTTACTTTTATGTTCATCGTTCTTATCGCAATTGCGGTTAATTCTCTGACGGTAGGACTGACGATTTTCACGCAGCCGCGGTATATGCTTTACAGCATGGGACTGTTTTATGCGGCCGGAAGTATGATGCTTTATGATATTTTACGAATAGAGCTTATCAAAAGGAGAAAACCCTTGTAGGCTTGTTTGCTTCATAGTAAAATAAAATCAGACAAAAATTACATGTTCGTTATGGCGGACAGAAAGGAGCAAAGATGAACGCAGTATTGGAGAGAATACAAAAATTGGGAATCGTACCGGTCGTTGTTTTGGATAAAGCAGAAGATGCGGAGCCGCTGGCAAAGGCTCTTTGTGAAGGAGGGCTTCCTGTTGCCGAAGTCACATTTCGTACAGAGGCGGCGGAGGAATCTATCCGCGTGATGAAACAAAAATTTCCAAAGATGCTTGTCGGAGCGGGAACGGTACTCACAACGGAACAGGTGGACCGTGCCGTCGGAGCGGGCGCGGAATTTATCGTAAGCCCGGGGCTTAATCCCACCGTCGTAGAATATTGTATTCAGAAAAACATTCCGGTCGCTCCGGGATGCAGCAATCCTTCGGATATGGAGTGCGCGCTGGCATTGGGACTGGAAGTGGTTAAATTTTTCCCGGCGGAAGCGGCCGGCGGATTAAAGGCGATTAAGGCAATGGCTGCGCCTTATGTGAATCTTAAATTTATGCCTACGGGTGGAATCAATGCGGGAAATATCAATGACTATCTTGCTTTTCCGAAAATCATTGCCTGCGGCGGAAGCTGGATGGTAAGCGGTGAGCTTGTAAAGGCGAAAGCGTTTGATAAAATCAGAGAGCTGACGAAAGAAGCCGTTATGACCGTTCACGGGTTTGAATTAAAACACGTCGGAATTAACTGTGAGAGCGAAGCCGAAGCGGACAAAACGACGGATTTGTTCGACAGCGTATTCGGATTCAAGAAGAAACCCGGGAACAGTTCCATTTTTGCAGGAACCTATATCGAGGCGATGAAAACACCGTATCTTGGAGCAAAAGGGCATATTGCCATCGGAACGAACAATATCTGGCGTTCCATCAGTTATCTGGAGGCACTCGGCATCGAAGTGGATATGGAGACTGCAAGCTATAAGGAAGGAGTGTTGCGCGCCGTTTATCTGAAAGAAGAAGTTTCCGGATTTGCATTACATTTGCTGCAAAAATAGTTGGAAGAACACGCCGGCAGATAGAGGAAAGGTAATCAGATGGTCACTTTAAAAGAAATCGCCAAAGAATGTAACGTTTCACCGACTACCGTGTCCAATATCCTGAACGGAAAACCGAAAGTCGGAGAGGAGACAAAAGCCCGCATTCTGGAAGTCATTGACAGACGGGGGTACAGGCCAAATTATATCGCGCAGGGACTGCGGAACCAGAAAACGAAAACCATCGGTATCATTGCGGAAGATATCGCGCAGTTTACGACGCCGGAAATCGTAGAGGGCATCATGAGCTTCTGTGAGGAAAGAGGGTATCGCACAATTGTGAAGAACCTTCGTCTTTATGCCAGATGGAATGATTCCTGGTTCAGCAACGAGACCAGTTATCATTCGATTCTCGACCCGGTCATGAAAGAGCTGGATTCGATTATGTTGGACGGCATAATTTATATTGCCGGCCATGCGAGGATGATTCATTGCTTTTCGGAGGGGGTCAGAATTCCTGCGGTGATGTCGTATGCTTTTGACACTAATCCGAAGATACCTTCTGTTGTTGTGGACGATAAAAAATCGGCCTATGAGATAGTGCAGTATGTTATATCCAAAGGACACCGGAAAATAGGCGTTATCGGCGGAAAAGCCGATAATATACATACACAGCAGAGACTTCTCGGCTATCAGAAAGCGCTGTTTGAAAATCAGATTTTGTATAATCCGTCATGGATACGCTATGCGCGGTGGGACAAAGAAAGCGCCTATCAGGAAGCAAAGGAACTTCTGAAAACGGATGTGACGGCGGTATTCTGCATGTCTGACAGAATGGCGGGCGGCGTATATCAGCACCTTGCGGAAAAAGGACTTCGGGCCGGAGAAGATATTGCCGTAGTGGGTTTTGACAATCAGGATATTGCGGAATATTTTGTGCCGGGTCTGACGACAATGGCGCTTCCGTTAAAGGAAATCGGCCATACTTCCGCAGACCTTTTGTTACGGCAGATGGAAGATGAAAAGACGGGTGAGGCACCGGGGCAGATAAAAAAACTGATTCCCTGTACTTTTATCGAGCGGGCGTCGGTTCACCGGATATAAGTGTGAAATTCTTCACACCGAAGAATGCGAAAAGCACGCATTTTTCATTGAATATTTGTGCCGCCGCAGGCGGCATGTTTGGCAGGATGAAAAAAGAATGTCCGATATGAGGGCATTCTTTTTTAGTTGACAGACCTGTATGCACACCCTATAATTGCATTAACAGGTTGAACGTTAAACTTAATTTTAGAGAAGGGAAAAGAGGGTATGAAACTTTATATTAACGAGCAACAGAAAAAGGGCCGTATTGCACCGGAAATTTACGGTCATTTCAGCGAACATCTTGGGAGATGTATTTACGAGGGGCTGTATGTGGGCGAAAATTCGGAAGTGCCTAATGAGAACGGCATGAGAAAAGACGTGGTGGAGGCATTAAAGGAAATCGGTGTTCCGGTGCTGCGCTGGCCAGGGGGCTGTTTTGCGGATGAATACCACTGGAAAGACGGAATCGGACCGAAAGAAGACCGGAAGAGAATGGTCAATACGCACTGGGGCGGCGTAACCGAGGATAACAGCTTTGGAACGCATGAATATTTCGAGCTTTGCAGGCAGCTCGGGTGCAAAACTTATGTGTGCGGCAATGTGGGGAGCGGCACGGTGCAGGAAATGAGCGAATGGGTGGAATACATGACTTTTGACGGGGTATCGCCGATGGCCGAGCTGCGGAAAAAGAACGGACATGAAAAAGCCTGGAAACTTGATTATTTTGGAGTCGGCAATGAAAACTGGGGCTGCGGCGGCAATATGACGCCGGACTATTATGCGCATTTATACCGTAGATATCAGACCTATGTGAGAAATTATGATAAAAACGCGCCTGTGTTTAAAGTGTGCGGCGGCGCGGACGCGGCTGACTACAACTGGACCGATACGGTACTGCACGAATGCTTCAGAAAACCGGCGCCGGAATCGGCGCATGGATTCATGGACGGGCTTTCCGTACATTATTATGTGGGCGTGGAAAAGGGACAGCATAAAGGAAGCGCGACGAATTTTGATGAAAACGAATGGTTTTATACGATGAAACGTGCGCTCGGCATGGAAGACGTTATCAGGAGACACGGAGCAATTATGGATCGGTATGACCCGGAGAAAAAAATCGGAATGATTGTGGATGAGTGGGGCTGCTGGCACGATGTGGAAACCGGAACGAATCCGGGCTTTTTGTACCAGCAGAGTACGATGCGGGATGCCATCGTGGCGGGCGTGACGCTGAATATTTTCAATAAACATTGTGACCGTGTAAAGATGGCATGTATTGCGCAAATTGTCAACGTGCTGCAGGCGGTTGTCCTGACGGAAGGGAAAAAGATGCTGCGGACGCCAACCTGGCAGGTATTCCATATGTATAAGCACCATCAGGGCGCAGAACTTGTGGAAAGCTGTCTGGAAGGAAACGGCACGACCGGAACGGAAGAAATGCAGGTAACGGATGTGCATGAGTCGGTTTCCGTAGATAAAGACGGCGTCGTGACGGTAACGTTAAATAATCTTTCCCTGACCGATGAGAAAAAACTGGAAATTGTGCTGGCGGAGAAAAATCCTTCTTCTGTGGAAGGAACGATTCTGCATGGCGCGATGAATGCGCATAATACGTTTGAAGAGCCTGAAAACGTAGTGGAAAAAGACTTTCGGGAATTTACGCTGACTGAACGGGGAATTACTCTGACAATTCCACCCTGCAGCGTTATGATGCTCCGGATTCATTAAACAGAGCGCGGAGATTTCCGGCGCGGGACATACGGTGCAGGGACCGCGGCTGTAAGGCAGGCCGCGGAAAGCCGGCGCAGGGAACGTATAAAGGTTATGGAAGATGGAGGTGATTTACATAGATGATACGAATAGCGGAAACGGAAAACGGCAAGGTTCGGGGAATTGAGGCGGCGGACCCGAGAATTACCGCATTTAAAGGGATTCCTTTTGCGGCGCCTCCGGTCGGAAAGAACAGATGGCGTGCGCCGCAGCCCTGTGAAAACTGGGAAGGAATACGGGACGCGTCCCGATTTGCACCCATCGCGGTACAGGATACGCCGGGGCTTGGCGACGACGTTTATTGCCGGGAATGGCATGTTGACCCGGAAACACCGATGAGCGAGGACTGTCTGTATCTGAATATCTGGACCGGTGCAAAAAGCGCGGAAGAAAAGCAGCCGGTGCTCGTCTGGTTCTACGGCGGCGCGCTCCAGTGGGGCTACCCGTCGGAGATGGAATTTGACGGGGAACGGCTGGCAAGACGCGGCGTGATAGTCGTAACGGTGAATTACCGGATTAATGTATTCGGTTTTATGGCACATCCGCAGCTGACGAAGGAACAGGCGGATGCCCCTGCGAATTTCGGAAATCTGGACCAGCAGGCAGGGTTAAAGTGGGTAGTCCGGAACATCCGCGCATTTGGCGGCGACCCGGAGAAGATTACGATTGCGGGGCAGTCGGCCGGCGGCGGAAGCGTGCTGAGTCAAATGGCGTGTCCTGCGAATAAGGGCCTGTTCAGAGGCGCGGTCATTATGAGCGCAATGATTCGAAATCCCTATGAGGAAGGCGGATTCGGCGTTCCGAAGCCGTTACGGGAAGCGGAGAAGAACGGCATGAATTTTCTTGGCTTTCTCGGCGTATCGACGATTGAAGAAGCAAGGGAACTGGACGCATTTTATATTTGCCAAAAATATGCGGAGTACCGTGAGAAATTTTCCTTTATGGGTCCGGCGGTGGACAATCGTTTCTGCTTCGGAGACCCGCTTGCTCTCTTTTTACAGGGAAAAAGCGCCGATGTGCCGGTTATGGCGGGCAATACCGAGGATGAGTTCCCGGCATATCTGAAAGCGGATTCCGAAGAAGAGCTGCGGGAAAAAGCAAGGACGGCATTCGGGGAACGAGCGGAGGAATTTTGGCGGATGCCGGAAGCTCTGGCCTGTGATGAAACGGGATGCTATGGGAAAATTAACGGGCTCGAATGCACTATTAAAGGGATTTTAGACAGACGTACGGCCGAAGGCATCGGTAAAAATCACTATTATTATAAATTTGCGGCGGATATTCCGGGATGGGACAACGCGGGAAACTTCCATTCCGTGGATTTATGGTTCTTTTTTGAAACGCTGGCGAAATGCTGGCGGCCGTTTACCGGGAAGCATTATGACCTGGCCCGCCGGATGTGTAATTACTGGGCGAATTTTATTAAGAACGGAGACCCGAATGGCTCCGACGCGGACCAGCTGCCCATGCCGGAGTGGAAGCCTTATACGCATGAGAAACCCTGTGAAATGGTATTTACAACGGAGGGCGCGGCGCCGGTACGAAACGGCCCGGAGCCGGACGGCGGGGAAAGCGAATTTATGCGTTTCCTGATGGAAGCTTCCGTCAGGCGTCTGGAAGGGAACTGACGAAGTCTGACAAAGCATTTTCAATAAAACGGAAACGAATAAAGGAAACGAATAGCGGAAATCGGATAAGAAAGCATAGAAAAAGGGAACGTCAAAACAGATGTTCCCTTTTTGTATTCAAACTGTAACGATACACATAAAAATGAATTGGGAAAATGCCGATAAAAATTTGGAAAATATGAAATTATAAGTCAAAATATACTACAACATTGTCAATAAACTGGCAAAAAGTACAAATGAAGACAAAAAAAGGTTGACAAAGTGATGAAATTGCTATATTCTTTTTATAAACAAGTAAATCGTTAAACTAAAAAGAGGGAGGATTCTATATGCTGCATAAACTCGATAAAAAGAAATGGTATTCCTTCAAACTGTTTCTTTTTGTTCTGCCTTTTATTGTGCTGGTACTTCTGTTTTCCTACTACCCGCTCTATGGCTGGCTGTATGCGTTTTATGATTACCGGCCGCCGAGACCGTTTTCCGAGGCGGAGTTTGTAGGACTGAAGTGGTTCAAGTCGCTGGTGGAAAATCCAATTAAAATAGCGCAGCTCTGGCAGGTATTAAAAAATACGTTTGTCATGAGCGGAATAACACTTGGCACTTCATGGATTCCGATGCTTTTTGCAGTATTTTTGAATGAAATACATTGTGTTCCGTTCCGTAAATTTGTACAGACGGTTACGACGCTTCCGAATTTTATCAGTTGGGTATTGGTCTACTCCGTTGCGTTCAGCTTTTTTAACAGCACGGGTATGGTAAATTCTTTCCTGATGAGCACAGGGCTGACCAAAGAACCGATTCTGTTCCTGCAGTCTTCCGATAATGTCTGGCTGACCCAGTGGCTGTGGCTTACCTGGAAGAATCTTGGATGGGCGGCGATTATGTATATAGCGGCGATTTCCAGCATTGACGGGGAACTGTTCCAGGCGGCGAAAGTAGACGGTGCGACGAGGATGCAGATGATTCGTTATATTACGATTCCGAGTCTCCTTCCGACTTTCTTTGTTCTTTTGATGATGAATATCGGTAATTTCCTTTCAAACGGTATGGAACAATATTATGTATTCCAGAATGCTTTCAACAAGGAGTACATCCAGGTGCTTGATTTGTATGTTTATAATCTGGCGATGGGAAGCGGCAGCTATTCCGTATCGGTTGCGCTTAGTATGTTGAAGAGTATTGTCAGCGTGATTCTTTTAATCGTTGCAAATACGGTTTCCAAAGTGACAAGAGGCGAAAGTTTCTTGTAGGAACAAAGAAAGGTATGGTTATTTTATGGCGGGAAAGACAGTTAAGAAAAAGAAAATGCACCAAAGTCCGGGGGACAGGATGGTCAGCATTGTCTGTTACATATTTTTTTCCATATGCGCGCTTTTGTGCCTGTATCCGTTTTATTACATATTTATCAATACCATAAGCGCGAACGATTTAAGCGCAAGAGGCGTTATCATGTTCTGGCCGCAGGGGCTTCATCTGAAAAATTATAAAAGTGCGCTCGGCATAGATGGGTTATTCCAGGCGGCGAAAATTTCCGTTTTTCGTACGGTAATCGGTACGGTAGGAACGGTGAGCGCCTCCGCGTTTCTTGGATTTATGTTCACGCAGGAAAAGATGTGGCATAGAAAATTCTGGTACAGACTGCTGATTGCGACAATGTATTTTAACGCGGGTATTATTCCCTGGTTCCTGGTTATGAAGAATATGCACCTGACCAATAATTTCTGGGGGTATATTCTTCCGGTAATCGTATCTCCTTTCCATATTGTTCTGACAAAAACATTTGTGGAGTCGATTCCAAAAGAGCTGCAAGAGGCGGCTGAAATCGACGGGGCCGGTGTCCTGACTGTATTTTTCAAGATTATGATACCGGTTATCAAGCCGATTATGGCTACGGTCGCAATCTTCGCGGCAGTTAATCAGTGGAATGCTTTTCAGGATACGCTGCTTCTGGTTACGGATACGAAGCTTTACCCGTTACAGTTTGTCCTGTATCAGTATCTGAACCAGGCCAGTTCACTTTCTGCCCTTGCCAATACGAGCAGTTCCAGTTCGCTGGCGGCCGCGGCGGCGACGACACAGACGGCTACCAGTATTCGTATGACGATTACGGTTATCGTTGTACTGCCGATTATGATGGTATATCCTTTCTTCCAGAAATATTTCGTGAAAGGTATCATGATTGGGGCGGTCAAAGGATAGGGTGAGAAGAACGTGTAGAGGATACAGAAGTTATGTCGGTGATGAACAGGGACATCACTCAGAGGGGGGAATAGTCTCTGCTTGTTATAAATAATTTATCAGGAGGTAAATCATGAAAAAGCGTATTTTATCAGTAATACTGGCAACGATGCTGACGACGTCCATGGTGCTTAGCGGTTGTGGCGGCGGAGGGCAGTCCTCAAACGAGGGAGGGGGGGACCAATCAGCGACAACGGACACCTCTAATGCGGAAAACGATAATTCCGCAGCGGCGAATACGGGAAGCGAGAGCACCGGCGACAGCGAGGGAGCGGCTCCGGCAGTTTCCCATGATACGGAATTAACATTGGAAGTATATGATGTTGCCGCAAACTATCAGGGACTTCAGACCGGATGGTACGGCAAAATTCTGAAAGACAAATTCAATATTGTACTGAACATCATTGCACCTCAGGTATCCGGCGACGGTGAAGCGCTGTACCAGACGAGAACGGCGGCAGGTAATCTGGGCGATATCGTTCTTCTGGATAATGCGGATATGCTGGAATGTATTGACGTTGGACTGGTAGCGGATATCAGCGCGGATATCCAGAACTATCCGAACCTGATGAAATATTGGGAACAGATTGAAAAGTTTAATGCGGCAATTGGTGACGGAAGCGGAATTTATGCGATTCCTACCGAAATGAACACGAACGGACCGACCGCGTATATGAAAGAAACGGTTGGTTCCATGCCGAGAATCCCGTGGGATTTTTACAGTGAACTGGGCGCTCCCGATTTGAACAATCTGGATGACCTGTTGAATGTTCTGGCGGATATGCAGGAAGCTCATCCGACCAACGAAGCGGGTGACAGCGCATATGCGATGACATTATGGTCAGACTGGGATAACAATTCTATCGAAAATGTAAATCAGCTTACGAAATGGTACGGACAGGAAACGCTGGATTCCGTTCTGATTGGATGGGATAACACGATTATGCCTTTGACTGATAAAGAAGGCGCATACTATAAGATGCTTCATTTCTTCTTTAAAGCAAACCAGATGGGTCTGGTAGACCCGGACTCCGCGACACAGGACTGGAACGCGGCATGCGATAAGATGAAATTCAAGAGAACTTATCTCGTATGGAATGACTGGATGCAGGGATTTACCAACTCGCCTGAAATCGGCGCGAAGGGTGCAAACTATATGGGTATTCCGCTTGCAGATATGCAGGTTTTCCAGCAGTCTGATTATTATTACGGAAGCGGCCGTGTATTCGGTATCGGTTCTCAGGTAAGCGAAGAAAATAAAGTTCGTATCCTGGAGTTCCTTGACTGGCTGGCATCTCCGGAAGGTCTTGACGCTCAGCACGCGAGTCTGGAAGGACTTATTTATACAGTTAACGACGATGGAACATATACATTGACAGACGACGGCTATAACAGATTTAACGTTGAAATCATGATACCTGAAGAATTGGGCGGCGGTAACTGGACAGACGGAAACAATCAGGTAAATCAGTGGATTGGCGCAAGCGTAGATACAAACCCGAACACGGGCGAGGCATATGACCCGGTATTGTGGGCGGCTTCTATTGAAAAGAACAATACAAAGACGACGATTGAATGGAAAGAAAAATTCGGCGCGGAGAATGAAGTAGAATACTTACAGAACAACGGCATGATGAGTCCTGTTCCGAGTATCAATATCACATTGGCAACCGATACGACGGATATCGGTCTGATTCGAAGCCAGTGTAAGACAATCGTCTGCGACTCTTCCTGGAAAGCGATTTTTGCAGCGGATGAAGCGGCATTTGAAGCAACATGGGATGATATGTGCACACAGCTTGACGGTTTTGGATGGCAGGATTTGGTAAAATTTGATACTGAGAAATATCAACCGGTTATTGACGCGAGAAAAGCAGCAAACTAATCATTACAGTGAATATGTAAATAATTTGAGAGCGCAGGGGACGGCGAAAGCTGCCCCCTGTTCTCTGTCGGATAGAAAAATCAGAAGGTTTATAAAAATGATTTGTACAGAGGAGGTAATATTTGTTGAAAGAAAATATGCGTTTAAAAGAAAAAGCGGGGCGGGAAGTCAGCCTTCTGGATTCGGAACTGAAACGACGGGAAAATGCGAATCGCAATTATATGATTCACCTGGAGAACCGTTTTCTGTTATTGAATTTTAATCTGGAGGCGGGAAGAGACACTTCGACGGATGTCATTGAAAATATGCACGGCGGATGGGAATTTCCGACCTGTCAGCTGCGTGGACATTTTCTGGGCCATTGGCTTTCCGCTGCGGCAATCCATTATCATGCTACCGGAGATATGGAGCTAAAGGCAAAAGCGGATGTAATCATTGCGGAACTGGAAGAGTGCCAGAAAGAGAACGGGGGACAATGGGTCGGCCCCATTCCCGAAAAGTATTTATATCGGATAGCAGCGGGAAAACAGGTTTGGGCGCCGCACTATACGATTCATAAGGTTTTCATGGGACTGCTGGACATGTACGAATATGCCGGAAACCAGACGGCGCTGCGAATTGCCGGGAATTTTGCGGATTGGTTTTATGACTGGAGCGCGGGTTACAGCCGGGAAGAATTTGACGACATTCTGGATTTCGAGACCGGAGGCATGCTGGAAGTATGGGCGCAGTTATATGATTTTACCGGAAAACAAAAGTATTTGGAGCTGATGGAACGTTATTACCGTGGCCGGCTGTTTGAGCCGCTGCTGCGCGGAGAGGACGTACTTACCAATATGCACGCCAATACGACGATTCCCGAAATTATCGGATGCGCCAGAGCATATGACGTGACAGGAGAAGAAAAGTGGCGTAAAATAGTGGAAAATTACTGGAAACTGGCGGTAACGGAACGGGGATGCTACGCTACCGGCGGACAGACCTGCGGAGAAATCTGGACGCCGATAAAGAAACTATCCGCCCGGCTCGGACAAAAAGGACAGGAGCATTGTACCGTTTATAATATGATGCGGCTGTCCGGATTCCTTTTCCGGTGGAGCGGAGACCCGATATATTTGGATTATTGGGAGAAAAGCCTTTATAATGGAATTATGGCACAGGCATATTGGAAGAGCGGGCTGAGTCATGGTTTTACGGATGCTTATCCGAAAGAAGGTCTGCTTACTTATTTTCTGCCGATGCGGACCGGCGGGCAGAAAGGGTGGAGCAGTAAAACAGGAGACTTTTTCTGCTGTCACGGAACGATGGTACAGGCGAATGCCGCTTTTAACCGGGGACTGTATTACCAGTCGGAAAGAACGGTCTATGTGAGCCAGTATTTTGACAGCGAAGCAAAGTTCCTGATTGACGAAACGCCGATAACGCTTGTGCAGAAAAATGACCCGCTGACGGGGAGCGCGCATCTTTCCAGCGATTCTTCCGCAAGACAGTCGGTGCTCACGGACACGAGAAAGTGGCCTTCCAATCCGGACAAACTGGTTCCCTGTATTCAAATCAGGACGCCGGAATCCGTTTTGATGACGCTGATGATAAGGATTCCTGCATGGGTTTCCGGAAAGGTCAGAATTTACGTCAATGACAGGGAGGTTGCCTGCACCGACCAGCGTTCGGTATTCGTTCCGTTGGAAAGGAACTGGGAAGATAACGATGTCATACGCATCGTACTTCCGAGAGCGGTTACATGTGAGCCGCTTCCTGACAGAAGCGATATGACGGCATTTTTGTACGGGCCGGTGGTACTGGCGGGGCTGTGTGAAGAAGAGCGGCTTCTGCATGTGCCGGAAGGATGCAGGCCGGAAGATTTGCTGACGCATGATAACGAGCGGGAATGGGGAAGCTGGAAATCGACTTTCCGTATAACAGGACAGGAACGGGGCATGCGGTTTGTGCCTTTGTATGAAGTCGGCTATGAACCCTATGGCATTTATTTTCCGGTGAAAAATTCTCCGGTGAAAATGTGAAGAGAAGTTAGAAAGAAGGAAGGCGGTAACGGAAAATGAAAGAAAACAGAGTTTATGAAATTGACAATCAAAAGCGGGCAGTTTTTCATAATCATGTCGATTTCTGTATCGGAACAGGAAGAATGGGACTGGCGTTACAGAAGGAATATATGGAGCAGCTGCAGCTTGTACAGGAGGAAATCGGATTCCGCCATATCCGCGGGCATGGCCTTTTCTCCGATGATATGGCTGTCTATCAGGAATACGAAGACGCATCCGGCGTAAAAAGGGCGGAATATAATTTCACTTATCTGGACCTTGTTATGGACAGCTACCGGAAATGCGGCCTGCGGCCGTTTCTGGAACTGGGTTTTATGCCGGATAAAATGGCTTCCGGAGAGCAGACGGTCTTTTACTGGAAGGGAAATGTGACACCGCCAAAAGATTATCAAAACTGGTGTGAGCTGGTAACCGCCACGCTGCGCCATCTGATGGAGCGTTACGGAGCGGATGAGGTGGTACAATGGCCGATTGAAGTATGGAACGAGCCGAACCTGCCCGGTTTCTGGAAAGACGCCGATATGGAAGAATATTTCAGGCTTTTTCACCGGACTTTTGAGGCGGTCAAAGAGCTGGATGAGCGTTTCCGGGTAGGCGGGCCGGCAATCTGCGGCGTGCAGGATGAATTGTGGCTACGGGAGTTTTTAAATTATTGCCGGAAAGAAAAACTTGCTCCGGATTTTATTACGCGTCATCATTATACGACAGAGTTTCCGAAAAACGAAGGTCATTATGGTTATGCGGCTTTGTCCGATGCGGAACAGGGATTTGCCAATTTACAGTCCACGAGAGACATTATCGACAGCTTTGAAGAATATAAAGGACTGGAGATTCATCTGACGGAATTCAATACTTCCTATATTCCGAACTGCCCGCTGCATGATACAAATCAGAATGCGGCCTGGCTGGCACAGCAGTTATCCAGGTTGGGCGATGTAAACGAATCTTATTCCTACTGGACATTTGGAGATATTTTTGAAGAGCAGGGTGTTCCTTTTACCCCTTTTCACGGAGGATTCGGACTGGTAGCGAACGGCTGTATTCCCAAACCCACTTTCTGGACGTTTCAATTTTATAAAGAACTGATTCAGAAAGAACGGGGCGGTGAATGTGTGCATAAGTCAGACGATATGGTAGTTTTGCACACATCTGACGGCGGATATCGGGGAATTGCATGGAATGCTGGAAAAGAACGGTGCGACCGGGAGCTGCAGTTTGAAATTACATTCCCTGTTGAAAACAATTTGAAGACGGAAAATACCGGCGAATATTTGCTGCTTACGAAAATCGTGGATGAAGATACTTGTAATCCGCTGCGCCTGTGGCATGAAATGGGAGAACCGTCCAGCCTGACAAAGAAGCAGAAAAAACTGTTGAGGGATTGCGCGAAACCGTTTATTTCCGGCAGTCGAATCGAGGCGGAAGCAGGAAAACTGCAAGTCACATTTACGGTGAAAGAGTTTGGTGTCGTATATTTTGAATTACAGCCTGTTGAAGTAAGAAGCGACAGGGGATATGATTACGACCGTGTGATGCGGGGCGGCGTGTAAAAGGGAGAAATAAAAAAGCGGAAGCTTTCATAAAATGTAAATAAGAAACGCGGGGAACGGTTTTATCTGTGTTAAATTATATCTGGGCATTTATGATTCTTATCGGCGTCGTGTTCGGCGCGCTTACCGGAAATATGGAGGAGGTGTCGAAGGCGGCGCTGGACTCTGCGGGCGAGGCGGTTACTTTGTGCGTCACCATGATTGGCGTGATGGCCTTGTGGGTCGGTTTAATGGAAATCGCGCAGAAATCCGGTTTAATCGCCAAGATGACAAAAGGAATTTCGCCTTTTATCTCGTTTCTTTTTCCGAAAATTCCCAAGAACCATCCGGCGCGGGAATATATTTCCACCAATTTAATTGCAAATATTCTCGGCCTCGGATGGGCTTGCACGCCGGCGGGATTAAAGGCGATGGAAGAGCTTGCGAAACTGGAGGCAGAGCGGGGGAATCCGGAGTATCTGCCGGAAACGGGCGGCGGAACAAATGGCGGCAGGCAGGCAAAATCCGGCTTGCCTGTTGTGGGAATGGGGAAAAGAGAGCGGTCAGCTTCAAAAGAGATGTGTAATTTTCTGATTCTGAATATTTCATCGTTACAGTTGATTCCGGTGAATATGATTGTGTACCGGCAGCAGTACGGCAGCGTGAATCCGACGGCTGTAATCGCGCCTGCGATTGTGGCGACGTTTTTCAGCACGCTTGCGGCGGTGGTGTTTTGTAAGATGATGGATTGGAAGCGGAGAGCCTGAGAGGGCTCTTCGTTTTTTGTTATCTATATGTAAAAATGCATTGACAGCTTTAATTGCGAAAATTACCATAGAAATATTATTAAATTGTGGAGGAGAAAGATATTTCAGGAAAGAGAATTTTGCAATCATATGAGCGTAGTTTTTTAATATTAAATTATTTTATAAAGGTTGTTTTTTTATCTGTTTATGATGAAAGTATCGCCATTGGCGATAAAAATGGCACAGCTTCAATAGTAACCCCCTCCACCCGGAAAGGCAATATCATGAACAATCTATATGATGACGAACAATTTTTTAAAGCCTATGCGAACATGCCAAGAAGTAAAGAAGGGCTGAACACCGCGGGAATCCATCAGGACTGGATTTACGCGGAGAACGGAACGGCTCTGCACTGGCCGGTTGATAATTATTTTTTCCCGGGCAGAAGAGAAACGTTCTTTTTGGGGCAGAGCGTAGAAAAACAGCACCGTACGCTGACACAGATATTAAACACATTAATCGGGACAGGATTTCAAATCGCGTCGGTCGAAGAAGCAATGCCTCCGCAGGAGATGATGAATATTCCGGGGATGACGGATGAGATGCGCAGGCCAATGATGCTGCTTGTCAAAGCCGTAAAGCCCTGATTGAGCCTGTCCGTCTGTCGGTTAAAAAGAAGAAAAGGCCCCTCGAAAGAAGGCCGGCTGTGCTGCGAATAATCGGTAGGAATATGCGAAGAACTGTAAATTGACCTCTCAATATTGCTCAAGTATAATGAGGATTGCATGAAAAAACATAAAATTTTTGCGGAATCAGGGAGGAAAGTTTATGAAAAAATGGAACATATTACTGGCGGCGGGAATGCTGATTTTCAGTTGTGCGGGATGCGGCAGACAGGAAGTGGAAATCGTTACGCCGACGGAAAAGGAAACGGTGAATGAGGCGCAGGCGGAAAGCGAACAGACAGAAGCGGAAGTTGAAGAAAAGAACGATAATTATACTGATTTGGAGGAAAAAGGCGAAAGCGGAGAGATAGCGGCCTTTGCGGAAAAGATTCAGAACGCCGCAGCCAATAAGGATATGGAAGCGCTTGCCGATTTATGCAGTTATCCGCTCGCCGTAAACGGTGAAGTCATCGAAAACAGGGATGATTTTCTGGCGCTTGGGGCAGATGTCATTTTTACGGAAGAGAGGTGCGCCGTAGTAGCGGACACAGATATTGCGGCATTGGAAGAAACGATGGCGGGAATCATCATGGGAGATGCGACGCCCAATATCATTTTTAAATCTGTGGACGGGAATCTTGGAATAACAGGTATCAATTAAGTATAAAAATAATGAAATCATGGACGGAAGGCTCAATTTTTTGAGCCTTCTTTTTGTATAATGAAAATTACTTTCAAATGAGGAGGGAAAACAGGGGCCATGAAAACGAAATAAGGAACACGATAACGGATTTTAAGCCTGTTACTGATGATGGCGGGCGGATAAGGAGCATGTATGGAGAAGAAAGAAATGAAAGAAGCGATTAAGAGTGTTTACGGTCAGTTATGGGATTTGCTGTCACTGTATGTCGAGACGGACCGGTATAACAAGGTTCCTGCGGGAGAGCCGGAGGAAGATATATGGGATTATATGGGGAAAAAAATAGCTGAAATAAGAAAGAATGTTTCCGTTTTATTTATCGGGGAAGAAAAACTGTCAAAAAAGCTGAAGTGGATAATCGACGAAACGGAATATTTTGTCAGGCGGTATGAAATGCCGGGTGTTGTGGAGCGGTGGAAACAAATTAACCCGAACCTGACTTATTTTGACTGTGTTTTTGATATTATGGAGGAGCTGCCGGTATTTTATATGTTTGAGAACTGCCTGATGAGGGGTGGCGTGAGATTGCCGGTATGTTTCAACTGCTATCCCGGTGCGGAACTGGCAGCAAGAAGGAAAGCATATTTTAAAGAGATGGAAGAAAAAAGCAAACGCGCAAATTTACAATATTCGGAAGAAATCATTTTTCAAAATGAACTGCTCCATACACTGGAGCTGCTGTTTGAAATGGTTTTCCGGGAGTTTGCAGCGGAGTAAGAAACAACGGGTTGCGTTTTCAAATCGTTTGTATCATTATAAGAGAGGGGATATTGCCTGGAAATTCCCCTCTTTATCTGTACGACGACGGTTTCGTAAGGAGGAATTGCCATGAGATATATCATATCCGATATTCACGGGTGTTACGAACAGTATCAAAAACTGCTTGAAAAGATAAATTTTACAAAAGAGGATGTGCTGTATGTTCTGGGGGATGTCGTTGACCGCGGGCCGGAGCCGATACGGGTATTGCGGGACATGATGAATCGACCGAACGTTATTTTTATTTTGGGGAATCACGATTTTATCATGTATTCGATAATGAAAAAGATGTCGGTAGAGATTACGGAAGAAAATTATTCCGGTCATTTGACGGAAGATGATATGCTTGCATATCACCTGTGGATTCAGGATGGCGGCCTTGTCACGGCGGAGCAGTTCGGGAAATTGCATTACGACGAAAAAATGGATATATTGGATTACATCGCGGAAGCTTCTCTGTTTGAGATAATCGATAACGGAGGAAAGGAATACCGGCTGGTACATGCGGGGCTTGCAAATTTCGCGGCGGATAAGCGGCTTGAGGAATATGACCTGTATGAATTGCTGGAGGAAAGGGCGGATTATACAAGACGGTATTACCCGGATAAAAACATTTTTCTGGTAACGGGACATACGCCGACCGTATTTATTGACGATTGGGGAAAAACGGAAGTATACAGGAAAAACGGGCATATAGCGATGGACTGCGGATGTGTGGGAGGCGGAAAGCTGGCGGCTTTCTGTGTGGAGATGGAGGCGGTTGTCTATGTGGAAGGGCCGGAATGATTTGCAGAAAAAGGATGGAAGAAGAATATGGGAGAGCTGAGATTTGAACTGGAAGAATGGAAGCAGAGGAATCATTTTATAAATGAACTGAAATCGTACTGGGACCGGCGCGGACAGTCTTGCCAGTGGGATTATTTATTTGACAGGGAAGATACGTTCAAAGATTATGACCCGGATTCTTCCCGGTATGTATGGGACAATGTATATAAGAAAATATATGCGGGAAAAAGAGATGAATGGGCATTCGAAGAGATATTTGATTTTCAGAATTTACGGCTGGAAGGGTGGCGCCTGGTTGCTCCGGCCCAAAAGAGCGAATCCTGGGACAACATGGTAAGACTTGGCGGGGAGACAGACTTTAATTTCAAGAAAGGATGCCTGAGAAAACAAAATCAAAAATATGAACGCTATAAAGAACTGATTGAGCGGGAAAATGATTTTTCGGAAGAGGAAAAAGAAGCATATTTATGCAAGTTAGACTGGTGTGAGCGGAGAACCCATTCTCTGGAGAACTTTTCTGTTATGTTGATTCCGGGTGCGATGAACAATTGCAAGGGAAGAGGACGGGACAGAATTGATAAATTTATTTATCTGTTGAACCTGTTTTTTCAGGAAAGAAATGAAGAAAGGGAAAAGCAGCAGGAAGATGAATACCGGAAGAAAGCGGCATTGGCGGAAAACGGAGATGAAGAGTGCCGGGAAGCCTGTAAAAACTGGATTCACATTTCTTCCGCGGCGGGAGGAAAAGCGGAATATAAGATAAAATGCAGGCGGGCATTATATCAATATCTGGCATTGTTTGACGATGTTTATGATTACTGCGCCAAAGTCTATAAGATGGAAAAAGACCTGACGGAGGAGCTCATAGCATCAGGAAAGAAAGTCGATTTCAGCAATGGAAACGATGTCGTTCATTATATGAATCTCGCGGAGCGTTACTGGCAGAGAAAACATGAATTGATTTTTCCGGATAAAAAGACAGATGCAGAATAAAGCAGGAGGATTATGAATGCCCAGAGATAATTTACGAACCCTTTCGGCGCCTGAAAAGACGATTCGTTTCCTTGACTATCTCAGAAAAAATACCGATGAAAATCATACCGTGCAGTTGAAAGATATTAAAGCGGCTTTTCGTGAGATGGGTTTAAATCCGGGCGTAAACAATACGCTGCATGATTTTATCGTCGGTGTGGCCAATGCCTGCAATGCGGATGTGGAAGAGTCCGTGCTTCCGCAGGCCGAGTGGCGCGTGATGTTCGATGACTATATCGAAAAATATGGAGAACTGCCAATGGAAGACGAGACGGACAGGGAGTGGATGCAGATTCGGAATTTATACTATGTTCCCGAATTTTCTTACAAAGAACTTGACGCGTTGATTGAAGCGGTGCGGTTTTCCCGGACGCTGACGACAAAGGAAGCCGAAAAGATTATTAAAACGCTCGAGGAGAAGTTTGCGTCCAAATTCTATAAACGGGGCGTCAGGGGAATCTGCAAAGTGCATGAAAAGGCCGGCTATGACAGAGACCTTTTGCGGAAAAATCTTCTCACCATTCAGCAGGCCATAGAGGACGGCGTGCAGATTGAATATCAGTTTAACGGATATTCTCATCATAAGAAACTGGAGCCCGCGGGCCGTTATAAAAGAAAGGCCAGCCCGTATTATATCGTGGCGGATAACGGGAAATATTATTTGCTGGCGGCAAACGAAAGGTATAAGAGCACGATGATACTGCGTATTGATTTGATGACGGAAGTGCTCATTCCCGAGAGAAACGAAACAACGGGCAAGAAGGGAATCCAAAGGATTCCTCCGGGTGACGTGGCGGCGCTGCCGCAAGACTGGGATGTGTATTATCCGATGAAACATATCCATATGTCTTACGACGAGCCCGTCCGGATAAAACTCCGCATTAAGAGCAGAAAAGAACCGGACAATCCGCGGGAGCATGTAACGCCGGATTATACATTTCTTTATGACTGTTTCGGGGATAATTACAGATATCTTGGTGTGGATAAAGAAGATTCCGATTACGACATAGTTTCGGTAGAGTGTTCCCCTTTCGGTATGACCAATTTTGCGCTGCAGTATGCAGACCGGCTGGAGGTATTGGAACCGGCGCATATACGGGAGGAGATTCAGAAAAAAGTGAGGCTTTTGCAAAACAAATATATGGTGTAGGAAAAACAAAATAAACAATATAAAGAACAGGAAAACATAATGCAATATCGAAGACCGTCATAAGGAGGAATTATCGGCATGGAACAAAAAAATATATATGAACCAATCAGAAAAAAGGTGGAAGAGTGGATTTGGTACGATGAGCATCGGCCGAAGAGTAATTATTTTACGAATATAGAGGAACATGACAGATTCCGGAGTCTGAACGACAGGGATTGTGTGCTGACAGGTGGAGCGTTGAAGGCAGACACGCTGTTCAGCCTGTGGAGACCGCTTCAAAGCACGCTTTTTCGGATAAATGACATGGACAAACTGCGGTCGGTGGGAAATATTTACAGCAAATACAACTTTCTGAAAGGGCTGGCCAAAGAAGATACGATGGAAAGGCTTTTGCCGGAAGAAATGCCCATCGTACAGAAATTAAGCGCGCTGTTTCAATTTGGAATCGGAAGGGAAAATGTATTTCTGCTCCCTGAAAGGCGGTTGAACTGCGACAGAGGACGCAATCCGTATTGTGACTATGTTCCTGTATTTTTGCTGGAGGCGTTCCCGGGCGGCGTATTTGCACGGAGCTGGAATGGTCTGGAAGATTATCTTGCATGGATTCGGAGAGAACATCTGGAAATGTTTTTTGACGGAGAGCTTTCGCCGGAGCACATTAAAGACCTGAGCGGAGCCGGGAACGTGCGGGAACCGTCCGCGCCGGAAGGCATACCGGCAATGGAGCATATGCTTGAAAATTATATTGAGATATTACAGGCGCGGCAAGAATGGTTTAAAGAAGAACAGGAAGGAGAAACGTGAAAACGGTCGTTTTGTACGGAAGTTGTTTGATAAATTTATTTTGGTATGATTAATATGACTTTGAACCCACCGTATTCGCTGTGGTCTATTAAAATTTCTCCTTGATGCCCTTTTATAATCTGTTTCACAATAAGCAATCCCAAACCATGCCGCTGTTCGGCAGTATTCGTATCACAAATCATATAATGCGGTGTATTGTTCAGTCTGTCAATCTGTTCGTCGGAAGCTCCTATACCGTTATCTTCAATACAAATCTTACAAGTATTGTTATCATCATCGACGGACACATAAATCACACACCCGTTTTCATTGTGGTTTATGCTATTCTGAATCAGGTTTGCTATTGCACGTTTCAGTAAATCCTTATCAGCGTTAATGTAACAGGCGGACAGGGTATCGGCGGTTTTCCATGTAATCGGAAATTTGTCATCAAGATTCGTGTTCATAAAATCTACAATAACCTGCCGGATAATGGAGATTGCATTTTCCTGTTTTATTGTCAGCGGCTGCATATCATATTCAAGTTTGGAAGCGAGATTGAGGTCGTTAATCAAGTCTTTCATTCGACTGCTATGCCTTACAACGACAGCGGCTTTTTTACGCTCAGTTTCTGACAGGTTTTTTGAATTTTCCAACTGTCCGGCGTAACCCATAATCATTGACAGCGGCGTTCTGACATCATGGGAAACGCCCGCAATCCAGTTTGCCCTTGCCGCTTCTTTTTTGCGTAACTGTTCCGTCTGCATTTGTAATATTTCAGATGTTTTATTGATTCTTTCAGCTAATTCGGAAAATAAACCTTTTTCTTTCAGGCAGACAGGACTGCCGTCTGACAAATTCTGTATTCCATTCGTTATTGGTCTGATGGAACGTAACAACTTTGAATCAACAGCAACATATATGAGGAAAATTAAGACAACATTGACAGCCAAAATAATGATTGTGTTCCTGGGTAAATTTGCAATAAAGTTATAGTCCCAACTGGCTCTTGTATGCTTCCAAAATCTGTCTTTGGGAAAGCCTAACACCAATAATCCGTTTTGGGCTTCTCCTGTAAAAGTAGGATACCCATCTATATAGCCGCGCGTTAGCTGCGCTATATCCGATAATGTATATTGCGCAGGGAGATGGTTGGGCAAATTATCTGTCCGCCATACGACTTGCCGCGTGTCATTGTCAATCAGGAAAGCCCAGGCATCTTCTTCTTTTAATTCAGCGATGACATCATCGGATATGGAATAGCCGCCATCTGTTGATTGCAATGCGGCTGCTGCATTATCCGCCATATCCCACGGAGAAAATGTTGACGTATTTCTTACAAAGACTATCGCAAAAAAAGTAATGTTTAAAATAGCAAGAAGTATTGTGCTTAACATCATGATTCCAACAAAGCGGCGGATTAGTTTTGGAATGCTTTTCATACTGATAACCATGCCTTTCCGTAGCCTGCGGATTTGGGCAGCAGGCACAACATTTGCAAGACGAATAAAGACGCCTGTGAAAAATTTTTTTACACTATTTTCCCTCTACAATTAACTTATAACCTAATCCTTTGACTGTAACCAGCGAAACAGGGTGCGAGGGATTTTCTTCTATTTTTTCTCTGATACGGCGTATATGCGCCATTAAAGAATTTTCATATCCAAAGGGATTGTCGCCCCATGCGGCCTCGCACAATGCGTCAATCGTCACAATACGCCCCGCATTGCGATATAAGGCAGACAGCAAATCATGTTCTTTTGCCGTCAATGGGATGTGTTCATCATTTTTTATGACCTCAGCGCGCGAAAAATCAATTTGACTGTCATGTAAGCATACAAGCGGATTTTCGTCTTTGTAGCTTCTGCGTAAAACTGCCATGACACGAAACAAAAGCTCTTTTGGCAAAAAGGGTTTTACGATATAATCATCAGCCCCTAAACCAAAGCCTTTGAATTTATCATCATCTTCGCCACAGGCAGTAAGAAAAAGAATGGGGTAATCGCCGCCTTTCTTTAACTGTTCCATTAACGCAAACCCGTTCCCGTCCGGAAGCATTACGTCAAGGATTGCTAATTCCGGGCGGTTTTTTTCAGCTTGTTCCATAGCTTCTTTCATATTTTGGGCAGCTTTGACATTTTGAAATCCGTATTCCGTTAAAATAGACAAAACCATATCTAAAAGCTCCTGTTCATCATCAACGAGCAGGATACGCTTATTCAGCAGATAATCTTCATTCATAGTAATCTCCATTCTTGCTCAACACGCAGTAATCTCCTTTCACAGTTACATCATACCATGTCTTACGACATTGTAACGCTTCGCGGTGCACACTTGCCTCGCGCGGCGTTGACGGCTTCATGCAGGCATGAGCCGTACTTTCTTCGTTATTTTACCATAGAATGGCGAATTTTTTGGGGGATTTCTGAAAATGTAAGGCAGATGTAAGGTAAAGAGAATGTTGTCGCAAGGCTGCGTGGGTATCATGGAAGCAATGAAAGGAGATGTATATATGGATTACATTATTACAACCAAACAGCTGACTAAGAAATACAAATCTTTTGTCGCTGTTAATAACGTTTCGCTGCATATCCGGAAAGGCAGTATTTACGGCTTTCTGGGCCCGAATGGTGCGGGAAAATCCACTACCATGAAAATGCTCTTAGGATTGACTGCGCCTACCAAAGGCAGTTTTACAATCGACGGAAAGCGATTTCCGAATGACCGCCTTTCCATTTTGAAAGAAGTAGGTTCCTTTATCGAATCGCCCTCTTTTTATGCAAATCTGACAGGCAAAGAAAACCTTGACATTATCCGCCGTATTTTGAGGCTTCCGAAGAGTTCCGTTACGGACGCACTGGAGCTTGTCGGGCTTTCTGAATTTGGCGGGCGGCTTGCAAAAAAATACTCATTGGGCATGAAGCAGCGGTTGGGGCTTGCCGGAGCTTTGTTGGGCAGACCGCCTATTTTGATTTTAGATGAACCGACAAATGGACTTGACCCATCCGGCATACATGAAATCCGAAATTTGATTAAATCGTTACCCGGTCTTTATGATTGCACCGTTCTTATTTCTTCACATATGCTGTCTGAAATCGAGTTAATGGCAGACGATATAGGAATACTCAATCATGGTCATTTGCTGTTTGAGGGAAGCCTCGACGAATTACGACAGAACGCATTGCAGTCCGGATTTGGTACAGATAATAAAATCAGCGTCGCTCATTTGGAAGATATGTTCCTGTCAATGGTTGATAAAGACAATGCAGGCAGAAAGAAGAGGGCAATATTATGAACATCACGATGAGGACATTTACCATCGAACTTAGAAAAGAAAAGCGTACAGGTGTTCTTCCGTTAATGCTTGCAGTCGGCATTTTGGGGGCAGCATACGACTTTGCCTTTTTTCTTGTGCGGAAAGACACTCTTCTAAATCTGCCATTAGCGCCTATGGATGTGCTGCTTACGCAGTTGTATGGCATGATAATGGTTTTGAATATGTTTGGTATCATAGTCGCTGCCTGTATGATTTACAATATGGAATTTAAGGGAAGCGCTGTTAAAAAGATGTATATGCTCCCTGCAAGTGTTCCGATTATGTACTTTTGCAAATTTCTGATTTTAACTATCATGCTCTTGATTGTAACGGTTTTTCAGAATTTGGCGCTTACCCGAATCGGCCTGACGAATTTACCACAGGGTACATTTGAATTTGAGGCTATGTTATCTTTTGCCGGATATTCATTTACAACGTCGATGCCCGTATTATCTTTTATGGTTCTTATATCATCCCGCTTTGAAAATATGTGGGTGACTCTTGGCATCGGTGTTGCGGGGTTTTTGAGCGGCATGGCATTGGCTGCGTCGAATACAGTTTTGCTTTGCATGCACCCCTTTGTAATTATGCTGAAACCCGCTGTCGCAATGAGCGCACAGCCGGATATTGTCGTTGTAATTTTTTCGCTGGTTGAAACAGCCGTTTTCCTTTTTTTCGGATTATGGGCTGCCAAATACCTGCGCTACGAATAGGGAGGTGTAGGGTGTGAGCTTTTTAGAACTGCTTAAAATCGAGTTTATAAAAGTAAAACGAGGTAAAATGATACCGCTGATTTTTATAGCTCCACTGTTGGTCGTGGCTTCCGGCGTGGCCAACCTGCAAAATTATTTTTCGCCCGAATATACAAACGCATGGGCGGCTATGTTCATTCAGAGCGCATTGGTTTATGCCTATTATCTGCTTCCGTTCAGCATGATAGTTGTATGCGTGATGATTATGGGACGCGAAACGGGGAACAATGGAATTTTGAAAATGTTAGCCCTACCCGTCAGCCGTTATGCCCTGTCGGCCGCAAAATTTTGCGTACTTCTCTTTTATTTATTTATGGAAATGGTTGTTTTTCTTGTTGTTTTTGTGATAACAGGATTGATTGCAGCGAGCAATACAGGAATTACGGAAGCATTGCCGGCCATGTATTTATTGAAGTGGTGTGCCGGATTATTTTTCACGATGCTTCCCGGTGTGGCGGCAATGTGGGCGATTACGGTACTATTTGATAAACCGTTACTATCCGTCGGATTAAACCTGCTTCTTGTTATCCCCGGCGTATTAGCGGCAAGTACACCGCTTTGGGTGGTTTACCCTTATTGTTACAGTGGTTATTTGGTATCCTGCTCCCTGCATGATTTTACGGCAAAGGGCGTTAGCGCCGGTTTTCACCTGTTCCCATTTTTACCATGTGCAATTCTGGTTTATGTGTCGGTACTTACAGTGTCGGTGAAATGTTTTGGAAAAAAAGAAATGAGATGACTACGTTATTTAACAGGGTGTTGACAGATAGTGTACGCTCAAAAGCGGCGTTCTGTTGCGTAACAGAAAAGCAGAGAACCGACCACGAATGAAAGTGACATGTTCTCTGCGCCCCATTTCCCAAATTTCCTTATCGCTGTAAACGGATTCTGCTAACGCTTAATATCATAATTCATATTCATCAGATTGCGGATGCTTTCCACGTCATCCGTAATATTGGCGTCGCCCCGGATGGTGTGTTTGATGGCGCTGCTCGCGACTGCGAAATTAACGATATCCATCGGTTTATAATGGTGCATCATCGCATAAATCAGGCCGCTTGCAAAAGCGTCTCCGCCGCCGACGCGGTCTAAAATGTTGAAAGTGAACAGTTTGCTTTCAAAAGTGTGATTCTCGTACCATAAAAAGGCTTTCAGGCTGTTCTCGCTTCCGCTGTGGGCATAACGCACATGGCGGGCGATACATTTTAAGTTCGGATATCTGGCAACAAAAGCCTGAAAAATCTCGTCTTCCTGTTCATAACTGGGCTGTAACGGCACGCCGTCTTTTACGTCGCCCTTGCTGTGGTCGTTTTCATCCCTCCAGAGATGATAAGGCTCGATACCGAGCAGGATATCCACATAAGGCAGACATTCGGTGCAGAAATCCCGCGCTTCTTCCCATGTCCACAATCTGCTTCGGAAGTTGCCGTCGAAACTGACGGTAATCCCCTTTTCTCTGGCAACTTTCAGACAGTCCATAATCAGTTTGCGGCAGTTCGGCGCGAGCGCCGGGGTAATGCCGCTCAGATGGAGCCAGGTAAAACCATCAAGCAGTTCGTTTAAATCGACGCTGTCAAAATCAAATTCCGTAATGGCGCTGTGTTTTCTGTCATAAGTCACTTTGCTCGCCCGGATGCCGTATCCTGTTTCCAGATAATAACTGCCGAGGCGATGGGTCGGTGTTTGTTCGGGGGTGCTCAGAATAACGGGCGTACAGTGAACGTCGTTGCTCCGCAGCATACGAATGGCGCTTTTGCCGAGGCTGTTATTCGGCACGACGGTGAAAAAGGTGCTGTCCACGCCGAGATTTGCAAGCGCGAGTGCGATATTTGCTTCGCTTCCGCCGTAACTTGCTTCAAATGTGGTCGCCATCCGGATTTTTTCATAATTCGGAGGCGTCAGGCGGAGCATAATTTCTCCGATGGTAATAAATTTGTCAGGACTGCTGTTATTGGATAGTAACGGGTTGGCGTGCTTCATTGAGGAACCTCCTTTGATTGTATGATATCCGTGGTTATCCGGGTAGTTACCAGGGAATTTACTTATCTGATAATTATTTTATGATACTTGGACGGGGATTTCAATCAAATATTTCCATATTCAAGGGGACAGGCATTTGACGGTATGGTTCACCCCAAAGCGGATATTGGAAAATTGTCAGGAACGAAGATTTTCCGGACTAAAGCAGGAAAAATACAGGAAATAAAGCAGGAAAACTTTAAAAAAGCATTGAGAATATTAATAATTCAAATTATAATAGAGAAGAATAGGCTGAAAATATTCAGATAGAACAGGAGGAATTTTTTTCATGAATTTGGGTTTGAAACAGGCGAATGAATGTAAATTTGATGCAGTATCTCTGGGGGAGGTAATGCTCAGACTTGACCCGGGCGAGGGAAGAATCCGTACAGCCAGGTCTTTTAGAGCATGGGAAGGCGGCGGCGAATACAACGTTATCCGCGGTCTGAAAAAATGCTTTAAGATGAACACGGCAGTTATTACTGCTTTTGCGGATAACGAAGTGGGGATACTGATGGAAGATTTCATCAATCAGGGCGGTGTTGACACATCTCTCATTAAGTGGATGAAGACGGACGGTATCGGTCGCGTATGCCGTAACGGGATTAACTTTACAGAGCGTGGATTTGGAATCCGCGGTGCGGTAGGATGTTCCGACCGCGCCAATACGGCGATTTCCAAAGCGAAGCCGGAAGACTTTGACTTTGAATATATTTTTGGAGAACTGGGCGTGCGCTGGTTACATACGGGCGGAATTTATGCCGCATTATCGGAGCAGTCCTGTGAGACCGTTCTTGCGGCGATTAAGACTGCGAAAAAATATGGAACCATCGTTTCTTATGACCTGAACTATCGTCCTTCCATGTGGAGCGCAATCGGCGGACAGGCTAAGGCGCAGGAAGTCAATAAAGAAATTGCGAAATATGTAGATGTTATGATTGGAAACGAAGAAGACTTTACGGCATGTCTCGGCTTTGAAATCGAAGGAAACGACGAGAATTTGAAGACGCTGAATCTGGACGGCTATAAGAAGATGATTAACGATGCGGCTAAGACTTATCCGAATTTCAAGGCGGTTGCGACGACGCTTCGTCAGGTAAAGACCGCTACGGTGAACGACTGGAGCGCAATTTGTTGGGCAGACGGCGAGATTTATAAGGCAAAAGATTATAACGGACTGGAAATCATGGACCGTGTCGGCGGCGGCGATTCTTTTGCATCGGGTCTTATCTATGGATTGATGACGACGGAAGATGCGGAACTGGCAGTTAATTACGGTGCGGCTCACGGAGCTCTTGCGATGACAACGCCCGGCGATACGACGATGGCGAGCAAGAAGGAAGTGGAAGCGATTATGGGCGGCGCAGGAGCGCGGGTACAAAGATAAGAAAGTATGGATTCAGGAGGAAAGGCAATGAGCAGTATAACAGATAGCATGAAAAGTTCCATTATCGTTCCGGTAGTGGTTATTGAGGATGCCAAAGATGCGGTTCCGACAGCGAAAGCTTTGCTGGCCGGCGGAATTAACGTGATGGAAATTACGCTTCGTACGGCGGCGGCGCTTGACAGCATTCGTAATGTAGCGGCAGAGTGCCCGGATATGATTGTCGGCGTTGGTACGGTATTAAATCTAGAACAGGCGAAAGACGCGGTGGAAGCGGGCGCAAAATTTATCGTTTCTCCGGGATTTGATGAAGAGACCGTAAAATGGTGCGTGGAAAAAGGGATTGACGTAGCGCCGGGCTGTGTTACACCGACAGAAATTATGGCGGCGCGCAAACTGGGCCTGAGAGTCGTTAAATTCTTCCCGGCCAATATTTACGGCGGATTGAAAGCGATTACAAATCTTGCAGCGCCGTTTACGGATATGCAGTTCATCCCGACGGGCGGTGTAAATACCGAAAATATTGCGGAATTTGCAGCTAATCCGGCAATTTTTGCAGTAGGCGGAAGTTGGGTATGTAAGAAAGCGGACATTTCCGCAGGCAACTTTGATAAGATTACGGAGCTTTGTAAAGAAGCGCGTAAGCAGGCGGGAGCACAGTAAACCGTAAAAGTGTCCGGAGCCGGATAATGCGGCAGGATGAAAATAAAAAAGCTATGCGGATGGAAATCCACCGCATAGCTTTTTTTGAAACCGCTTACGCAAGAACTTTTTTAACCGCTTCCGCAATCGCGTCATCCTGACAGTTGGCAAAGAAGTATTCCTGGAAATGTTCTCCGCTCAACGCGCCTTTTGCCAGTTCCGGGTCGAGCTTCGCGAGAATGGAAACCATATCGTTGTGCGTTACTTTCTTTACTTCATCAAGAATTTTCTTATTCCGCTGTTCGGGAACGACTCTTTCTTTCGGGTAACCGCCGCCGCCCGGCGCGCAGAATAATTTTTCAAAGATATAAGTCAGATTCAGTTCGCCGCCCCAACCGAAATTTTCCGCGAAAGGAAGTGCGATACAGTTGCCGTCATTTACCTGTGAGAACAGATAAGCATCGAGCGGCGATTCGATATGACCGCATAAAACCTGCGGAAATGAATTGCAGGCAAGCATTGCGCCTTCACCCGTGCCGCATCCGGTGATAACGTAGTCAGCTGCGCCGGAGTTTAAAAGAACCGCGGCAAGAATGCCGTTCTGTACATAGGTGAGCTGATGCTCATCTTCCGCGGAGTACATACCGTAGTTGAATACTTCATGGCCCATCGGCTCCACAACTGCTTTCAAAGTGTTAAAAATCATTTCGTTTTTAGCCGCCTGGCTGTTTTCGTTAATCAATGCAATTTTCATGTCGTTTATGCTCCTTTCTCAGACCATCTTACAGTAAATCTTTCATATCACAGCCGTCCATATCGTCAAAATCCTGATTTTCTCCGACCATGCCCCAGATAAAAGTATATGCCTGCGTACCGCATCCGGAATGGATGGACCAGCTCGGAGAAATAACGGCCTGTTCGTTCCGCATGATAATATGACGTGTTTCAGCAGGCTCGCCCATGTAGTGCATTACGAGAGCGTCTTCCGGCATGTCGAAATACAGATACACTTCCATACGTCTGTCATGTGTATGACAGGGCATGGTGTTCCACACGCTGCCAGGTTCCAGTCTGGTCATACCCATTTCGAGCTGACAGCTTTCTACCTGGCCCGGCAGAATATATTTGCAGATAGTCCTGTGATTGGCGGATTCCAGAGAACCGAGTTCCACCTTGTTGCTGTCCTTCACGATAACAACGCCTTCCGCCGCTTCGCCTTCCGGTTTGATTAAAACGGTAGGACAGGTTCTGTGCGCCGGCGCGCTGTTCAGATAAAATTTGGCCGGGGCGGAAGGATTAGCGCTTTCAAAGACGATATCTTTGGAGCCCATTCCGATATACATGCCTTCTTTGTGCCCTACTTCATATACTTTGCCGTCAACGGTAATTTTTCCGGGTTCACCGATATTGATGACGCCGAGTTCCCGTCTTTCGCAGAAATACTGTGCGCGAAGCTCGTCTCCCGCCGTAAGCTGTAAAGGTTTTACCGGTACGGCCGAACCGGTAATGATACGGTCGATATGGCTGTACACCAGTTTGATTTCATCGGGTTTGAATAAATCGTCAATCAGAAATTCTTCTCTCAGACGTTCTGTCGTATAAAATTTGACATCCTTCGGTGATGCCGCTGTTCTTAATTCCATGCTGCTGTCGTCCTTTCTTTTTTAAATTATTTTTATTGGTTTTTTATGCAGGCCGAACTTATTATTTCATGCCAGTATCTTTCGCCGATTTTAGAGCTTAAATCCAAAATACTTTACCGCATTGTTATAGCAGATGCCTTTAATGATTTCTTCCAATGTCTCATAGTCAGCCGGATATTCGCCGTCTTCCACCCATGTGCCGACCAGGTTGCAGAGGATTCTGCGGAAATAGTCGTGTCTTGTGTAGGAAAGAAAGCTTCTGGAGTCGGTCAGCATTCCGACAAAACCGGACAGGTTGCCGAGGTTTGCGAGAGAAATCATCTGGTCCTGCATGCCTGTTTTGTGGTCATTGAACCACCATGCGGAACCCTGCTGAATCTTCGCAACGGCGGTGGAATCCTGGAAACAACCGAGAATCGTGCCGATTGCCTGATTGTCGTTCGGATTCAGGCTGTAAATAATTGTTTTCGGAAGTTCGTCCGTCTGAATCAGCGCGTTCAGATAATCTGCCATTTCGGCTGACGGCGCATAGTTGTTGATGCAGTCATAGCCGGTATCCGGGCCGAGCTCGTTGAATCTGAGCGTGTTGTTGTCGCGCTTGCATCCATAATGAAGCTGCATTACCCAGTTGCGCTTCGCATATTCTTTGCCTACAAAAATCATGAAAGCAGTTTTGAATTTCAGTTCTTCTTCGCGCGTTACGCTATTGCCGGAAAGACGTTTTGCGAAGACTGCCTCGATTTCTTCCGCAGAAGCCGGTGCATACATTACATATTCCAGTGCGTGGTCAGAAACGGAGCATCCCATGGATGCAAAGAAATCCATGCGGACGGACAATGCTTTCTGCAAATCTGCAAACGTATTGATTTTTACGCCCGATACATCGGATAACGTCGCAAGGTATTCCGTGAAAGCGGGCTTTTCAATATTCATCGCCTTGTCGGGACGCCATGCGGGAAGCACCTGTACGTCAAAAGATTCGTCTTCGGCAATCTTTTTATGCCACTCCAAAGAATCCACTGGGTCGTCCGTCGTGCAGATTAAAGTAACGTTGGACTGTTTGATGATGTTACGGACAGTCATGGAAGGCTCTGCCAGTTTTTTGTTGCACAGCTCCCATACTTCTTCCGCGCTTTTTTTATTGAGGACCCCTGTGTAACCGAAATACTTCTGAAGTTCCAGATGGGACCAGTGGAAAAGCGGGTTGCCGATTGCCTTGCCGAGGCACTCCGCCCATTTCAGGAATTTTTCCTTGTCCGGCGCGTCTCCTGTTATGTAGTGCTCGTCTATGCCGCAGGAACGCATGAAACGCCATTTATAATGGTCGCCGCCGAGCCATACCTGTGTGATATTTTCGAATTTCCGGTCCTCGTAGATTTCCTGCGGATTAATGTGACAGTGATAATCCAGAATCGGCGTTTCGGCCGCGTAATCAAAGTACAGTTTCTGTGCGGTCTCGTTGGAGAGTAAAAAGTTTTTGTCCATGAATTGTTTCATGATTGTGCCCCTTTCTTAAATATATGATTATTGATTATTTAAATGATGTTCATTAAAATGATGTTCACTATATCTGTTCATAAAAATAATTTCTTAAAAACGAGTTGTCCCCCGCTCAATCAGTTTCCCGGAAAAAACGACTTTTTTTGGCATTTCTTCGCCGGCAAGGACGTGCAGCAGCGTTTGCACGAGCTGATGCGTCATCGTTTCCAGACAGTTATCCACGGAAGTCAGTTCCGGAGTGCAGCAGGTCGTAAGAATGGAATTATTGTAACCGATTACAGAAAAATCTTCCGGGATGCGGAGTCCTTTGCGCTGCGCGTATTTTACGCCACCGATTGCCAGAGAATCGTCGGCGGCAAGCAATCCGTGAAAAGCGATGCCGCTGTCGGAAATGTGTTCGATAAAGTCCGCGATATCCCCGGTTGAATCCGCTTTTCCGTCATAAAAATAAATATTTTCCGGAGAATGGGAAATGCCGTTTTCTTCCAGGGCGGATTGAAAGCCCCGCAGTTTCTTGAGTCCGCTGTAAGAACCGGCATTATACAGGTATATCAAATCGGAAATGCCGGAACGAATCATGGCGGAGGCGGCTTCATACATGGAAGCCCGGTCGTCGCACAGCGTACTGTATACGTTCGGACAGCCGTAAGAAGCGTTTAACAGCATAATCGGAACATGAGAGGCGGCCTCGTTAATATATTCGTTTTCCAGCTCTGTTGAAGCGATGAAATTCGAGCCGACCAGAATGATGCTGTCCACTTTCTTGGAAAGAATCAGGTTCAGATAGTTCTTTCTTGCGCCGAGATTGTAACCCGTACAGCATAACAGAGATTCGTAGCCGTTAGCCTGCAGCTCCTGTTCCAGAAGATAAATGGCTTTGGCCGTAAATAAATCGGAAGAATCCGCGCAGAGGATGCCGATGGTTTTTAAGGAGCGGAGACCCATACCGCGTGCAAAAGCGTTCGGTATATAGTCATATTCCTCGATGATGTCCATTACTTTTTTCTGTGTGGATGGGCTGACATTTCCGCTGCCGTTCAGCACGCGGGAGACCGTTGCGGTCGATACGCCGGCTTTCTGGGAAATGTCGTAAATTGTTAATGCCATGCTGGATTCCTCTTGCTCCGCCGCAGCGGATTTATAATAAATGATGCCGGTAAAAATGCAAATGAAAACGGTTACAATATAACTGCAAATATTATACATTATAAAGGAAGAGAAAGCAATATGAAATCCTTCTGTTTTATAAAATCCTGTCTGAAAAATACGCAAAGGACGAAATTCGATGTGATATGATGAAAAAACATGTGAAAAATATGAAAATAGTTTCAAATACATATTGACTAATTGGGGAAAATGTGAAAAAATACAGATATGAAACTGCTTACATTTGAGGAATTGCACGAAAAATTTGGGTGAGCCGATTGGGAGAAAGGAGATTTTGCAGCAAATGGAACTTTTAAGCAAACAGAAAACAGGGAAAAAGGAAAGACCGGTTAAAGTGCTTCAGTTCGGAGAAGGAAACTTCCTGCGTGCTTTCGTCGATTACATGATTGATATCGCGAACGAAAAGGGAGAATTTGACGGAGATATCGTATTGGTAAAACCGATTGAGTTCGGAACGCTGGAGCGTTTCCACGAGCAGGAATGCCAGTATACTGTACAGTTAAGAGGAATCGTGGACGGCGAAGCGAAGCGGATTAACCGTGTCGTGACGAGTGTTACGGACGTTGTGGACGCTTACGGCGAATATGAGAAATATGCGGAGTTTGCAAAACTGGATACGCTGCGCTTTATCGTTTCCAATACGACGGAAGCGGGCATCGTATATGATGATACGGATAAATTTGAACTGAATCCGCCCAAGACTTATCCCGGCAAGCTGACAAAGTTTCTGTTTGAAAGATATAAACATTTTAACGGGGCGCAGGATAAAGGCCTTGTTATGCTTCCGGTAGAGCTGATTGACGATAACGGAATTCACCTGAAAGAATGTGTATTAAAGCTTGCGAAGCTTTGGAAACTGGAAGATGAATTTATCGCGTGGATAAATGACGCCTGCGTATTTACATCGACGCTGGTGGACAGAATTGTTACCGGATATCCGAGAGATGAGGCGGAAGAACTCTGCAAAGAATTTGGCTATCAGGATAACCTGATTGTAACCGGCGAACCGTTTGCACTCTGGGTTATCGAAAGCACCAGAGACATCAGCGATGAGCTGCCGCTGCCAAAGGCAGGACTTCCTGTTATTTTCACGGATAACCAGAAACCGTATAAGCAGAGAAAAGTACGGATTCTGAACGGGGCGCACACCTCTTTCGTACTCGCTTCTTACCTGTGTGGAAACGATATCGTGCTGGAATCCATGAACGATGAACTGATTCTGAATTTCATTAAAGCGACGATTTTTGACGAGGTCATCCCGACACTGACGCTTCCGAAGCAGGAGCTTGACGAGTTTGCGGAAGCGGTGCTGACGAGATTTAACAATCCGTATGTAAAACACGCACACCTGTCGATTTCCCTGAATTCCGTTTCCAAATGGCGGGCGAGATGTATGCCGAGCTTTCTGGGCTATATCGAGAAAGAGGGAAAAGTTCCGCCGCATCTGACCTTCTCGCTGGCAGCTCTGATGGCATTCTATACCGGAACGGAAATCAGAGACAAGGCGTTGATTGGACATCGCGACGGACAGGAATACAATATTATGGACGATGCCGCGGTACTGGAATTTTTTGCGGCAAACAGCGGAAAAGAACCGAAAGAGTTTGCTCATGCGGTACTTGCGAATACAGATTTCTGGGGACAGGATTTAAGCGCGCTTGCGGGTGTGGAAGAGACAATAGTTTCTTACCTGACGGATATCCGGGAACTGGGAATGCGGGGAACAATGGAGAAGGTTTTCGCATAGAAATCAGGAAGACAGGATGTGCCGGCGGCCATTCTGCGACAGAAAGCAATTTGAGCCGACTGTGTCGGCATCATGGAGGTTAGCGGGCAGGATGAAAGACTATATCAAAATTCATGAAAATGATAATGTCGTTGTAGCAATTAAAGAAATCGCCGTGGGGGAAAGCGTCGAAGCCGGCGGGGTGCAGGTAAGCGCCAGAGAAACGATTCCGGCGGGACATAAAATGGCGCTTTGCGATATTGCAAAGGATGACGAAGTGGTTAAGTACGGATTCCGTATCGGCAATGCGAAAGAAGATATCACAGCGGGCTCATGGATACATACGCACAATGTAAAGACTGCGCTCGGAGACTTGCTGGAATACAATTATGAACCGACTCCGGTCGAAGAAAAGACCACATCCGACGCTGTATTTATGGGGTATCAGCGGCCGGATGGCAAGGTCGGGGTGAGAAATGAAATCTGGATAATTCCGACGGTTGGCTGCGTGAACAATGTAGCCGCCGCGCTCGCCAAAGCGGCGAACGAAAGGCTGAAAGGTTCGGTAGAAGAAGTTATTGCTTTTCCGCATCCGTATGGATGTTCCCAGATGGGCGACGACCAGGAGCACACGAGAATCATACTGGCGGATTTGATTCAGCATCCCAATGCCGGCGGCGTACTGGTGCTCGGACTTGGATGCGAAAACAGCAATATCGATGTTCTGAAACCGTATATCGGGGAAGTGAATCCGGACAGAGTGAAATTCCTTGTCAGCCAGGAAACGGAAGACGAGATGGAGACGGGCGGAAAACTGTTGGATGAACTGATTTCCTACGCATCTGGTTTTGAGCGGGAAGAAATCAGCGTATCGAAACTCATCATCGGCATGAAATGCGGCGGAAGCGACGGATTTTCCGGCATTACGGCAAATCCGCTGGTCGGAAAGTTTTCCGATTTGCTCATCAGCAAAAAAGGCACGACGATTTTGACGGAAGTTCCGGAAATGTTCGGTGCGGAAACGCTGCTCATGAACAGGTGTGAGAACCGGGAACTGTTCGATGAGACGGTGAAGCTGATAAACGATTTTAAACAGTATTTTAAAGACAACCACCAGACAATCTATGAAAACCCGTCGCCGGGAAATAAAAAAGGCGGTATCTCCACATTGGAGGATAAGTCCCTGGGCTGTACACAGAAATCCGGGAGCGCGCCGGTCAGGGGCGTGCTGGCATACGGACAGCGCGTAGAAAAAGCGGGACTCAACCTGTTAAGCGCACCGGGCAACGACCTGGTGGCGTCTACGGCTCTGGCGGCGAGCGGCGCGCATATCGTACTGTTTACCACCGGACGCGGGACACCTTTTGCATCACCCGTACCGACGGTTAAGATATCAAGCAACAGCGCGTTGGCCGGGAAGAAAAAGAACTGGATAGACTTTAATGCCGGTGTGCTGGTAGAAGATAAGGATATCGACGAAACGGCACAGGAATTGTTCGATTATGTAGTGGCGGTTGCTTCCGGGAAGAAGGTTTGCAGCGAAGAGGCAGGATTCCACGACATGGCGATTTTCAAACAGGGCGTGACGCTGTAACAAGGAAAAATCAAGAAAACATTTCAAACGGGGCGCGGCGCTGTAACAACGAAAAACAAGAAAGCATTTTCAAACAGGGCATAACGTTATAAAATGATAAGTAGCCACAAAAAATAAAGGAGGAAAAGGAAATGGCAATTTTAGACAAGTTTTCATTGGAAGGAAAGGTAGCTCTCGTAACGGGCGCTTCTTACGGAATCGGTTTTGCGCTTGCAACCGCATATGCAGAAGCCGGAGCAACCATCGTTTTCAATGATATCAAGCAGGAATTGGTGGACAAGGGCATTGCTGCATACAAGGAAAAAGGCATCGAAGCACACGGCTATGTATGCGACGTAACGAACGAAGAACAGGTGAATGAGCTGGTTGCCAAAGTGGAAAAGGAAGTAGGCGTTATTGATATTCTTGTAAACAACGCAGGTATTATCAAACGGATTCCGATGTGTGATATGACGGCGGCTGAATTCAGACAGGTAATCGACGTAGACCTGAACGCTCCGTTCATCGTTTCCAAAGCGGTTATTCCGTCCATGATTAAAAAGGGACACGGAAAAATTATAAACATCTGCTCTATGATGAGCGAACTCGGACGCGAGACCGTATCCGCATATGCGGCTGCAAAAGGTGGTCTGAAAATGCTGACAAAAAATATCGCATCCGAGTACGGCGAGTTCAATATTCAGTGTAACGGTATCGGCCCCGGCTATATCGCGACACCTCAGACCGCGCCGCTGCGTGAGATTCAGCCTGACGGTTCGAGACATCCTTTCGACCAGTTCATTATCGCAAAAACACCTGCGGCAAGATGGGGAGAAGCGGAAGACCTTCAGGGTACGGCGGTATTCCTTGCATCCGACGCATCGAACTTTGTAAACGGACACGTTGTTTATGTAGACGGCGGAATCCTTGCTTATATCGGGAAACAGCCGGGCTAAGTGTGAAGAGAAGTTCTAAAGCTCACGCCAATGGGCGTTTCGCTAAGAACTTCTACGGTTCGCAGAGCGAACCTTCTTCACAAGTGTGAAATTCTTCACACAGCAGAATGTCCGTACGGCCATTCTGCATGGATGCCTGTGCCGCCTTGTCGACATGAATGTTTGGGCGGCGGAATCGCTTTGGAGCGATTCTGTCAGGAAAAATCCGTTCGAGTTGAAGGATTGGAAATCGAAATTACAGAGGCGGCAGAGAAAAAGGACTGCCGCCTTTTTGTTTTAGAGAGGGTATCGGACGGGAAACGCCGAGAGTAAAAAATGAAAGAGCAGAAAGGATATGGGAATTATCATGGATATTCGGCTGGTTATGATTACGTCGCGGAGCGTGACATTTGAGTTAAATGACGGGGGAACTTATGAGACAAAAGAAAAATACAGGATGCTGTTGAACGGTGCGGAACGGGGAATTGCGGACACGGTGATTACCAGTCTTTTTGATTTGAAACCGGATACAGAATACGAGCTGGATGTCCGGACGGAAGACGGCACGAGTGCGGGGAGTCTTTCTTTCCGGACGGAAGAAGAGTTCGTTACGATAAATGTCAGGGAACTGGGAGCTGCCGGGGACGGGCTGTCGGATGATACCGGATTTATTCAGGCGGCGATTATGGCCTGCCCGTCGGGGAGCCGCGTTCTGATTCCGAGAGGAAAATATAAAATTACGAGCATTTTTCTGAAAAGCGGAATCCATCTGGAGATTGCCAAAGGCGCGGAACTGCTCGCGGAAACCGACAGAGACCGGTTCGCAAAATTTCCGGGAAGAATCGAGAGCTATGATGAAAAAGATGAATTTCATCTCGGCACATGGGAAGGAAATCCGCTGCCGATGTTTGCCGGAATCATTTCGGGAATCGGCGTAACCGATGTGAAGCTTTATGGCGAGGGGGTTATCAACGGATGCGCTTCGGAAGAAAACTGGTGGCATAATCCCAAAGTGATGGTCGGCGCTTTTCGGCCGAGAATGCTGTTTTTAAACAAATGTAAGCGGATACAGGTACAGGGACTGACCTTCCGGAACAGCCCTGCGTGGGTCATCCACCCGTTTTTCAGTGATGACTTGCTGTTTGCGAATCTGGAAGTGCGTAATCCGCAGAAATCGCCGAACACTGACGGACTGGACCCGGAATCCTGTAAAAATGTGGAAATCATGGGCGTGCATTTTTCTCTGGGAGACGATTGCATCGCGGTCAAATCCGGTAAAGTATATATGGGGAAAAAATATAAAAGAGCCTCTGAAAACATACATGTAAGCCATTGTCTGATGGAGAACGGACACGGCGCGGTCACAGTCGGAAGCGAAATCGGGGCGGGCGTGCGCGGCATGACAGTTGAAAAGTGCCGTTTTTCCCATACGGACCGCGGGCTTCGAATCAAAACAAGACGCGGACGCGGCGAAGACTCGATTCTGGACGAAATCGTATTCCGGGATATCGAAATGGATAACGTTATGACGCCTTTTGCGGCAAACGCATTTTATTTCTGCGACCCCGACGGAAAAACGGAATATGTGCAGTCGAGGGAAGCGTTCCCGGTAGATGAGAGAACGCCTGCGCTGAAACATTTTCTCTTCGAGAATATCCATGCGGTCAACTGCCATGTTGCGGCAATCTTTTTTGAAGGGCTGCCGGAGCGCAAAATTGAAAAAATTGAAATGAAAAACTGCTCGATTTCATTTGCTGAGGATGCCAGAAAAGATGTACCGATTATGTCGGAAGGCGTGGAAGCGTGCTCGAAGAAAGGAATCCACGCGGTCAACGTGAAACAGCTGATTCTGGAAAATGTAGTGATTGAAGGTGCGGTCGGAGAGCCGCTTGAACTGACAGGAGTGGAAGAACTGAAACAGAGCTGAGCATTTTAACGCGAAACCGCATACATCATTTGAGCGGAGAAAGGACGGGAACTATCATGCAATTGGGCATACGTTTACATGACATCGAAAAGGCGCCGCTTCCGGAGCGGCTGCAGATTGCGGCGAGGCAGGGTTTTGCCTGCGGACATCTGGCGCTTTCCAAAGTGATTTCCGAATATTCGGTGGCCGACAGCGCGTTGACACCGGGCTTTGCCTGTTATCTGAAAAATATGTTCGCCGAAGCGGGAATCGATATTGCGGTACTCGGATGTTATCTGAATCTGGCCAACCCGAACGAGGAAAGCCTGCAAAAAATCCGGTCCCGCTATCTGGCTCATATCCGTTTTGCTTCCCTGCTAGGAGCGGGAGTTGTAGGGACGGAGACGGGAGCCGTCAACGAGGCGTACAAGTTTGAAGAGCGGAATCATTCCGAAGAAGCCCTGGAGATTTTCATCAGAAATCTGAGGCCGGTTGTGGAATATGCGGAGAAGATGGGCGTTATTTTTGCAATTGAGCCGGTCTTCAAACATATCGTATGCAATCCGCAGCGCGCAAGACGGGTGTTGGACGAAATCGGTTCTCCAAACCTCCAGATAATTTTTGACCCGGTGAACCTGCTGGATATCAGCAATTACCGGAACCGGGAACAGATTATTCATGAAGCGGTGGAAACGCTTGGAAAGGATATTGCCGTAGTGCATATCAAAGACTTTATTGTGGAGAACGAGGAACTTGTTTCTGTCGCAGCGGGCACGGGCGAGATGGATTATACGGAAATCATCCGTTTTATCAAAAAAGAGAAACCGTATATCCACGCAACGTTGGAAAATACGGTTCCCGAAAATGCCGAAGCGGCCCGAAAATACATTCAGAAGCTGTGGGATGAAGCTATGTGAAACCTGTTCCCGTTGGGAGAAAGCCTTTTCACTTTTCAACTGTGCAGTACAAATGCCCGTTAAATTCCTGAAACAGGCTTTCCTCTTTCTTCCGCATGAAAACGGTCAGGTCGTCTTTCCCGAAAGACAGCTGAAAATGTACGCTGCCGACATAGGCGTCAATGACATGCGCCATGATATAAAGCGTGCCGTCCGAAAGCCATGCGCCGCTTGCCGCGTAACGCTGGTCATAAAGCGGGAATGTGCCGGTCTGCATATTGCCGAGGCCGAATTGAATCGAATATGGCCGCTGCCGGTGAAGGAAAGAGAGCGTTCCGGTTTGCTGACCGGAGGATGTCCGTTCGAAGCGGAGGGTAAAACTTTCAAAGCCGGAAACTTCGTCGGAAGTTCCTGACCGGACAAGAAAAGTTTTTCCGTTGATTTCATCCGCCACAGCGGATGCGCGGGCTCCCGATAAAGGCTCCAGTCTGAGAGAAGAAGCATTTTCTTCGAGAAGAAGCGCTTTTTCAGGACTGGCAGGCAAAGCGTCATCCTGTATGTACGGGAGAATTTCTTCGTAAAGGGCGTCATAAATCTGCTGATTGCCGCCCTGAATATCCTGTGTATCGGCGGTCGTGACACAAATCAGGTCGTAATCCGGAAGGAAAATGATGAGCTGGCCGCCCATGCCGTAGCAGGTATAACCATTGTGCGAGCCGCGCCAGAACTGCATACCGTATCCCTGTGCTTCGCTCGGGACGGGCGCGGTAACGCAGGTGTCGCTTAAATGGGACACCGCCATGTCGATGTAAGATGCGGAAAGCAGCTGTTGTCCGCAAACCTCTCCTCTGTGCGCGATGAAGTAACCGAATTTCAGCAAATCCGTGGAGCGCGCTACGAGGCCGGAACCGCCAAGAGAGACGCCAAAAGGGTCTTTGACCATGTAGGATTCATCCGAAAAACCAAGAGGAGCCAGTTTCTTTTTCAGGTAATCCAGCATGGAAAGCCCGGTCATTTTTTCCACCAGCGCGCAGAGCGTATGCGGTGCGGAAGTGTCATAGTGAAAAAGGGTTCCTGCCGGATGGGTCGGCGGTGTCGTAAAATAGCTTTCCACCCAGTCGGTGTTCATATTGAGTTTGTAGGTGGTAGCCGCATGGCAGGAACGCATCATCAACATGTCTTTGATTGTCGTTGCGGCAATCCAGGGATGTACCCGTTCCGGAAGTTTTTCCGGGAAGTGCCTGATAATCGGGTCGTCCAGAGAAAGTTTTCCCTCTTCCGCCAACAGGCCGATTGCAACGGCGGTAAAGCTTTTGCTGATGGAGAACATGCGGTGCAGCGTTTCGGCGCGGCAGGGAGAATAGTACCCTTCAAAAATCAGTTTGTCACGGCGCATCAAAAGCAGACTGTGCATGGGAATCCGGCGCGCCGCAAGGCGCTTCGTGAACCGGATAATGGAATCGCCCGGAACGCCTGCGGCCTCCGGTGCAGTTTTTTCAAAAATGAGCGTACGCATATATTTTCACCTCGTCTTATTAATCAATTCATTGTATCATAATTTTTTTGTTTTGCCAAAAAGATGCGTTTCGAAAAGAACTGTTTCGGAATGAAATTGAAATGAATCGAAATAAAATCGAAATAAAATGCAGAGATGAAATTCAGAAATACATTTTTGCAAAATGGAAAATATGCAAAATAAAATGTGAACAGCAGTGTAAATAAAAATGGTAAATTTTACAAAAAATGTTTCAAAACGAACAAAAGCATTGTATAATAATACCAGTAATGCCTGAAATATAAAAAATTAAAATTGTGAAGTAACTGGCAGAAAGGAAGAAGGAGGACGAAGGGACTGTTATGATAAAGAAAACGGAGTCCATGAAATTGAAAACGAGTGGGGATGAAATCGAAATGCAGGAAAAAAGAACCGCGGTCCGCAGGCAGGAGAAAAAAGGCCGGAAGGCGGAGAAAGAAATGAAACAGGCTGAAAAGGAAAAGAAAAAGGCGGCGAAGAATGCTGCGCAGAAAACTTCAGGATTCAGGCTGCTTGGCATTCGCAACAAAATTGTAATCTGCTTCCTTGTGCCGATTGCGTTTATGATTGTTATCGGCGTTTCCGCATACCAGAAGGCGGCGGAAGGACTGCGTGAAAAATTTCAGGAATCGACGCTGCAGACAATTGCGATGTCCAAAGAGTACATAGAAATGAGCTGTGATTTCATCAAAGCCGAAGGTCTGAAATACGCTTTTGACGGAGACGTCGGCAAGTATCTGCAGGGAACGGTGGATTCTCCGATTGAGTTAAAAGAAATCATGAAAAGCATCGATACGGATATGATATCGTCAAGCACTTCCATTCCGTTCATCAACAATCTGCATATCATTCCACGCAGCGGCTCTAATGTTATCACAACGGCCAATAACAATAACTCGGACGGTTTTTATGACGAATATAAAGAGCTGGTTGCGAAGGATAAGAATATCGAAAGCTGGATTGATTCCCATCCGCTTCTGGATGAAAAGCTGGAGCTGCAGGAAGATTACATCATGGCTTTTGAAATTTTGAGCAGGTCCAAGAACGGATGTGTTGTAATTGATATCAAAAGCGCGGAAATAAAAGGACTGCTGGAGGGCGTTGACCTGGGAGAGGGCAGTATCATCGGCTTTATCACCGAAAACGGCAGAGAGATAATCGTGGAGCAGCTGGAGGAAGGGCAGGAAAGCATTCTCGCGGAAGGCGAAAAAGTATTTTTCGGACAGGATTTTTATGGGGCCGTCAATGCGGAACAGCTTCAGGGGACTGCGGAAATTAGATTCCACGATGATGCGTATCTGTTCTTTTACAGCAGGAGCGAGACCATAGAAGACATTACCGTATGTGCGCTCGTTCCGATGGGCGTCGTTACGAGTCAGGCGCAGGAGATCAAAACGACGACGGTTGTGCTCACCATTTTGGCCTGCATCATTGCGCTGATTGTCGGTGTTATGGTAGCGGGAGGCATTCAGGCGAATATGTCGCGTTTCTCCAGAAGATTCGGGGAAGTGGCAAAGGGCGACCTGACGGTTACGGTAGAAGCGAAGAGCCGCGATGAATTCCAGAACCTTGCGGGTTCGGCGACCAATATGATTGCGAATACCAAAAATCTGGTGAACAAAGTGACGAACGCAACGAATGAACTGGAAAAATCGGCGGGAAGCGTGGAAGAGGTTTCGGAAGCGATTAACGACTGTTCGCAGGATATCACGCAGGCGATTGAAGAAATTCACGAGGGAATCGGAAGGCAGTCGGAAAATGCGCTGGAATGTGTGGCGAGAACGGATACGCTGTCCAATGAACTTCAGGAAGTCAATCGGGTCATCGAAAAAGTGGAAGCGCTTGTAAGCGAGAACGAAACGATGATTAACAGGGGAATGGAATATGTGCAGCTTCTCGGCGAACGGGCGCATACGACGACGGAAATCACTTCCGAGGTAGGAAGCAGCATTGAATCGCTGAAAAAGGAATACGAAATCATCAATTCTTTTGTTGAAACGATTACCTCCATTTCCGAGCAGACAAATCTTCTTTCGCTGAACGCGTCGATTGAGGCGGCAAGAGCGGGAGACGCCGGACGGGGATTTGCTGTTGTTGCGGAAGAAATCAGGAAACTTGCCGATGATTCCGCAAAGGCGGCGGGAGAAATCCAGCATAACGTATCGCATATTATGAGACAGACGGAAAGCAGCGTGCAGAATGCGCAGCAGGCGCAGAAAATGGTGGATTTGCAGACCGAGGCTGTGGAACAGGTAATAAAAGTGTTCGGCGATATGCGGAAACAGATGAGCACGCTTGCCGAAGGGCTTGAAGAAATCGTTACCAGCATGGAAAAAGCCGATGCGGAGCGGAATGACGCCGTTCAGGGAGTGCAGAATATTTCCGATATTATCGGGGAAACTGCCGACAGAGCGGAGAAAGTCAAAGACATTGCGGGAAGGCTTCTTGCCAACGTGGAGAACCTGAACAAAACAGCGGATATGCTCGGAGAAAATATGCAGGAATTGAAGTCTGAAATTTCGGTGTTTAAAATCTGAATTTAATGCGTAAAATCGAAAAAAAACTTTGACAGAGTCTTCTTATAGTTATATAATAGGATACAGATGATTGCAATCATATCTAAAGACAAATTATTTACATTTTTAAGGAGGTTTTTATGAAAAAGAAAATTGTTTCTTTATTCATGGTTGCTGCCATGACGGCGTCCTTAGTAGGATGCGGCGGCGGTAATGCAGATAATGCAGATAATGCAGGCACAACCGATTCAGCAGCGACTACCGACAATACGGCGGCAGCAGATAACAGCGCTGACAACACAGCCGCAGCAGACAATGGCGCAGCGGAAGACACAACACAGACAGAAGAGCCGGCAGCGGATGATATTGAGAAGCCGGAAGAAATCACCGTTATGGTTGACGGTACTGTTTTTACAAAAGAGAACGGACAGGAACAGTTCTGGGCTAAGTTCACGGAGCTGACAGGAATTAAAGTTAACGTTATCCAGCCTGACCATGACGCATATTATGACAATGTCGGTCAGACAATCGCAAGCGGCGACTGGCCGGATGTTATTATTCTTTCCAGTACATATTATTCGGCATACGCTGCAGAAGGTGTGCTTTGGGATATGACGGATGCGTGGGAAAACTCCGAGCTGAAGAAAAGACAGGAAGCGCATGACAGTGCGGGCGTTGTTGAAGGCGTTAAGCTGGATGGCAGATTGTACGGTATGCCGTCAACCCGTGGCAACGGATGTGTTACTTACGTTAAGAAAGCATGGATGGACAACTGCGGCATCACCAGTGCACCGACCAACTATGAAGAATATCTCGCAATGCTGGAAGCATTTACAACCGGCGACCCGGATGGCGACGGCACAAACGGAAATACATTTGGCGTGACGGCTGCGGGCTTTATCGGAAATGAAGCTCCTTATATCAACTATCTGCCGGAGTTCTATCAGGATGCTCATCCGAGCTTCTACATGAAAGACGACGGCACATATGCTGACGGTTTTACAGAAGATTCCATGAAAGCAGCTCTTGAGAGACTGGCTGACGCTTATGCAAAGGGCGTAATTGACCCGACGACACTGACAAACGGTACGGCTGACTGCCGTAACAAATTCTACAGTGATGATTTCGGCGTATTTACCTACTGGTCAGGCACATGGGCTTCCAACCTGAAGAACAACCTTGAAAACAACGAACTTGACAGCGAACTGGTAGCGCTTCCTCCGATTGCGGAAGTCGGCGCATACCTTGACCGTATTCCTCCGACATGGTGTATTACGTCTACCTGCGAGAATCCTGAAGGCGTATTCAAATACTTCATCGAAGCAATGCAGGACGGGGGGGATGTACAGTTCCTTTTCTCATACGGTGTAGAAGGCGTACACTGGTCAACCGCTGCTGAAACATTGTATGCAGGCGAGACAAACGACAAGGGTGAGTCTAAAGAGAAGGTTTACGCTGAAGGCGAATTCCATATGTTAGATAACCTTGAGACACCTGGTACACAGTATACAAAAGCTCATATTGACCCGGCGCTTGCGCTTGTTGAACTGGCAGGCGACCCGGCAGAGAAGACAACTGCTCCCGAAGCGAAAGCGGCTGCGGAACTGTTTGCTGCAAACTGCGTGACTGCAGATTTGATTCCGAGTACGGATGCTATGACAGAGTATAACGGTGACCTTACAACCCTGAAGAATGAAATCGTTGCGAAGGTTGCGATGGGCGAAATGACCATCGAAGAAGGTTATGCGAAGTTTGAAGCTGACGGCGGCGCTGCGTGGTCACAGCAGATTGTTGATTCTTTGAATCAGTAATTAAATACTTTTTCCTTTGAGCGATTTTTGGAAAAGACAATATATGGAGCTATGGTTCTCCCATAGCTCCATATCATTCAAAAAATAAGGTGAATTTTTTTATCGGGGAAGGAAGAGAGGCATTCATGAAGAAAAAACAGTCAGTTTCCAGCCAAAAACCGGGTTCGAATAAACCATTGGGGGTAAGAATGAAGAAATACGCAGGATTTTATGTGATGTTTCTTCCGATTTTGGTTTTTGCAGTTATTTTCTATTATCTGCCTATGCTTGGAGTCAGATACGGTTTCACAAACTATAACGGAATTAAAGCTCCGAAATTCGTAGGTCTTGATAATTTCACTAAAATGTTCAACATGCCGGGATTTTGGTCGGCATTCTGGAATACGCTGCAAATCAGCGTTATCCGGTTGATTTTGACGACATTGGTAGCAGTAGTCGTTTCATTGTTCCTGAATGAAATTATTAACATTCATTTCAAGAAAGTAGTACAGACAGTTATTTATTTGCCCCACTTTTTATCGTGGGTTGTTACGGCATCCCTTTTCTCGCTGGTTCTTGCGCCTACCGGGCAGGGACTCGTGAATACGCTCCTTGTGAATCTTGGACTGGTTGATTCCAATAATATGATTTATTTCCTGGGAAGTTCCAAAACATGGAGGGGAACGTTCTATGCGATTCAGTTGTGGAAGGAGACCGGATGGCAGACCGTTATCTTTATGGCGACGCTGGCCGGTATGAATGTAGAACTCTATGAAGCGGCGGCTATTGACGGCGCCGGACGGTGGGGGAAAATGCGTTATATTACCTTCCCTGCACTTGCAAACACAATTTTGACCGTTATCATTCTGAACCTTGCTAAGGTCATGAATTTGTTCGAGGCGGTATTCGTACTGCAGAACGATGCAGTACTGGATGTTTCCAACGTTCTCGAGACATATATTTATTATCAGAGTTTTAACAGTGGTTCGATTCCGAACTACGGATATACGACCGCCGTTGGTCTATTCAAATCATTAGTCGGCATGGCGCTTGTGCTCATATGTAACCAGTGGAGCAAGAAAGTGCGCGAAGGCCGCGGAATTGTATAGGAGGGAGAAGCGATATGAAAAAGAAAAAGAAAATAGAAGTCTTCTCGATTGTAAACGGCATCGTGTTTATTATTCTGGCTTTGATTATTATTATACCAATCTGGAAGATTTTGGTTGACTCTTTTGATTTAAAAACTGCCTATGGTATGAAACTGTGGCCGGAGAAATTTGGGTTTGACGGATATCAGCAGGTTTTGTCGAATCCGACGCTGTCCCGTCCGCTGCTGATTTCATTCTTTACGACGATTGTCGGTACGCTGCTCGCGCTGACGTTATCGACGCTCGGCGCATATGTGCTGATTCAGTGGGAAATGCCGGGGCGCGGCTTTTTTGCAAACCTTCTGCTGTTCACCATGATTTTTAACGGCGGTATGATTCCTACATACCTGGTATTGCGTCAGTTCCATCTGACGAATACGTTATGGGTAGTTATTCTGTATCCCGCGTTAAATGTATATAATCTGGTTCTGATGAGGAACTTTTTCGAAGGGATTCCGGCCAGTCTGTATGAGGCCGCCACGCTGGACGGCAGTACGCCGATGCAGACTTTTATCAGAATCGTGCTTCCGATGTCAAAGCCTGCGCTTGCATCCATCGGTCTGATGTATGCGGTATCTTACTGGAATGATTATACACATTACAAGCTGTATATCAACAATTCCGATTTGTATAACTTCCAGATGAAGCTGCGTGGTATGATTATGGGAAGCGATTTGCCGACGGCAGCCGGGAACGCTACGGAAAACACCATTAAAAACGCGGCGATTATCGTTGTCATTATTCCGTTCATGATTCTGTATCCTTTCCTGCAGAAATATTTTGTACAGGGTGTTAATATCGGAGCGGTAAAAGAATAAAAATTTGGTCTGATGACCAACCTCACAGGCTGAGAGAAATATCCGGAGGGTTAATTATGGCAACAATTTTTTGGGCCGGTGATTCCACCGTACAGTATAATGGCATTATGACGTATCCGCAGACGGGAATCGGCCAGGTGTTCCATCTGTTCTTAAAGCCGGAAGTAAAGGTCGAGAATCACGCAAAGAACGGCAGAAGCACGAAGAGTTTTATCGATGAATCAAGGCTGCCTGCCATATACGACAGGATTACGGAAGGGGATTTTCTTTTTATTCAGTTCGGACATAACGACGAAAAGAAGGAAGACCCTGAACGATATACGGAACCGTTTTCCGATTATATGGTCAACCTGGAAAAATTCGTGAATGTGGCCAGAAATAAAAAGGCTCTGCCGGTGCTGATAACACCTTTGGAAAGAAGATGTTTTATCGATGAGACGACGCTTGGTCCGGGGGAACATGGCGATTATGTGGAAGCGATGAAGCGGACGGCAGAGAAGCTGGATGTGCCGTTAATCGATTTGAATCGCATGAGCCGTGCGGAGATGACCAGAGTGGGGGCGGAAGCTTCCAAAGGCTGGTATATGCACATACCGGAAGGAAAATATCCTTACCATATGGAGGGGCTGACAGATAATACGCATCTGCAGTATGCGGGGGCCGTCATGTATGGAGGGTGCATTGCCAGAGGGTTAAAAGAACTGGGTGGAGTCTACAAAGACTTATTGTTAGACGAATTATGATGAAAAATGGCTCGGGGCATAATGGCCTTGAGCCATTTGTTATATGTCTGTGGGCGGAACTTAAGAGAAAATGCAGAAGCAGAATTTGTGCCTTACAGATACAAATGCTTCAGATGGAGAAAGGAATGTGAATGAAGATGGAATATTTATGGAAACCCGATTTGGAGGACGGCACATTTAAAAATCCGATTATTTTCGCAGATTATTCGGACCCGGATGTCATCAGGGCAGGCGATACCTATTATATGACAGCGTCCAGCTTTAATTATGTGCCCGGCCTTCCGATTCTGACATCGAAAGATTTGGTGAACTGGAAACTCGTCAATTACGCCATAGATAAAATTGACTACGATAATTATGATATGCCGCAGCACGCCAAAGGCGTATGGGCGCCTGCAATACGATACCATAACGGTCGTTTTTATATTTATTACGGGATGCCGGATGAAGGTATCTTTATGGTGAGCACGAAGGACCCGCTCGGGAAGTGGGATGCTCCCGTGCTCGTGCTGGAAGGAAAAGGGCTTATCGATTCCTGTCCGTTCTGGGATGACGACGGCAAGGCTTATGTGATTCACGGGTATGCGAAGAGCCGCATCGGTTTTAAGAGCTATCTCGGTATTTTTCCGATGTCCGAGGATGGAACGAAGGCGATTGGAGAAGACCATATTCTGTATAACGGCGTGGAGACACAGCCGACAATCGAAGGACCGAAGGTCTATAAACGAAACGGTTATTATTATATTCTTGCGCCGGCGGGAGGCGTTAAAACGGGCTGGCAGACTGCGCTCCGCTCTAAAAATATCTATGGGCCCTATGAAGAGAAAATTGTTATGAAACAAGGGAATACGATTGTAAACGGGCCTCATCAGGGGGGCCTTGTAGATACGGTGAACGGCGATGAGTGGTTCCTTCATTTTCAGGACAGAGGATTGTATGGCCGCATTGTACATATGCAGCCTGTCGTATGGGAGAATGACTGGCCGGTTATGGGTGAAAATGCAAAAGACGGATGCGGGGAACCCTGTCTTGTCTGCAAGAAGCCCGATACGGGCGTCAGTGAAGCGCCTTGCTCGTTGGAAGCTTCCGATGATTTTGAAGAGCCGAAACTGAATCTGATGTGGCAATGGCTCGGAAATCCAAAGGATAATTTCTGTTCGCTGACGGCAAAACCGGGATTCCTGCGGCTTTATGCGCTGAATCCTTCCGGAGAAAAAGAACCGGTGTTATGGAATTGCTCCAATGTATTGACGCAGAAACTGGTTTGTCCTTTCTTTAAAGCGTCAGCCTGTCTGCATATAGACGGCATTCAGGAGAATGAACAGGCCGGTATGGTGATGATGGGCGGACATTATGCGTATCTCGCGGTACGGATGATAAACGGCGAAAAGACACTCGTATATGCCGGGGCATATGACGCGGAAGACGGCAGTATCAAAGAAAAGACGAATACGTTAACGCTTGCCGGGAACGTGGAAAAAGTCATATTTTCTTTTGCGATGGAAGAAGGAAAGGACGGCCCGGAATTTAAAATGTTCTTCACCCTCGGGGATGAGGAAGTAAGCGTGACAACGGATTTCATGCCTTCGGACCATACATGGGTGGGCGCGAAAATAGGATTGTTTGCGACGGCTCTGAAAGAGAATGCGCCGGGAAACAGTTCCGTGGAAAATGGCTCGCAGATATGTGGGGAAGGAGGATATGCGGACTTTGAATACATTCACGTTACATCCCTTGCAGAAAGTAATTGAGGAACGGAATCTGGAAGAAGTGATGCGGATTCTGGCGGAAGAACCGTCCTGTATTGACCTGAAAACGGAGGAAGGCGTTCCGCTGTGCCTGTATGCGGCGCAGACAGGCGGTTTTTCCATCGTTAAATTTATTGTCGAATATTCGAGAGCGAGTATGAATACGGTGGATGACAGGAACCGAACGATTCTTCATTATGCGGCGATGGCGGGAGACCTGGAAATGAACCGTTATCTGGTGGAGAAGGTCGGCATGGATATTACCGCAGGAGATGCGGACCTGATGACGCCTTATCAGATTGCATGGGAGAGCGGTCATAAGGAACTGCTGGCCTATTATCAGGAGCGGGCCGGAGCGCCTTATGAGGAGATGTATCATAATCCGGTTCGTACGGGGATGTTCCCGGACCCGTCGATTGTCCGGGTCGGGGAAGATTACTATATGGTAAATTCCTCATTTATTTTCTTTCCCTGTATACCGGTTTCCCATTCCAGAGACTTGATTCACTGGGAAATTATCGGACATGCGATAACAAATCCGGAATGGGCGCGTCTGGATGAACTGGAAGGCGGCCGCGGCTATTGGGCGCCGGATATTTCATACAATAACGGACGATATTATATTACGGCGACCTATCGCCTGAACGATACGGGAACGGTCTACCGAAAACAGATAGTGGTCAGTTCCGACAGACCGGAGGGCCCGTACAGTGAGCCGGCCATTATCGATGAAGACGGAATCGACCCGTCTATTTTCCATGAGGACGACAGACACTATATGCTGCTGAACAGAGGCGCGCGCATTTTTGAACTGAACGGCGACTGCACGAAACAGATTTCAGAGGCTTCGCTGTTATTTTACGGAGACCAGAAACGCGCGCCGGAAGGGCCGCATCTTCTGAAAAAGGACGGCTATTATTATTTGTTCCTCGCGGAAGGCGGAACGGGGCCGGGACACAGGATTACGGTTGCGAGAAGCAAAACGCTTAAAGGAAATTATGAACCCTGTCCTTATAACCCGATTATGCGGCAGACGGACGAAAAGGCCGGCATCCAGCGATGCGGGCATGGGAAACCGGTATGCACGCAGAACGGGGAATGGTATATGGTATATCTGTGCGGCAGAAGAGTCGGGAACGGATACAGCATTTTGGGGAGAGAAACGGCGCTGGACCCGATTACATGGACTGCCGACGGATGGCCCCTTGTCAACGGATTGAAAGGGCCGAGTGTTTTGCAGAAAAGGCCGAATCTGCCTGTACAGAATCTACCCGCACAAAACATGATGAAGGAATTTATGACACCGCGTCCGCCGGAGAAGGGTGCCGTTCGGTTTGAAAACGGTGAAATCGTTTTGAAGGGAAGCGCGCATCCGTTAGCAAGCGTCCGGTCCAGAAACATTCTGGTGAGAAGACAGAGCGCATTCTGTTTCCGCGCGGAAGCGCAGTTGACGGTTCCGGAGATGAAGGAAGGGCAGGAGGCCGGCATTACATGTTATTATGATGAGAATACATGGGTATGCTGTTATCTTTCGAAGGAAGGAGAAAAGCTGACCGTCCGGGTAAAAGAGCATATCGGGAAAGAAGACATAGAGCATCCCCGGGAGATTCTTCCGGAAGAGCTTGTCGGAGAACAATTTGTGCTCGGCGTCGAGACGGAATATTTGCACAGGAGATTCTATTGTGGTAAAGTAGAAGAAGAGAAAAAGACGCTGACAGAATTACCCAACGTATATTATCTGTGTGATGAGGGGATTTCCATGGGAAAACGCTTTACGGGGGCAATGACCGGTATCTATGGCTATGCCGGGAAAGAGCCCTTGTTTATCAGATTCCGGAAATTTGATTATCAGGAGTTGTCAAAATAGAAATGAAAATAAAATCCAATCGAGAGTTGTTGTTGAACGGAAATATCGGGAAAGCAATTCTGGCGCTTGCCGTTCCGGTCGTTATCAACAGTTTTTTACAGACGATGTATAATCTGACGGATACATACTGGCTCGGAAGACTGGGAACGGAAGAACTGGCGGCCATCAATCTGGTTACGCCGGTGCAGAATATCATCATCAATTTCGGTTCCGGCATCACGGTTGCGGGTTCCGTTCTGATTTCGCAATATCTGGGAGCGAAGCGGGACGGGGATGCAAGAAGCATGGCGAATCAGATTTTTTCCTGTGCTTTGCTTTTTTCAATCGTATGTGCAATACTTTGTGCGGTAACGACACCCGGAATCGTGACATGGCTTGGCGCGGATGGCCTGACATGGCAATACGGAAAAACATATCTGCAGTTGGTGATTCTGGACATGCCGTTCCTGTATACCGTCAATATGTATACGGCGATTAATCAGGCCCAGGGGGATACGGTACGGCCGATGCTTTTGAACCTTACCGGCATCACGCTGAATCTGATTCTGGACCCGCTGCTGATGATTGTTTTTAATATGGGCGTTGCGGGTGCCGCGCTTGCAACCGTCGGAGCGAAAGCGTTCCCGGCAGTCATCGCTTTTATCCTGCTGCAGAATCGCTCGAAGGATGTTTATCTTGATTTGCGCAGACTGAAATTCGAGAAGGAAAAGTTAAAAAATATTCTGGTTATCGGCCTTCCTACTGCAATCGGCGGAAGCACCATGCAGTTTGGATTTCTGCTGATGAGCAGAAATGTGCTGAAATACGGGACGGAAGCGATGGCGGCTTATGGTATCGGCAATAAAATCAACAGCCTGATTACTTTGCCGACGAACAGCGTAGGTTCCGCGGTCGCGACGATTGTCGGGCAGAATGTGGGAGCAAAGCAGTATGAAAGAGCCGAGAAGGGATATAAGGTTTCGATGCTCGGCAGCGTTATTTTTCTGCTGGCAGGAGGACTGATTCTATCGAGAATGCCGATATCGACCGCGATTGTTAAGATTTTTTCGGATGATGCGGATGTTATCGGAATGGCGGCGGATTTTCTGAGCATCATGGCGTTCTGGTGTTTTGCAAACGGTGTATATAATTCCAGCATGGGCCTGTTTCAGGGAAGCGGCCATACGGAAATAACAATGGTTATTGATGCGACAAGACTTTGGGTATTTCGGTTCGCGACGCTTTATATCGGGGAAGTATGGCTGCATCTCGGGGTACGCAGCGTGTGGTACTCGGTTGTGGTCAGCAACGGCCTGTCGGCGCTGGCGCTTTTTGTCATATACAAAACAGGCTATTGGAGAAGAAAGCGGATTTAGAAACCGAAGGATAAAATTGAACACGGAAATAAACAGAAAAAGAAGGTATGGTTAATTTTATGGGTGCAAAAAAAGAGATAACGGCATATTTCAAAAATTACCGCTATGCGGAAGACTTTGGAAAGGAAGAAGACGGATGCGCGCTTCTTGCCGCAAAACAGGCATATGAGGTGACCGGAGAGGAAACATGCTTTTTTTTCATGAAAAAGTATTACGACGCGTTTCTGACGGAACATGGAGAACTTCAAAACAATGCGGCGGATTTTACCGCGGAATGGGTGAACGGAAGCAGATGCCTCTTTTTCCTGTATCAGGAGACCGGAGAAGAAAAATACCGGCTGGCGGCAGAAAACATAATGGAAGAACTCCGCGGTTATCCGAGATGTGAATGCGGAAATTTTGTATACCGGAAAGAATGCCTGAAAAAAGTAAGCGTAGATGCGCTGTATATGCTCATGCCATTCTATATGGAATATGAGACCGTATACGGTAAAAAAGAAAAATACGGCGACATCATTACCCAGTTTGAAAATGCCCGGAAACGGCTTTACGATGAAGACAGGGGCCTGTGTTCTCCGGTCTGGGATGAAGATGAAAAAGGGCGGCGGGAAGGTGACGGGAACAAGTTCTTGGGCACGGCAAAGTTTCTGACGGCGCTGATTGATACGATGGAGTGCATGAGCATTGAAATTTATGAGCAGTATAGAAAACTTCAGGATATGTTCAAAACGATTCTCAAGGGCGCGCTGGACTGTTCGGAGGAAATAAGCGGCGAAAGCGGCGCATTCATCGGTTACTGCATTCTGAAAGCGTGCCGAATGGGAATCCTGTTAAAGGAAAAGTATGTGGACACGGGGATGGAAATCGTGGAGAAGCTGGCGGCAGAACAGCCGGAGATGACAAACGCCTTTATCATGGCATATGCGCAGTATCTGCTGACGAAAAGAGAAGCGGAAGCGTAGGCGGGAACCGCATAAAAGCGGAGTAGAGCGCCAAAAGGCGAAACAGGAGCGCAGAGCGGCAAAAAGGAACGCAGAAAAGTATAAGAGAAAGGAAGGGTTACGGTAGTGGACAGAATTGAAAAGTATATTGAAGAATTGATGGAGAAAAGTACGCCAGACCGTCCAATCTGGAATATTGAGAAAATTCTTCAGGGCATCAAATCGAAGTGGAATTATATCGATGGCTGTATGATAAAAGCGATACTTGAAATGTATGCGATTACGAAAGACGAGAAATATTTCAGGTTTGCGGATGCGTTTATCGACTGTAAGGTAAATGAAGACGGAACGATTGACGGCTATGACGTAAACGAACTGAACATCGATAACGTGAATGCGGGGAAAACGCTGTTCGAGCTGTATGACCTGACAGGCAGGGAAAAGTATCGCAGGGCAATTGACCTTGTATACAGCCAGATTGAAAAGATGCCGAGAACGAAAGAAGGAAACTTCTGGCATAAAAATATTTATCCGAATCAGGTATGGCTGGACGGCCTGTATATGTGTCAGCCCTTTTATATGGAATACGAGACGCGCTTCCATGACAGGAAGAACTACGACGACATTTTCAATCAGTTTGCGCAGGTCGTAAAGAATATGCGGGACAGCGAAACGGGACTCTATTATCATGCTTATGACTCTTCGCGGGAGATGTTCTGGTGCGATAAGGTGACCGGCCTCAGCCAGAATTTCTGGCTCCGCGCGCTCGGCTGGTATTCCATGGCCCTGCTCGATACGATGGATAAAGCGGATGTTACTTCCGACGCCGCGCACCAGAGCGCTTATGAAGAAATGAAGAAAACGTTCGTGGACCTGATGGACGCGATGCTGCGTTATCAGGATGAAAGCGGCATGTGGTATCAGGTGGTCAATGTAGGCGGCATGGAGAAGAACTACCTGGAAACGAGCGGAAGCGCTATTATGGCATATGCGTTGTTAAAAGGCGTCCGCCTTGGCTTTTTGCCGGAAAGCTACCGGGAAAACGGAAAAAAGGCATTTCAGGGAATCTGCGATAAGTATTTATCCACAGATGAAGAAGGAAATCTGCATCTTGACGGTATCTGCCTTGTGGCGGGACTCGGGGGAAAAGAGATGCGGCCCGGCACGTTTGACTATTACATGTCGGAACCTGTCGTAAAGGACGACGCGAAGGGAGTAGGCCCGTTCCTGCTGGCTTATACGGAAATGCTGCGGTTACAATAAAAGACGAAATCAAAATGGAGGAATAAAAATGGGTGTATATGCAATTTCTGGCGCATCCAGCGGAATCGGCGCCAGAACGAAGGAACTATTGTTACAGCGCGGTCACGAAGTCATCAATATTGACTTAAAAGACGGGGACATCTGTGTCAATCTGGCGTCCGAAGAAGGGCGGAAGGAAGCGGTCGATGCGCTTCACAGGATGCACCCGGAAGGGCTTGACGGCGTTATTTGCAATGCGGGCGTATCGGGAGCATGCGGAAATCTCGAACTGATTGTTTCTTTGAACTACTTCGGAACAATCGCGCTTGCAAGAGGTGTTTATGACCTGTTGCGCAGGAAGAACGGAAGCTGTGTCGTGACTGCATCCAATACGATTTCACAGGGAGCCGGACGCATGGATATTGCGGATTTGCTGAACAATATCGGAGACGAGAAGAGAGTTTTGAGCCTTGTATCTCAAATGGACAATTCCAATCTCAGCGTTGGAAACAGTCTCTATGTATCGACTAAATATGCGCTCGCGAGATGGGTGAGACGTATGTCTGCTTCCTGGGCGGCGAACGGCGTACGAATCAACGCGGTGGCGCCGGGTAATGTGAGCACGGCGATGACGGCCACCATGAGCACGTCGGCGAAAATGGCGCTGAATGCACTTCCCATTCCGACGAAATACGGGCAGGAATGTCTGATGGAAGCGGACGAGATTGCGGAAGTCATGGTTTTTCTGGCATCCGATGCGGCAAGGGGCGTAAACGGCAATGTCATGTTTGTTGACGGCGGCACGGACGCGCTTTTGAACTCAGAAAAAGTATATTAGACGCTGTTAAATGCCGGATTGAAAAAGATGGAGGGTTACAATGAGACCGATTGAAAAATATGTTCAGGCTATGGAAAATAAAGATTTCGCCGGACTTGCCGGGCTTTTCACAGAAGACGGAAGAATCTGCGATTACTGTACCAATAATACGTCGGCGCAGAAAGAATATCATATTTACGGAAGAGAAGCGATTAACATGTTCTTCCGGAATAAATTTGGCTTTCGCCAGTATTCCATTGCCGAAGCCGAGGTAGTGAATGATACACAGGCGGAGTTCATTGCGAACTTCGGCGGTTATAATGTCATGGCGATTGCGACCGTGCGCGAAGTGGATGAGAACGGATTGATTCAGAATCTGACGGTAAGACCCAAATAGAAATTCAAAAATAATATCTTTAAAATTATAAAATGGAAAAGGAGAAGAACTGTTATGGCGTATATTGACATCATGAAGGAGAAGGCAAAAAGCGATAAGAAAACGATTGTTTTGCCGGAAACGACCGACAAAAGAACACTGATTGCGGCATCCCACATTATCAGGGAAGGCATTGCCGATATCATTATGATTGGCAATGAAGAGAAAATCCTGGACGGCGCAAACTGGCTGGAAGTGGAACTGAACGGCGTTACGATTATCGACCCGGAAACGACGGATAAGCTGGACGGATACGTTAATCTGCTTTATGAAACAAGAAAGAATAAAGGCATGACGTTAGAAAAGGCAAGAGAAACCCTTTTGAAAGATTATCTGACGTTTGGCGTTATGATGGTAAAGGCAAACGATGCGGACGGCATGGTGGCCGGCGCGAATCATGCGACCGCGGACACGTTAAGGCCGGCGCTCCAGATTCTGAAAACGGCGCCCGGCGTTAAACTGGTATCCGGATTCTTCCTTATGGATGTGCCGGACTGTGAGTTCGGAGAAGGCGGAACCTTCCTGTTTGCGGACTGCGGACTGAATCAGGACCCGACGGCGGAAGAACTGGCTTCCATAGCGGAATCTTCGGCGAGAAGCTTTAAGAGTCTGGTAGGCGCAAAACCGATTATCGCAATGCTGTCCCACTCAACGAAAGGAAGCGCAAAACATCCGCTGGTCGATAAAATGGTGGAAGCGACGCGGCTTGCGCATGAGATGTACCCGCATTTGTGCATTGACGGCGAACTGCAGGCGGATGCGGCATTGGTTCCTCATATCGCGAAGTCCAAATCGCCCGGAAGCGAAGTTGCCGGTAAGGCAAATGTCCTGATTTTCCCGAATCTGGACTGCGGCAATATCGGTTACAAACTGGTGCAGAGACTCGGCAGAGCGGAAGCGTACGGACCGATGCTTCAGGGAATTGCCAAGCCGGTTAATGATTTGTCCCGCGGATGTTCATGGGAAGATATCGTCGGTGTTGTAGCGTTGACGGCTGTACAGGCGCAGTTAAGTTAAAAAGAAGATAATGTCCGGTCCGCGCGGGCCAGGCAAGATTGGAGGGTTATCATGAATATATTGGTTATCAACTGCGGAAGTTCTTCGCTGAAGTTTCAGCTGATTGACGCGGTAACGGAAGAATTGATTGCAAAAGGACTGTGTGAACGCATCGGTATTGAAGGAAGCCAGCTCGTATACCAGCCGACGGGAAAAGATAAAGTAACAACCGTTACGCCGATGGAAGACCATACGCAGGCTATCCGTCTCGTACTGAAGTCGCTGACGGATGAAAATGTCGGCGTTGTAAAAGATTTATCCGAAATCGGAGCGGTCGGCCACCGTATCGTACACGGCGGTGAGAAATTTGCATCTTCCACATTGATTACGGATGAAGTGGTACAGGCGATTACCGAATGCAACGACCTTGCGCCGTTACATAATCCGGCGAACCTTATCGGCATTGCGGCATGTAAGGAGCTGATGCCGGAAACGCCGATGGTAGGCGTATTCGATACGGCATTTCATCAGACAATGCCGAAAGAAGCATATCTGTATGGACTGCCCTATGAATATTATGAGAAATACAAGGTGAGAAGATACGGTTTTCACGGAACGAGCCATTCCTACGTTTCCCAAAAAGCCGCGGAAGTTCTGGGGAAGAAGTATGAAGATTTGAAAATCATCGTATGCCATCTCGGAAACGGCGCCAGCGTATCGGCCGTTAAAAACGGAAAATGTATCGATACATCCATGGGGCTTACGCCGCTCGAAGGTCTTATCATGGGAACCCGTTCCGGTGATATCGACCCTGCAATCATTGAGTTTATTGCACATAAAGAGGGAAAGAGCATTGACGAGGTCATGTCCGTTCTGAATAAAAAATCAGGCGTTCTCGGATTGTCCGGAAATCTTTCTTCCGATTTCCGCGATTTGCAGGCGTCATATGAGAATGGTGAAGATGCGGGCATTCGTACGATGGAAACATTTGCTTACCGCGTGACGAAATATATCGGCGCATATGCGGCGGCGATGAACGGCGTGGATGCAATCTGTTTTACGGCAGGACTTGGAGAAAACAGTCCGTTTATGCGGAACATGATTTGCGAAAGACTCGGTTATCTCGGTATTGCATTGGATGAAGAACAGAATGCGAAACGGGGAGAAGATTTGGTTATTTCAACACCGGATTCCACGACGAAGGTGCTCGTCATCCCTACCAATGAGGAACTCGCGATTGCGCGTGAAACCTGTGCAATCGTAAATGCGAAAGACTGACGGAGCCTGAAAGAAACACATAAATAGAAAAATGCCTGCATAAATTTAAAAAAGGGAATTTATGCAGGCATTTCTATGACACAGGTTTTCGCACACTTTTCCAATATAATAATACCTGTTATTATATTTTATATTGTAGCCTACGGCATTACGGTCAGGACGAATGTTTACGAGGAATTTATCAAAGGGGCAAAAGACGGTTTTCATACGGTCATACAGATTATGCCGACGCTGATTGGCCTGATGGTGGCGGTGGGCGTGCTGCGCGCTTCCGGTTTTCTGGATTTTCTCGGCGAACTGTTCGCCGGCGTTACGAAACAGTTCGGATTTTCATCGGAGCTGATTCCGCTGATGCTCATTAAAATGTTTTCATCGTCTGCGGCAACGGGTCTGGTATTGGATATTTTCAAGAATCACGGGCCGGATTCCCTGATTGGCATGACCACATCCATCATGATGAGCTGTACGGAGACGGTATTTTACACGATGTCCGTATATTATATGGCGGCCAGAGTGACCAAAACGCGGTATACGCTTGCCGGCGCGGTTTTATCGACAATAACGGGTGTTGTCGCAAGCATTGTGCTCGCGGGTATGATGCGTTAAAAAGAGGAATTACAATTTTAACAATATTTTTATAAGAATTTTGTTTTGGTCTGAATTTACATATGTTAAAATACTTCATAGAATCTGACCGGAAGGAACAGAAGAAAACAAAATGTATGATAAAATACAGAATATAGGGCCATTTTTGGCGGTTGCTGCGGGAATCTGTCTCTGCGGCTGTATCATTTTTCTGGTAAAACTTTTCATCGGGCAGTACAGGAGAAGCCGGAGAACCGGCATCATCGATGAAATGGAAGGGCATGATTTTGAATATTTCTGTGCGGAACTCCTGGAAAAAAGAGGTTTTCTGGATGTGGAGGTGACGCGCGGGAGCGGTGATTATGGAGTCGATATCCTGGCAGAGAAGGATGGTGTAACATATGCCATTCAATGCAAAAGATATGCGGCTCCTGTCGGCGTGGAAGCAGTTCAGCAGGTCTATGCGGGCAGAGACTGTTATGACAGAATGGTAGGTGCGGTCATGACGAATCAGTATTTTACGGCATCCGCTGTGGAAGCGGCAAAGCGGCTGAAAATTCTGTTGTGGGACAGAGGGTATCTGGACAGTATGATAGAAGAAAGTGAGAAGAAATTTGGAAGGGATGAGCTATGAGTTCGTTTGTGGAGTTTCGGAATGTCTGTAAGACGTATCATATGGGAGAAGTGGACATCGAGGCGTTAAAGGACGTCAACTTTGTGATTGAAAAAGGAGAATTTTGCGTCGTGGTCGGCGCTTCCGGAGCCGGCAAGACGACGATTTTGAATATTTTGGGCGGAATGGACAACCTTTCTTCGGGACAGGCTCTCTTAGATGGAGAGGAGATTTCAGCCTATCATAAAAAGAAGCTGACCGCATACAGGAGATATGATATCGGCTTCGTTTTTCAGTTCTATAATCTGGTGCAGAACCTGACGGCGCTGGAGAACGTGGAACTGGCCGCGCAGATATGTAAGAACCCGCTTGATGCGATGGAGGTTTTGGAAATGGTCGGACTGAAAGAGCGGGCGGGCAATTTTCCGGCCCAGTTATCCGGCGGAGAACAGCAGCGGGTGGCAATTGCCAGGGCGCTTGCCAAGAATCCCAAACTGTTGTTATGCGACGAGCCGACGGGGGCGCTCGATTATAATACGGGAAAAGCCGTTTTGAAATTATTGCAGGACGCATGCAGGAAAAACGGGATGACGGTCGTTGTCATCACGCACAATCAGGCGCTGACCGCGATGGCAGACAGGGTCATTACGGTAAAGAGCGGTACGGTGCGGAAAATGGAACTGAATGAGCATATTGTACCGGTGGAAGAAATCGAATGGTAGAAATACCTGTCTCAGTCAGGGAGTCGGATGAATGAACAGTGGAATGGTCAAGACGACAATCAGGGAAATCAGAGGAAGTTTTGGGCGGTATATGGCGATTCTGGCGATAGTCATGCTAGGCGTCAGTCTGTTTGCGGGACTGAAAGCGACGACGCCGGCGATGATAGCGACGGAAAATACCTATCTTGCGGAGCAGAACTTCTTTGATTTCAGACTTTTGTCAACGATTGGCTTCACGGAAGAAAATGTAAACGCGTTGAAAGCATTTGAAGAAGCGGCCGATGTGGAAGGAACGATTTCCGTCGATGTTCTCTGCGACTTTGGGGAAGGGAACGAATCCGCTTATAAAATACATGCTGTACCGGAGAAAATAAACCGCATCGTGCTGACCGCCGGGAGGATGCCGGAAAGAGCGGACGAGTGCGTGCTGGACGATGCGCTGTACGGGGAAGAAATTATCGGTTCCCGGATTACGGTGACGGACAATAACGAGGAAGATACGCTGGAAATGTTTTGCGAACGGACTTTTACCGTTGTCGGCCTGGCGCGTTCTCCCCTTTATATCAACAGCGAAAGAGGAACGACTTCTATCGGTTCGGGAAGGCTTACGGCCTTTCTCTATGTGCCGAAAGACGCTTTCGACTGCGACTATTTAACAGAAATCTATGTGACGACGAAACAAAAATATGACGTCTATACGGAAGCGTATCAGGAGTATACGGAAGCTCTGGAGGACAGCATAGAAGTCGTAACGGAAACGCTTGTACAGAACAGATATGATGAGCTGCTTGCGGAAGCGCAGGAGAAAATCGACGATGCGCAGGCGGAGCTCGACGATAAAAAGGCGGAAGCGGAAGAAGAACTGAACGATGCCCTGGTAAAGATTCAGGATGGGGAACAGGAGCTTCTTGACGGGGAACAGGAATTATATGACGGCGAGCAGAAAATTGCGGACGGCACACAGGAAATCGCCGATTATGAACAGGAGATTGCGGACGGCGAGCAGGAGTTATATGACGGCGAACTGGAAATTCAGGATGCCGAAACAGAACTGAGCGGACACGAATGGGAAATTTTTGAGAATGAAATCAAGTTAGCCAACGGTAAGGATGAGCTTGCTCTGGCGAAAGAGACGTTACAGGAAAAAGAGAACCTGCTGCTTGCAAAGGAAGCGGAGGCGCTTGCGCAGGAAGCGGAACTCAGCGCGCAGGAAACAGAACTCGGCGCGCAGCTCGAGAGCCTGAATACGCAGGAAACGGAACTGAATGCGCAAAAAGATGCGCTTTCTGTACAGGATGCGGAACTGGCTGCGCAGGAGACGTCACTGAATGAACAGAAAGAAGGACTGGAACAGTCCCTCGCGGCAGGAGGGATTACACAGACTGAATATGACGCGGCCATGAGTCAGGTCGATGCCGCGCTCGGCCAGGTGCAGACGGGAAGAAGTGAAATACAGGCCGGAATCGGAGCGCTCGATGCCGGTCTGGGGGAGATACAGGCAGGCAGGACGCAGCTTGAAGAAGGGCTTTTACAGATACAGGCAGGCCTTAATCAGATTGCATCGGGCAAGTCGGAAATACAGGCCGGAAAAGAGCAGATAGGCGCTGCAAAAGATGAAATCGAGTATCAGGAAAAGACGCTTCTTGAGGCAGAGGAAGAGCTGGCGGCGGCGAAAACGGAAGTGACAAATGCGAGAACCGAGCTGGAAGACGGTAAAGCGAAACTTGCCGATGCCAGAACGGAGCTGGAAGAGGGAAAGGCGGAGCTCGCAGACGGCAAAGCGGAGCTTGCCAAAGCAAAGACGGAACTGGCCGATGCCCAGACGGAGCTGGAAGAAGGAAAAACGGAACTGGAAGACGGCAGACTGGAGCTTGCCGATGCCAGAACGGAGTACGATGATGCGAAAGCGGAATTTGAAACGGAAGTAGCGGATGCGCAGAAGAAAATCGACGATGCCAGGGAAGAGCTGGCGGATATCGACGAACCGGATTATTATGTGCTGAACCGGAATACGAACATCGGTTATGCCTGCTATGAAAGCGATTCGAATATTGTTGCGGCGATTGCCAATGTTTTTCCGCTCTTCTTTTTTCTGGTAGCCGCGCTTATCTGTATGACGACGATGAACCGGATGGTAGAAGAGCAGCGCACGCAGATTGGCGTGTTGAAAGCGCTCGGTTACGGAAACGCCGCCATCATGGGAAAATTTCTGTTTTATGCCGGTTCGGCGGCGGCGTTTGGCGCTTTTATCGGTCTCGCAGGAGGAACCTGGCTGTTTCCGCGGGTTATCTGGACGGGATACGGTATTATGTACAATTTGGGAGAAATCGAGTATTATTTTGACGTTCCGGTCGCGGTTTTGTCTCTGGCGGCGGCGCTTCTCTGCTCTATGGGAGCGGCCCATGCCTCGTGCCGTTATGAGCTGTACAGCGTGCCTGCCAGCCTGATAAGGCCCAAAGCGCCGAAGAGCGGCAAACGTATTTTTCTGGAAAGAGTCACTTTTATCTGGCGCAGGCTGAAATTTCTCCAGAAAGTATCCGTGAGGAATCTCGTCCGGTATAAAAAACGGTTTTTCATGATGATACTCGGCATCAGCGGTTGTACGGCCCTGCTCGTTACGGGATTCGGCGTGAAGGATTCAGTTGCGGATATTGCCGGCATGCAGTATGATGAAATTCAGATATTTGATATCGGCATCACCTTTTCGGACGGCGTGCAGGGTGCGGATATGGATGCGCTGATGGAGCAGACGGGCGGAATGCTGGAACAGGCAGCCTGCCGGTATGAAGAAAGCGTTGACCTGGATTTCGGCGGAAAAACGAAGTCGACTTATCTTGTCATTCCGGAAAATGTGGAAGAAATTATGACGTTTTTGAATCTGCATACGCCGGACGGAGAGCCCATACCGTATCCGGCGGATGGCGAAGCGGTTCTGAGCGGCAAACTGGCGGAAAATCTTGGCATCAGGGCAGGCGACAGGGTAACGCTGCGGGATAATGATATGAACAGCCTTACGGTTACGGTGTCGGCGTTATGCGAGAATTTTGTTTACAGTTATGTCTATATCAGCAAAGGAACTTATATGGAGCAGCTCGGCAGGGAGCCGGAATACAGAAGCGCGTATGCCATTGTGAAGGAAGACGCGGACATACACGAGGCGGCCGCGGCCGTTTCCGACCGGAACAATGTGCTTGCCGTTTCCGTGACACAGGATATGCGGGAGCGGATTGGGTCGATGATGGGAAGCATGGACTATATCGTATTCCTGATTATTGTCTGTGCGGGCAGTCTCGCGTTTATTGTGCTCTATAATCTGACCAATATCAATATTACGGAGCGGATTCGCGAAATCGCGACGATTAAAGTACTCGGTTTTTATGCAAAAGAAACGGCCGACTATGTTTTCAGGGAAAATCTGTTTCTGACGGGCATGGGGGCAGTCGTCGGTCTGGGACTTGGCAAATTACTGCACTGGTTCGTTATGTATAATATTAATCTCGATATGGTATCTTTTAAGACGCTGATTATGCCGGCAAGCTATTTGTGGAGCTTTGTGCTTACTTTTGCTTTTGCCATGTTCGTGAACGGACTGATGTTCTTTAAACTGGAAAAAATCAATATGGCGGAATCTTTGAAATCAATCGAATAGCCGCCGGAAAAAGATATGTCTGCGGAAACAGAGAAAGGCTTGGTTATTAATATGGATATCAACAGCGCCCTGAATGAGCTGCTTGTGAAAACATTCAGGAATATCAATGAAATTGAAGAGCGGGCAATCCGCACAGGCGAGTATAAAGACGTCACGCCAAACGACATTCACGTTATCGAAGCAATCGGCGTGGGAGAAAAGAAAAACATGTCTACGGTAGCCAAAATGCTTCACGTTACGACCGGTACGCTTACCATTTCCATCAACAGTCTCGTAAAGAAAAATTATGTGGAAAGAGTCCGGAGCGAAGAAGACAGACGCGTTGTGCTTGTGTCGCTGACGGAGAAAGGCAGACAGGCATTTCTCCACCACCAGCAGTTCCATGAAAAAATGGTAAACGCGATTGTGGAACAGCTATCGGAAGAAGAACAGCTGGTGTTGGAGAAAGCGCTGATGCGCATCAATCAGTTCTTTTTTTCCAGAAAATAAGAAGATTCTTTCGGCCGGGTCGTTTCAAGCAGCCGGAAAAGCGTTCTGAAATCGGCCGGCCCGTTGTTCAGTAAGAAGGTATGGAAGCGGCATAAGGTAAAGCCGTCTTCCGCCCACAGCGCTTCGGCCCGTTCTTTTAATGCTTCTATTTCCAGATAACCCAGATAATATTTTAAATAATTGCAGGGCTCTCCGATAATGTATTCATAGATATTCCGGATGCTTTCATCGTCTGAAATGCCCATGGCGGAAAGGATTTCACAGACTCTTTCGTAAGAAGCTCCTTCGTAATGGATGAGAATGTCCAGCATGGAATAAAGAGAGAGCTGAATCTGCCGGTTCAGTTTATCCGCAAGATACAGGGAGCCTGTTTCGGGGTGCGTTTCCGCGGTCAGCCGAATGGCATAATCATAAGACTGCAGTTCCGCATAGGTCGCCCATCCCTCTATATATCCGCCATAGGAAAGCATATTTCTTACCGGAGATACGTTTGTGGATTGTTGATAATATCCGCTGTATACGGTCTGGTAAAGATGACCGGGGTATCCTTCGTGGGCGAGTGTGGTGAACAGGGAAAGCCCTTCCGCGGTATCCATCTGATTGATATAGATTGTATTTTCCTTCGTATCATCGATGGGCGGTATCATGTAAAAAGCGGGGGCGGAATATGGTTCCAGCGATTTATCCACATATTTGACGGTGCATTCGGTCTGTACGGGAAGCACGGGATAATCCTCCGCAATCATTTCCTGAAGCCCCGCAAGTATTTTGTTGGGAGGAAGCGTCGGAAAGAAGGCGTTTACCGTGGAAAGCTTATCGTTCAGTGCAGGTTCTTCCCGTAAAAGCGTGATAAGAGAAATATAGTTTTTTTCAAAATCTTCGGAAAGCATCTGCTTGATTTCGGGAATTGTCCGGTAAGAGCCGGTTATCAGACGCAGATATGCCTGATAATATTCCCGGCCGTATTCATAGCCGGCAAGGCCCTGTGCGTTTACGCCGCTGCCTTTTAACAGAGTCAGTTCGTCGGCGAGCCTGTCATAAGCGGGGGCGACAACGGTCGTAAGGAGGCGTTTGTTTTCCGCATACCAGTATTTCGCATCCTCTTTTTCAATCAGGTTTTGCTCGAGCAGTTCGTTCAGGCGTTTGGCAAAGGTGCTTTCCAGAAAATGACTGTCGGATTGAAGCGCTTCCTCATCCATCAGCGCGACGCATTGTTCGATGACTTTATCGGCGCAGGAATCGGACATAAAAAGACCCATATCCGCCTTTTCGCGTTCATAAAGCGTAAGGCCTTCCAGATATGATGGAATCTGAGCGAGAAGGGACAGATAGTTTTCCACATCGCCTGCGGAAGAAAGGCGGTATTCGGCAAGCAGCACGGGGAGATTCGACTGGGCGCCGGAAGAAGGCGAGAGAGGTTCCTCATAATACAGATAGGAGGAACATTCTTCCGTGGCACGCAGATATGTGGACAGCAATATGTAAGTATACTGGTTTGCGGCGGACATATTTTCAGGATGGAATTTTTCGAGAGAACGAAGCGCGGCCCTGATTTCTTCCAGCTCTTCCGAAGCCTGGCCGGAATGATAGACCGGGAGGGTAAGGCTGCTTTCGTCGATTCCCCAGGCCGCGGGGTCAGAAAGCGTGTAATGAAGATTAATCGGATTGGAGCACAGCTCCGTCAGAAAAAATTTTTCGGCAAATTTCTCAAACCGGGCGTCTTCGTGGAACCGGCCATAAAGAAAAAGCGTTAATAAGATAAAAAGGAACAATAATAAAATTGCCCCGGCCCATTGCAGGGGAGAAAGCTTTTTTTTCAAAAAAATACCCCGCTTCTGACGGTTTTGATTAAGTATATGTGCAGAAGCGGAGCGGCATTCATGAAAAATCGGTTCGTATGCACTCAGAATACAATCTGGTCACGTCCGTTTTCCTTACCCATATATAATTTTTCATCGGCTTCCTTAATGATGGTATCGATATCGGAACTGAAATCATATTCTGCGAGGCCGAAAGTCATTGTAATGGAAAACGTCTTTTCTTTGGCTTTAAATTCCAGAGACTTGATATTGCCTCTGAGCGTTTCCAGCTTGTTATAAGCTTCATCGCCGTTATATCCGGCAAAAACAAGCAGAAACTCTTCGCCGCCCCATCTGGCGGCCAGAATATTTTTGTCCAGAGTCGTTGTCATGATATCGGCAAGATTCTGGAGAACGATATCGCCTACATCATGGCCGTAATTATCGTTTACTTTCTTAAAAAAATCGATGTCGCAAATGCAGATGCTTGTAAAACTTGTGTTACCTGGTATCAGGGTCTGCTCCAGATACTGCATTGCCTTCCGGCGGTTGTACAGCCCCGTTAAGGCATCCGTATTGGCCTGGTCCTGAAGCTGATTGTTATAATCGATGAGCTTTCCTTCAAGAGCCTGAGAATCTTTGCTGAATACATAGGCGATGACGGAAATGCACCAGAAAATCATAATCGTATTGATAATCTGTAGCGTATTATTCATTGTCACAGGAAGGATGACGACAGGTTCTCTGCTTTCGCACAGGAAAAAAAGGTAAATGCGGAAACAACAGAGCACGGCTGCGGAAAACGCTTTAAAGGCATATTGCGAATAGCCGGAAAAAAAGCCGAGAATTAGCAGTACCAGAATAAAATGCTGAACGCCCATATTCCAGCCAAAGTAAATGATATTGACGAATATCCACGCCGCCATGCACAGCGCCAGCGTATAGACGACACCGGTAGTATGAACCCGGTAAGACATATAAAAAACGGCCAGAAATACCAGAAAAGAAACGAGTAAAATTGCAATTCCGATATTGTTTAAAATACTGACATAGATTATACTGTTTATAATCATATAAAAAAGCATGGAAAGAACCAGAATCCTGACAACAACAATCAGTTTCGGAGATTCATTTTGGTCGCTCGTATCTTTATTTATATAACCGATTGCTTTTTGGAGCCAGGAAGAATTCATTTGGGTATTATGCCTTTCTTATGGTAAATAGTCGGATACGGGTAAAAAACCGGATTACTCTAATAGTACAACGTTTTTCCTGAAAGCGCAATATGGAAAGGCCAAATAAATCGCATGAGCATGAATAAATATTCTTTAAAGAACAAACTGATGTTCCTGATACTTGGGACGGCGCTTCCTTTTGCCTGCATTACCGCTTATCTGATATTTTCTCTTCGCAATTACAGCCGTGCATATGATAAAATTGTCAGCAATATGACGATAGCCAACAGTTATAATCTGAATTTCAAGGAAGAAATGGATGAAAGTCTCTATAAACTGGTGGTAGGCGCGGTAACGTTTGAAAATATCAGCGAAGACGGGACGCTTGAGGACCCTTATAAAGTTATCGGGGAACTGCGGGAAGATTTCGGCGTCCTGATGCAGATTACGACGGACAGAGAAAGCAAGTCGTGGCTGCAGAGACTGCTTCGGAATATAGATACGCTGGAAGACCGGGTGGATGATATCAAAGTCAATCTGGAAGCCGGCGGACATTATGATGAAAATATAGAAATGCTGGATAATAATATCTATATACTGACGGAGCTGACGCAGGACGATATCCAGTATTATATCTATTATCAGACGCAGAGCATTGAGAATCTGAAAGTGCAGCTGAATGACCAGGTGGAGAAATTCATCGTGGTCTGTACGGCGTTGCTCATCTGCCTGATTGTCTGTGTCCTGATACTGTCTTCCGTGACCGCGAACGGCATTACGAGGCCGGTCAGGGAATTGTGCGGCGTTACCAGACAGATTTCGGAAGGGGATTTTTCCGCGAGGGCGGGGGTGAAGACGCGGGACGAAGTTTCACAGCTTGCCGACAGCGTCAATGAGATGTCCGAACATCTGGAAGTCATGGTAAGGCAGATAAAAGAAGATGAACGGAAGATGCGGCACGCGGAGCTTCGTTTATTGCAGGAGCAGATTAACCCGCATTTTCTGTACAATACGCTGGATACGATTATCTGGCTGATAGAAGGAAATCTTTCGGAACAGGCTGTGGATATGGTGGTGTCTTTGTCGGATTTTTTCCGGCTTGTATTAAGCCACGGCAAAGAGTTCATTACGATTAAGGACGAGGAACTTCATATCCGAAGTTATCTGGAAATCCAGCAGGTGCGCTACCATGATATTCTGGATTATGAAATTTCCATTGCGCCGGAGCTTTATCCGTACCGGATATTGAAACTGACGCTGCAGCCGCTCGTGGAAAATGCACTGTACCACGGAATCAAATATAAGAGAGCGATGGGAAAGATTACGATTACCGGTTTTATGATGCGGGAAGAACAGGAAAACAGAATCTGTCTCAGCGTGAAAGACAACGGTGTCGGCATGGAAGAAGAGGAATTGCGGCGCCTGCAGAAAGAAATCGTCCGTCCCTGTAAAGAAACGGAATCCGGCTTCGGCCTTGCCAATGTCAATGAGCGCATCCGCATGAATTTCGGGATGGAATATGGATTGACGATTACGTCTGAAAAAGGAGAGGGAACGGAAGTGCGGGTCATGATTCCGGCGCAGAATATAGAAGATTTCCCGGACGGGGGGTATACAAATGAGACGTCCGTATAAAAAATATATAAGACTGTTTGGACGGATGACATGCCTGATGCTGCTTTTCTCGGTTCTGACGGCCGGCTGCGGGCCTTTTCAGGATGTCGTTCCGGAAGAAGTGCCGAATGAGGAAGAAAATCTGGTCGTTGTCGGATTTTCACAGCTTGGCAGCGAATCCCTCTGGCGGACCGCCAATTCCGAGTCGATTCAGAAGGCCCTGACAAGGGAGAACGGGTTTTTCCTGGAGTTCAGTAATGCCAGACAGAAACAGGAAAACCAGATTAAAGCAATCCGCGGCTTTATTTCGCAGAGAGTAGATTACATTATGTTCTCTCCGGTAACGGAGAGCGGTTGGGATACGGTGCTGCGGGAAGCGAAGGATGCGGGTATTCCGGTAATACTGGTAGACAGAAAGGCGTCGCTCGAAGACGATTCGCTCTATACGGCGTGGGTCGGTTCCGATATGATTAGCGAAGGCGAGAAAGCCGGTATCTGGCTGGAAGAATATCTGAAAAAAGAAGGCCGGGAAGAGGAAGAAATCAACATTGTCGTATTACAGGGAACGGTCGGTTCGTCGGCGCAGCTTGAACGGACGAAAGGATTTCATAACATTGCCAGAGAACATTCGAACTGGCATATCCTGAAGCAGGAACCGGCGGATTTTACGACGGCCAAAGGAAAAGAAGTCATGGAAATGTTTCTCCGGAATTACGCGGACATTGACGTTGTCATTTCCCAGAACGACGATATGACTTTCGGCGCGCTGCAGGCGATGGAAGAAAAGGGTATTACGACCGGCGTGGACGGAGACATTATCCTCATTTCTTTCGATGCGGTGCATGATGCGTTGAAACTCGTGTCGCAGGGCATTATCAATGTGGACATCGAGTGTAATCCGGAACAGGGGGAATACATTCTGGAAATCATCAGAAAACTGGAAAACGGCGAAAGCGTGGATAAAGAGAACATTGTGGAAGAAAAGGTATTTACACAGGAAAATGTGGACGAATATCTGGATACGAGAACTTATTAAAAGCAGCAAAACAATGGAAGACCGGGTCTGCTGAAGCGGACGGATGGGAGTGGAAATGGCATTAAAAGTTTTTCTGGCGGAAGATGAAAGCGTAGTCAGAGAGGGGCTTCGGGATAATATTCCGTGGCAGCAGTTCGGATATCAGTTTGTCGGCGAAGCGGGAGACGGCGAAATGGCGCTGCCGCTGATTCGAAAGACCAGGCCGGACGTCCTGATTACGGATATTAAAATGCCTTTCATGGACGGACTGGCGCTCAGCCATATCGTCGGACAGGAATTTCCGGAGATGAAAATCATCATTATCAGCGGCTACGACGATTTTGAATACGCGAGACAGGCCATACAGGAAGGCGTAGAGCAGTACCTGTTAAAGCCGATTACGCGGCGCACCCTGCAAAAGGCCCTGACGGAAGTGAAAGAAAAAATTGAGTCCGAGCAGGAACAGAAAAATTATCTGAATAAATATCAGGACGACATGCACGAGTATGAGCAGTTCTTTCTCCGGACATTTTTTGAAAAGGTATTTGCGGGGCAGATACCCGTTCAGGAGATTTATGAGGAAGCGCAGAAACACTCGCTGGATATCAATGCGCCGTTTTACAATCTGGTGCTTATCGATGTGAAAGAAAAAGAGAATCGGAAAAAGGCCGGCGAAGTCTGCCAGAAATGCTATGAAGAACTGATGCGTTTTCTCCTTCGTTTTTCCAATTATTATCTCGTATTCCGGTGGAATATCGATATATACGGCGTTATGATAAAGGGAGAGGAAGAAAACATCGCGGAGCGGACCGATAAGTGTATGGAAGGCATCGCGCAGATTTGCGCGCAGTATGAAGAAGAAATTGACTGGCATGCGGCGGCCGGAAGTCCGATTGAGCGGTTCAGCCAGCTTTCCGCATGTTATCAGAAACTGAACCATATTTTTAACTATCGTTTTTTTGAACCGTCGAAGCATATTTTATCCGAAAAGCAGGCCGATGAACTCTCTGCCGAAAACAGAAAAGGCGCGTTTGAAGTGGTCGATATGAATAAGACCAATCCGGAACTGATTCGGAGTTTTCTGGCAAAAGGGCAGAAAGAGGAGGCGGGAGAATTTGTCGGCAATTTTCTGCGGGGAATGGAACAGGCGCTTCATTCGAGAATTTTTTGGGATTATACGCTGTTGAACGTAAGGTTTGCGGTGCTTTCCTATGTAGCGGAGCTCGGCGTGACGCAGGACGAGTTTTTACAGAGTATTTCTGTCAAGGATGTGCAGAAGATGGAAATCAGTCTGGAAAACATGCGGAATTATATAGAAGACATGCTGACGCAGGCGATTTGCTGCCGGGACAGGGAAAACGAAAGTCAGGGAAGAAAAACGTTAAACAAATCATTGGAATATATTGAAGAAAATTATATGAGAGAAAGTCTGTCCTTGAATGAAATTGCCGCGGCGCAGGAAGTGAGTCCCAATTATTTCAGCGCGATGTTCAGCCAGGAAATGCAGATGACTTTCGTGGAATATGTGACGCGGAAACGCATGGAAAAAGCGAGGGAACTGCTGCGGGATACGGACATGCGCGCGAATGAGATTGCGCTCGCGGTGGGGTATAAGAACCCACACTATTTCAGTTTTGTTTTCAAGAAAACACAGGGATGTACGCCCCGGGAGTACCGTGCGGCGGAAAGCGGGGGCAAGGACGAATAGGAGTCAGCCGTTCCAGGGCATTGCGGAACTTCGTTCGACAAGCCGCCAGGGAAGCTGGAGCGATACGGCGTTGTGCCCCTGCATTTTTTTCGTCAGAAGCGAAACCGCGGCCGAAGCCATTTCGTGCGGTTCATGGGAAAGCGAGGTCAGCGCAGGCGCGGACAGTTCGCTCAGATAGCTGTTATCGAAACTGACTATGCTGATATCTTCCGGTACATGGCGGCCTGCATAGGAAAGCTCTTTAATCAGCCAGTAAGCGATTTCGTCATTATGGCAGATGACGGCAGAACAGGATTTCAGATTTCTTTGGATAAAGTCCGAAAGAAATCTGGTATCCTGTTTTTTTTGGAGAAGGACGAGCTGCTCGGTCGTAAACCATGCGACGGTATCTTCGTCGATAGGGAGTCCCGCTTCCAGCATGGCGCGCGTGCATCCGAGATGACGCTCCTGTCCCTGAATCGTATCCAGCTGAAAAATACCGGCAATCTGTCTGTGCCGCTGATTTATCAGGAATTGTCCGAGTGTATAACCGCCGGCATAATTATCGTCTTTCACATAAGAAGAAGGCGGAAGATTGGAATAATACCCGTGGAAAAAAACGATATGCGCGCCTTGTGCGGAAAGCTTTTCATACAAATCAAAATTCGGCGTCGGAAGGCCGGAACGGGAAGGTTCCGCAATCAGACCGCGCAGGGGCGTTTCGGCAAGAGACTGTAAAATGGTCCGTTCCACGTCCGTGCGGTTGTGGGTGATATATACGGAAACGGAATAGCCTTCTTTGGAAAGTAAAGTTTCCAAATCTCCGAGCAGCGCAGGAAAAATATATTCCGTATCCGTGGAGAGCAGAATTGCGACATGATTCTTTTCCCGTTCCGGCAGAAGGCCGGTTACATAGGAGCCGCTTCCCTGCTTTCTCGCAATCAGCCCTTCCTGCTCCAGAATCAGGAGCGCCTGGCGGATTGTCTGCCGGCTGGCATGGAACTGTTCGCACAGTTCTTTTTCCGTCGGCAGTTTGTATGTGCCCTGTCTGATATAGTTTTCCAGCTCCTGCTTCAGGCGTTCGGCAAGCTGCCTGTATTTTATTTCCATGAAATCCATACGCTCCTGTTCCGGTCTGTATTTTTATTTTTTCATAATAACGGCCCTTTCTTATAAAAATATCATAATTTTTTATTTATATTAAGTATTTTTGTAAAATTGTGATATAAAAAATTTACGATGGCAATGTTGCGGCGGTGTAAAAAAACAAACTTCCCAATCCGCAGTAGAAGAATTGCCTATGAAAAACAGTCGGTTTTTTATTGGTAAATTCTACAAAGAATAAAAAATCGAACCAAAATGACATGAAAAGAGTAATATTTTGAAAAAAAGATTAAATTTGTATTGAAATAATAAATTGTTCGACAAAATTTGTATTATCAAAACCGTTCAAATTCGCGATTGCACGGGAAACGACTTGAAACGGATGTATAATTCTGTTAAAGTCTAGTCAGTAAGAGCGGCTCAGACATGTTCCGGGAACTGTCTGTAAGGGATGGCTCTTATGGAAAACAAAAGGAGGATATGAAAATGAAAAAGAAATTAGTCAGCATGGTACTCAGCCTTGCAATGGTAGCGGCAGTAGTTACCGGTTGTGGAAATGACGGCGCAAGCGCTCCGGCATCCACAGACACAACAGCAACGGCAGACACGACAACAGATGCAGCGGCAGACACAACAACGGATGCAGCGGCAGACACAACAACGGATGCGGCGGCAGACACAACAACGGATGCGGCAGCAGACACAACAACGGATGCGGCAGCAGACACAACAACAGATGCAGCAGATACATCAGCATCAGGTGAACTGATTACAGTCGGTATCATCAACAATGACCCGAACGAGTCCGGTTATCGTACAGCGAATGATAAAGACCTGAAGGCTACTTTTACGGAAGAGAATGGTTATGACGCTTCTTTCGCTTACAGCAACAAGAACGATGAGCAGATTGCGGCAGCACAGAAGTTCGTACAGGACGGCGTTCAGTATCTTCTTCTTTCCGCAGCTGATACAGCAGGTTGGGATTCCGTATTGCAGGATGCACAGGATGCAGGCGTAAGAGTTATCCTGTTTGACCGTGTAATTGATGCAAGCGAAGACCTTTATGAAGGTTCTATCGTTTCCGATATGGAAAAAGAAGGCCAGACAGCAGTTGACTGGTTAAAAGCACAGGGTCTTGACGAGTACAACATCATTCACCTTCAGGGTGTTATGGGTACAGCAGCACAGAAAGGCCGTTCTGCAGCGCTTGATACAACAGCACAGGCTGAGGGATGGAACATCGTAACACAGCAGACAGCAGAGTGGAATGCAGAAACAGCACAGCAGATTGTTCAGTCCGTTATCGATGCAGGTACATCTTTCAACGTAATTTATGCAGAGAACGATGATATGGCAAGAGGTGCGGTAGCAGCTCTTGACAGCGCAAACATCTCTCACGGTGTTGACGGCGACGTAATCATCATGGGCTTTGACTGCAACAAGTGGGCTCTTCAGGAACTGCTTGACGGAAACTGGAATTACGATGGTCAGTGTAACCCGTTCCAGTCTTCTTATATCAATGATATCATCAAGACATTAGAGAGCGGCGGTTCCCTTTCCGAGAAGACAATCATCATGGATGAGAAGGGCTTTGACGCAACAACAATCACAGCGGAAGACGTTGAGAATTATGGTATTTAGTTGTCATTTAAGCTGAAATAGCTTATAATAATGATAATGGGCGCGGCGCAGCGTAGATGAAATTCATAGGCCTGCACCGCGCTTTTTGTTCCAAACAATAATTACAGGAGGTGGACTTAGTGGGGAAAGAAAGCGCTTTATTGGAAATGAGGAACATTCATAAGAGCTTTCCCGGCGTACGAGCTTTACAGGGGGTTGACTTTACGCTGCGAGCAGGAGAAATTCACGCGCTGATGGGCGAGAACGGAGCCGGAAAATCAACGCTGATTAAGGTTCTGACCGGGGTTTCCGGTTATGTGAAGGACGAAGGCACAATTTCGCTGGAAGGAAAGGCGGCATCGATTCGCTCGCCGCAGGATGCGCAGAAGGTTGGCATCAGTACCGTGTATCAGGAAATTACATTGTGCCCGAATCTTTCGGTTGCAGAGAATATGTACATAGGCAGGACAAAGAGTGTTTATCAGAACTGGAAGAAGATGAATACTGATACGGAGAAGATTTTACAGTCGCTGGAGATACCGGCAACGGCGACGCAGCAGCTCGAAAGCTGCTCTATTGCGGTTCAGCAGATGATTGCGATTGCCCGTGCGGTGGATATGGACTGTAAAGTACTGATTCTCGATGAGCCGACGTCTTCTCTTGATGAACAGGAAGTTGCAAAGCTGTTTAAGCTGATGCGCGACCTGAAGAAGAGAGGGGTAGGCATTATTTTCGTTACACATTTCCTGGACCAGGTATACGAGGTATGTGACAGAATTACGGTTATGCGTGACGGAAAACTGGTAGGTGAATATGAAATCAAGGATTTGCCGCGCGTTAAGCTCGTTTCCGCAATGCTAGGAAAAGAGCTGGACGACATGGCAGATATTCAGAGCGAACAGAAGGCATTTGAGAGAAAGAAAGATATGGTTCCTGTATTCGAGGCCGAAGGCCTTGTCAGTGACGCGGGAATCAAGCCGTTTAACTTCCATATTGATAAAGGAGAAGTCAACGGATTTACCGGCCTGCTCGGTTCGGGAAGAAGCGAGAGCGTTCGTGCTATCTTCGGCGCGGACAGAGTGCTTGGCGGTAAAGTGAAGAAAGACGGAAAGGAAATTAAAATTTCCAAGCCGATTGACGCGATGCGCAACGGAATCGCATATCTTCCGGAAGACCGTAAAATTGACGGCATCGTGGGAGATTTGTCCGTACGAGATAATCTGATTCTTGCGCAGCAGGTGCTGAAAGGCTTCTTCAAACCTTTCTCCAAAGCCGAAGCCAATAAATTTGCAGACGAATATATTAAGCTTCTGAGCATTAAGACAGCTTCCGCTGACACGCCGATTAAGTCTCTTTCCGGCGGTAACCAGCAGAAGGTTATTCTGGCCCGCTGGCTTCTGACCCATCCGGATTACCTGATTCTGGATGAACCGACGCGTGGTATTGACGTCGGAACGAAGGTGGATATCCAGAAATTAGTGCTGAAACTGGCGTCGGAGGGTATGAGCGTTACCTTTATTTCTTCCGAAATGGACGAAATGCTGCGTACCTGCTCGAGACTGATTGTTATGAGAGACCGCAAGGTCGTAGGCGAGCTTTCCGGCGATGAGCTGAATCAGACAACGATTATGAATACGATTGCCGGAGGTGACAGATAGATGGGAACAAAGGAATTAAAAAAACCAGTTGGTGGAAATAATTTTACGAAAATATTCAAAAACCAGATTTTTATTCCGTTGGCAGCGTTGCTTCTGCTTGCATTATTTAATTTGATTGCCGACCCGGAATTTTTTAAGATTACACTGGGATATAACAGTGCGGGAAATCCGATTCTGTCCGGTTATCTGATGACGATTCTGGATTCCGGTTCCGAAGTTGCGATTCTGGCAATCGGTATGACGCTCGTAACCGCAGCATCCGGCGGACAGGATATCAGCGTCGGCGCAGCGGTGGCAATTGCGGGAAGTGTGCTGCTTCGTGTGCTCTGCGGACAGGATACCCGTCCGGAAACGTTACAGGCTCCGATTATCGTTGCGTTTCTCGTAAGCTGTATTGTTGCAATGCTGTTTGGCGCATTTAACGGTGTGCTGGTGGCTTATTTCAGGATACAGCCGATGGTTGCAACGTTGATTCTTTATACGGCGGGCCGTTCGATTGCGGCATGGATTAACAACAATGAACTTCCTATCGTCAGCGACGCTTCCTTTGGTTATTTCGGAGGTTTTATTCCGGGGATTCCGATTCCGACGCCGTTCTTCATTGCGCTCGCCTGCATGATTATTATCGGGCTCGTTCTGAAGTTTACGAACCTCAGGCTGTATACACAGGCGGTCGGCATTAATGAAAGCTCTTCCAAACTGAATGGTCTGAATCCGCAGCTGATTAAGGTGATTTCTTTCGTGATTCTCGGACTGTGTGTTGCGGTAGTCGGTCTGATTAAGGTCAGCCGTGTTTCTTCCATTAACTATTCGGTTATCGCCAAAGATATCGAAATGGATGCCATTCTGGCGGTTGCGCTTGGAGGCAATGCGCTTGGAGGCGGTAAATTTAACATGACGGCTTCCGTTATCGGCGCTTATGTTATTCAGTTCCTGACAACGACGCTGTTCAAGTTTAATGTACAGTCTAATGCGCTTCCTGCGTATAAGGCGGTCGTTGTTATCATTCTGGTAGTTATCAGCGCGCCGGTAGTCAGAGAACGGTTCTCTTCTGCCATGAAGAAATTAAAGACGAAGGAGGCTGTATAGTATGTCATCGAAAAGTAAAACATCCGCATCCGGCGGATTTGGCGCTAAATTTAAAAATATGTCCGACACGAATCTGCTTCTTACGATTACAGTTGTCGTATTTTTGCTGATGTATGTCGGCGCGGTGGTATTTCTGGGCTCGGGCTTTCGGAAACCCCAGGCTTTCTTCAATATTCTGAACGACCAGGCGGCTTTGATTATTCTCTCCTGCGGCATGAGCCTTGTTATGATTACAAGGGGCATCGATATTTCCGTGGGCGGCGTTACCGCGCTTGTCAGCATGTGTTGTGCGGTTTATCTGGATTTTCATAACGGAAACGTGTTCATGGCGATTGTAATTGCGCTTGCAATCGGACTCGGATTTGGTCTGGTTCAGGGATATCTGGTTGCTTATCTGGAAATTCAGCCGTTTATTGTTACGCTGGCGGGTATGTTCTTTGCACGCGGTATGACAACGATTGTCAATACCAACCCGTTTAATGTGGAGAATGAAGCATTTGTTGCCCTGAAAGGAACCCGTGTTATCGTTCCGGGAATGGGGTCCGTGAACAGACTTGGAAAATATGTCAATGCGTATGTTGAAATCGGCGTTATCGTTGCATTGATTATTGTTGTTATTCTGTTCTGCATGCTCAAATGGACCAAACTCGGCCGTCAGTTCTATGCGGTCGGCGGAAATGAACAAAGCGCCATGATGTTGGGTATCAATGTAAAGAGGACGAAATTTATCGCGCATCTGTTGTGCGGATTGCTGGCGGGCATCGGCGGATTCGTATATTTTATGCACGTTGGTTCCGGTTCACCGTCCCATGCGAGCGGTGCGGAAATGAATGCGATTGCGTCTTCCATTATCGGCGGTACGATGCTGACGGGTGGTGTCGGTAATATTTTCGGTACGTTTGTCGGCGTATTGTCGCTCAGTACAATTAAAAACATCGTTTCTTCCGTCGGACTCGACGAGGCCTGGTGGACAGGAATCACCATTGCGGTTATGCTTTGTCTGTTCCTGGTAATCCAGAGTGTCGTTCTGTCAAGGAAGAAGAAGTAAGACTGTTATAACGACGAAAGAGGAGAATAACGGGCTGCCTGCCGGTAACAAATGCTTGCCGATTTGGCAGCCCGTTTCCAAAGGCAAAAAGATTTATAATTTCACTGACGCCCCATTTTGCGGGCCAAGAAAGAATGGAGGATTATTATGCAAACAAAGAATTACCAGTTCTGGTTCTGTACCGGTTCACAGGATTTGTACGGAGATGATTGTCTGAGAAAAGTAGCGGAGCATTCGGCCAAAATTGTAGAAGGATTGAACGCTTCCGGAAAGCTGCCTTTCGAGGTTGTCTTAAAGCCGACGCTGATTAGCCAGGCATCCATTCGCAAGACTTTTAACGATGCAAATAACGATGATTTATGTGCGGGCGTCATCACATGGATGCACACCTTTTCCCCGGCCAAGATGTGGATACTCGGCCTGAAGGAATTTAAAAAACCGCTTTGTCATCTGCATACACAGTTTAACGAAGAGCTTCCGTATGATACAATTGATATGGATTTTATGAATGAGAACCAGTCGGCTCATGGCGACAGGGAATACGGCCATATCGTAAGCCGCATGGGAATTGAGCGGAAAATCATAGTCGGACACTGGGCATCGGAACGCGTACAGGAGCAGCTTGCGGGCTGGATGAGAACGGCGCTTGGCGTCATCGAATCTTCTCATGTCAGAGTATGCCGTTTTGGCGACAATATGAACAACGTAGCCGTGACGGAAGGCGATAAGGTAGAAGCGCAGATTAAGTTCGGTTGGGAAATCGACCATTACTGCGTCAATGATTTGGTAGAATATGTGGACGCCGTACCCCAGGGCGATGTGGATGCTCTCGTGGAAGAGTATTACAGCAGCTATAAGATTATCGACGAAGGCAGAGACTTAAACGAGTTCAGAAAACATGTGGCGGTTCAGGCGAGACAGGAAATCGGTATTGAGAAGTTCCTGAAAGAAAATGATTACCATGCGGTTGTTACACATTTCGGTATGCTTGGCGGACTGCAGCAGCTGCCCGGTCTTTCCATTCAGAGACTGATGCAGAAAGGCTACGGATTCGGCGCGGAAGGCGACTGGAAAGTAGCGGCTATGGTACGTCTGATGAAACTGATGACGGCCGACATCAAAGATGCCAAAGGAACTTCCATGATGGAAGATTATACTTATAATCTTGTTCCCGGAAAAGAAGGCATTTTACAGGCGCATATGCTGGAAGTATGTCCTTCCGTTGCAGAAGGGGAAATCGGCATTAAGGTATGTCCGCTTTCCATGGGCAACAGAGAAGACCCCGCGCGTCTCGTATTCACTTCCAAAACGGGCCCGGCAGTTGCCTGCTCGTTGGTTGACCTCGGAACGAGATTCCGCCTTCTTATCAATGCGGTAGATTGTAAGAAAGTAGAGAAGCCAATGCCGAAACTTCCGGTCGGCACGGCATTCTGGACGCCGCAGCCGAATCTGGAAATCGGAGCGACGGCATGGATTCTTGCCGGCGGCGCGCATCATACGGCATTCTCTTATGATTTGACGGTAGAGCAGATGGAAGACTGGGCGGCAGCGATGGGAATCGAAAGCGTTGTCATTGATAAAAACACCAATATCCGCGATTTCAAGAAGGAACTGCGGTGGAATCATGCTGCATTTTGATTCTTTTGAAAAACTCATTCAGGAAAAGGAGGATGTTACTATGGGGTTTACAACGGAAGAAGTAAAAAAACAGATTGAAGAGGGACGCACCGCGCTCGGCATCGAACTCGGCTCGACCAGAATCAAAGCGGTTCTGGTGGCGGAAGACAATACGCCGATTGCCGGCGGCGCGCATGACTGGGAGAACAGGCTGGAGAACGGTATCTGGACTTACAGTCTGGACGATGTATGGAACGGTTTACAGGATTGTTACAAAGACCTTGCGGAAGATGTGCAGAAACAATATGGCGTGGAATTACAGAAAATCGGTGCAATCGGATTCAGCGCGATGATGCACGGTTATATGGCTTTTGACGAAAAAGGGGAACTGCTCGTGCCTTTCCGTACCTGGAGAAACACGATTACGGGACAGGCATCCGAGAAACTGACGGAAGTATTCCATTATCATATCCCGCAGAGATGGAGCATTGCGCATCTGTATCAGGCGATTCTGAACGGGGAAGAACATGTGTCTTCGGTTCGCTTCTTTACCACACTGGCCGGCTATGTGCATTGGAAACTGACGGGCGAGAAGGCGCTCGGCGTCGGAGAAGCATCCGGTATGTTCCCGATAGACATCGAGACGGGCGATTTTAACAATAAGATGATAGCGCAGTTTGACGAACTCGTTGCCGATAAGAATTTCTCCTGGAAACTGCGAGAAATCATGCCGAAGGTTCTGACTGCAGGCGAAGCGGCGGGAACACTGACGGCAGAAGGTGCCGCATTACTGGACCCGACAGGAAAATTACAGGCGGGCGCGCCGCTCTGTCCTCCGGAAGGCGATGCGGGAACCGGCATGGCGGCTACCAACTCCGTAGCGCGCAGAACCGGTAATGTGTCCGCCGGAACGAGCGTGTTCGCAATGATAGTTCTGGAAAAAGAGCTGAAAAAAGTATATGATGCAATCGACCTTGTCACGACGCCGGACGGCAGCCTTGTGGCGATGGTGCATTGCAACAACTGTACTTCGGATTTGAATGCCTGGGTAAACATCTTCAAAGAATTTATGGAGAGCATGGGCATGAAAGCAGATATGAACGAACTGTTTGGAACTCTATACCGCAAGGCTCTGGAAGGTGACGCGGACTGCGGCGGACTGCTGGCGTACAATTACTTTTCAGGAGAGCATATTACGGGATTTGAAGAAGGAAGACCGTTGTTTGTCCGTACACCGTCCGACAATTTTAACCTCGCGAACTTTATGAGAGTGCATCTTTTTACAGCGCTCGGCGCGTTAAAGACCGGTCTCGATATCCTGCTCAAAGAAGAAGGCGTTCAGGTAGATGAGATGCTCGGACATGGCGGGTTGTTCAAGACCAAAGGCGTAGGCCAGCGCATCATGGCAGCGGCAATCAATGCTTCCGTCAGCGTTATGGAGACGGCGGGCGAAGGCGGCGCATGGGGCATGGCGCTGTTAGCGTCCTATATGCTGCATAAGGAAGACGGAGAAACTCTGCCGGCATTCCTTGAGAAGAAAGTATTTGCGGGACAGGAAGGCACGAAGGAAGCGCCCTGCAAAGAGGATGTAGAGGGCTTTGATAAGTTTATGGAGCGTTATGCGAAAGGGCTTGCAATCGAGCGTGCGGCGGTAGAGAATTTATAAGAGACGGAAGAAAATCCGCCGTGCTTTTGACAGAACGGCTGGAAAGCCGTATCAGAATTATAAAAAAGAAAGGAATCCGGGACGATGTTAGAAGAATTAAAGAAACGCGTTTATGAAGCGAATATGCTTTTGCCGAAGTATGGACTTGTTACTTTCACATGGGGAAATGTCAGCGAAATTGACGAAGAATCCGGTATTTTTGCGATTAAGCCCTCCGGTGTGGACTATGATAAACTGACGCCGGAAGATATGGTGCTGATGGATTTGAACGGAAATAAGGTGGAAGGCCGCTACAATCCTTCCTCCGACACACCGACGCATCTGGAGCTGTATAAGGCTTATCCGAAGATTGGAGGTATTGTACATACCCATTCTTCCTATGCGACGAGTTGGGCGCAGGCGGGGAGAAGCATTCCATGCTATGGAACAACCCATGCGGATTACATTTACGGGGAAGTGCCCTGTCTGCGGTGTCTGACGGAAGAGGAAATTGCGGAGGCTTATGAACAGAACACGGGGCTTCTGATTGTGAGCGAGTTTACGAGGATGGGAAAGGACGTTATGGCGGTTCCCGCAGTCCTCTGCAAGAACCACGGCCCTTTTGCATGGGGAAAAAATGCGAACGATGCGGTACATAATGCCGTAGTTCTGGAAGAAGTAGCCAAGATGGCTTACAGAGCGGAGACAATCAACGCCCGCATTCAGCCGGCGCCGCAGGAATTACAGGATAAGCATTATTACAGAAAGCATGGCGCAAACGCTTATTACGGACAGGGAAACTGACACAGGCCGGCAGTTTGGCAGTATCAAAGTGTTGAAAAAGCAATTTTTGGGTAGAGCTATACGACCCGTTGTGGTAAAATGTATTCGTGCAAAAGAAAAGCAAGCGTCTGCGAAGCAGACATTTGGTTTTCATGCACGAATAACGAGCAAACGCCCGATGAAATCGGGCAAGGAGTGCGAAAGCACGAGTTTGCGAGTAACAAAGTATTCGTGCAAAAGAAAAGCAAGCGTCTGCGAAGCAGACATTTGGTTTTCATGCACGAATAACGAGCAAACGCCCGATGAAATCGGGCAAGGAGTGCGAAAGCACGAGTTTGCGAGTAACAAAGTATTCGTGCAAAAGAAAAGCAAGCGTCTGCGAAGCAGACATTTGGTTTTCATGCACGAATAACGAATAGCAAGGAATATAAAATAAAAGCATGGAGGATGACAATGAACAAGTTAGAGTTACAGAAAACAGCTAATGAAGTTCGTAAAGGTATTGTCACAGCAGTTCATGGCGCGAAGGCCGGACATCCCGGCGGCTCCTTATCTGCTGCGGATATTTTTACTTATCTTTATTTTGAGGAAATGAATATCGACCCGAAAAATCCCAGGATGGAAGGCAGAGACCGATTCGTACTGTCCAAAGGACATACGGCTCCGGGACTGTATTCCGTACTTGCAAACCGCGGATATTTTCCGGTAGAGGATTTGCCGACACTGCGTCATCTCGGTTCCTATTTACAGGGACATCCCTGTATGCAGGAGACACCTGGCGTCGATATGTCATCGGGTTCTCTCGGACAGGGCATTTCTGCGGCGGTAGGCATGGCGCTTGCCGGTAAAATGGATAATAAAGATTACAGAGTATATACACTGTTAGGCGACGGTGAGATTCAGGAAGGACAGGTATGGGAAGCATCCATGTTTGCCGGCCACAGAAAACTGGACAATCTGGTAGTCATCGTGGACAATAACGGATTGCAGATTGACGGTAAAATCGATGATGTTTGTTCTCCTTATCCAATCGACAAGAAATTTGAAGCGTTCAATTTCCATGTAATCAATATCGACGGCAATGATTTTGACCAGATTGATGCGGCATTTAAGGAAGCAAAAAATACCAAAGGCATGCCGACGGCGATTATCTGCAAGACGCTGAAAGGAAAAGGCGTATCTTTTATGGAAGGCAGCGCAGGCTGGCATGGAAAAGCGCCAAATGATGAAGAGTATGCAGTTGCAATGGCAGATTTGGAGAAAGTAGGTGAAGCATTATGTCAGAAGTAAAGAAAATAGCAACAAGAGAAAGCTATGGTAATGCGCTGGTAGAATGCGGGGCGGATTTCCCGAATCTGGTTGTTTTGGATGCAGACCTTGCGGGAGCGACCAAGACCGGCGTTTTCCAGAAAGCATATCCGGACCGCCATATCGATTGCGGTATTGCGGAATGTAATATGACAGGCATCGCGGCAGGACTCGCTACCTGCGGTAAAGTGCCTTTTATCAGCTCCTTCGCCATGTTTGCGGCGGGCCGTAACTTTGAACAGGTTCGTAACTCCATCGGTTATCCGCATTTGAATGTAAAAATCGGCGGAACCCATGCGGGCATTACGGTAGGCGAAGACGGTGCGACCCATCAGTGCAACGAAGATGTGGCGTTGATGAGAACCATTCCGGGCATGACTGTTATCGTTCCGGCAGACGATGTGGAAGCGAAAGCGGCCGTCAGAGCGGCAATCGAGAAGGAAGGCCCTGTATATCTGAGATTCGGACGTGCGGCAGTTCCGGTCATCAATGACAGACCCGATTATAAATTTGAAATCGGCAAAGGCGTTCTGCTTAAAGAAGGAAACGACGTGACAATCGTAGCAAGCGGCATTACCGTAGCATCCGCACTGGAAGCGGCAGAAATGCTTGCGGCAGACGGCATCAGCGCGGAAGTCATCAATATCCATACCATCAAACCGCTTGATAAAGACCTGATTATCGCATCCGCAAAGAAGACCGGCAAGGTAGTTACCGCGGAGGAACACAGCATAATCGGCGGACTCGGCAGCGCGGTATGTGACTGTCTGTCTGAAAATCATCCAACTCCTGTTATGAAAATCGGTATGCAGGACGTATTCGGCGAGTCCGGTACGGCGGCGGCGCTGGTTGAGAAATACGGTTTGGACGGAAAAGGCATTTACGCAAAAGTAAAGGAATTCGTATCATAATTTTACATACTAACCTCTATGATTCCGCTTTACGGAATCTCAAATCCATGCGGAGAATGCCCGTTTTTCGGCATTCTCTGGCGTGAGAAAAGTCTGCAAAGCAGACATAGAATTTCTCCACGAAACAGCCTCTGCTGTGAGTGGTTAGAAATTCTTCTCACGCTATTTTTACACAGAAGAATGGCTCTCAGGAGCCATTCTTCATGAATGCGCACAGCGAACGGCATTCGCACGCAAATGGCGCAGGGCTGAGAGAAAGGCAGGGAAAATTACCGTGAAAAAAATTTTATCGCCATCGATTCTTGCGGCGGATTTCGGCATCTTGGGAAAACAGATTATGGAAGCGGATGAGGCAGGCGCGGAATATATTCATATTGACGTTATGGATGGCGTGTTCGTACCGTCAATTTCTTTTGGGATGCCTGTTATTTCGACGATTAGAAAGGTAACCGGTAAATTTTTTGACGTGCATCTGATGATTATAGAGCCGGAACGCTACATTGAAGAATTTGCAAAATGCGGAGCGGACGGCATTACGTTTCATTTGGAAGCGACCGAAGACGTGGACGGCGTAATAGAAAAGATACACCGTGCAGGCTGCAAAGCAGGCCTTTCCATTAAGCCGGCGACGCCTGTCGAAGCGGTAAGACCGTATCTTGAAAAACTGGATATGCTCCTGATTATGACGGTGGAACCCGGATTTGGAGGACAGAAATACATTCCCGATTCGACGGAACGCGTCAGGGAAGCGCGCCGGATGGCGGAAGAAGCGGGTCTTGCTTTGGACATTCAGGTAGACGGCGGTATTACGGCGGATAACGTTTCCGTTGTTCTGAATGCAGGCGCGAATGTGATTGTGGCAGGCTCCTCCGTTTTTCGCGGAAATATTGGAGAGAATGTCCGGCAGTATCAGGAAATTTTTTCGGAAAAATCTTTCGCGCAGGAATCAGGAGATAACAGAAAGCAATGAAAAAACTGGGAAGAAACGACCCGTGCTGGTGTCAGAGCGGGCGTAAATATAAAAGCTGTCATATGGCGTTTGATGAAAAAATACAGCGGTATGAACTGGAAGGCCATATGGTTCCGACGCACGACATGCTAAAGACCAAAGAACAGATAGCGGGAATCAAAGAGAGCAGTAAGATTAATATTGCGGTGCTCGATTATGTGGCGGAAAATATTCGAATCGGCATGTCAACGGAAGAAATAGACCGTCTCGTATATGAGAAAACGACGCAAATGGGAGGAATCCCGGCTTCTCTTGGATATGACGGATTTCCCAAAAGCGTCTGTACATCTTTGAATGAGCAGGTCTGTCACGGAATCCCCTCGGAGAAGGATATTTTGAAGAGCGGTGATATCATCAACGTGGATGCTTCCACGATTTATCATGGTTATTTCTCCGATTCTTCCAGAATGTTCATGCTCGGAGAAGTTGCGCCGGAAACGAAAAAGCTCGTTGAAACAGCGCGCAGGTGTCTGGACATCGGGCTGGAACAGGTGAAGCCCTGGAATTTTCTGGGAGATATGGCACAGGCTATCAACGATTATGCGAAGTCGAACGGTTATTCCATTGTACGGGAAATCGGCGGACACGGCGTCGGGCTGGAATTTCACGAAGAGCCTTTTGTCAGCTATGTAACGAGCCGCGGAACGGAAATGCTGATGGTTCCGGGCATGGTCTTTACGATTGAACCGATGGTAAATATGGGAAAGGCGGATATCTATATCGATGATGATAACGGATGGGTGGTGTATACCGAAGACGGAAAGCCTTCCGCGCAATGGGAAATTACCGTGGCCGTTACCGAAGATGGATATGAAATTTTGACATGGTAAAATATCTTTTGACATCCAAAAAGCCGGAAAACATCGAATAAAACGGTGCTTTTCCGGTTCTTTATTTATGAAAATTTGTGAATTTTTCCGATATTGCATTTGGAAAATAATTCTGATATCGTACATTTACAATCTTTTGAATCATACATATCTGAGCTCAAAGTAATTCGGCGATTCGCCATGATTCCAATCGATTTTATGCAAAAACAAAACAGACAAAGGAAGGAGTATGTATTTTTATGAAAGAATTTATGACAAAAGTGTCAGATTATATCAGCGAGAGAAGGAACGACCCCGAAAGAAACGGTAGTTTTGTAATTTTGTGTGCGCTTGGTATGGTGATTGCCGTCAGCATTATTCTGTGTCTTTTGCTGCTCTGGCAGAAAAATGTGAACGGAGAACAGAAGATGAAGGCGGAGACAGTTACGGAAACGCCGGAAATGATGCTTGCCGGAAATCCGGTGGAAGAAGAGCTGAAACAGCAATATCTGATGGATATCGAATATTTTGGGGACAAAATAAAAGAACTGTCCGAATCCATGACAAGAATCCAGGAAACATTGGAAACAACTGTTACGGCGCAGGAGGGCGAAAACGTTCTGTTAAAAGAGAAGGTGGAAGAAATCACAGGCAGTATTTCCGACCTGCTTACGAAACTGCAAAATACAGAGAAAACAATATATGACCTGAATGATTTGATAAATGTAATGGATGCGGAAACGGTTCCTGCAATTCAGAAACAGATTGTTGAAATCGAGAAGCAAATCGGAGAGGTCGGAACGGATATTTCGGCAATCTATAACAAAATTGACGCGCTTGAGACTACGGATAAAGAACTGAAAATCAAAATCAGAGAAATTCAGGGCGCTTTAAAAACCTCGATTGAACAGAATATATCCGATATTACAAACCGTTTTGAGGGCATGAATGCACAGATACAGCAGATGGTAACACAACTTGAAGACGCCTGCAGGCAGATTGACGATACAAAAAAGCAACTGGGCGATACGCAGGGACAGGTAGAAGATACAAAGAAGCAATTAGGAGATACCCAGGAACGAATACGGGAAATCAATACACAAATGCTGCGATTCCGCTACGATAATGCAGCCCGTACTTTGTATCTGTATGAGAATCAATAACTGAAAACGAATAACGAAAAGCGGCAGACATCCTATACGGGAACGGAAAGATTGTGAAACAAAGGATACGAATGCTTCCGTTCCCGCTATGATGGAGCCTGGCCCTCGGGGCGGTTCTCCTAATTTTCTGAAACAGTGCGAACCGGGATTAGCCGGAGATAGAAGGCAGATTTCCGAGATTGTTATTTTCGGAACCGTCCGGAAGAGATTTCAAATATTCCGTATCTTTTCTGTGCGCGATTCCGACGCCCCTGATTTCACCGTCTCTTGCAAGCGCGACGCCTTCTTCTTTGGAGACCGTCGTCCCGTCGGAAAGCTGATAACCGTTAATCCGTCCGCTGCTTTTTACAAGACCTACAATTTCCTTTGCATCGCTTTTGGGCTGTGGAACGTCGTCCAGTGTATTTCTTGCGAGCGCTTCGCCGAGAGTGTCTTTATCGATATCCTTCATGAATATTCCTCCAATCTGTTCAAAATGCGGTATGAAAAAATCACGGTAATACGGTTGTGATTTATCCGCAATAAAATCTTCAGTCGAACAGAATTAGTTTGTGCGGAAGAAGAGAAACTATGCCGGAAATATAAGGGTAAAAAATCAAATATGCGAGTCTGTTATAGCGGACAGACAAAAAGAAATACAGAAAATGAAGATGAAAAACAGAAAATAAAGATGAAAAACAGATATTTTGGATTCAGCACACAGGAAAAAATAGATGGGCGCTAAATTAAAAGATTAGCAGAAATACCTGTTCATTCCGCTTGACATTTTCCGAAAAAACACGCACAATATAAATGAAATTGAGAAAAGGGATGCGTGGCTTTATTTATTATCTGACGATAATCCGGATGTTGTGATACGATTGATAGAAAAATATCCGAATTTTCAAAAGATTTATGAAGACGGTTACAACATATGCCTGAATGTGGAAAGAGTGATGGAGATGTTTTCGGAAGAACTGTATGAGCTGGACAGGAACACGGTACAATATATGATAGATGAAATGCAGGATACCATAGATGAGCAGAAAGATATGATTTATATAAAGGATACGGTTATTGATGGGATGAAGCAGGGCATAAAAGCCACAATCGGCATCATGCGTAAGGCCGGCACAACAGAAAATGAGATTCGAAATCACCTTATTTCCGATTACCGACTTTCCGAAACACAGGCAGAGGAACTGCTGTCAGCAAATTGCTGTTATCCTAAATCCCCTGATTGACAACATAAAATCTTTGTGATAGGCTAACACTATATCGAAAAAGGCATTGACGAAGAGAGTAAGTATGCGTATTCTTTACAGAGAACGTCCCATCGCACATTTGTGCCCGTTATCAACGGCCGCTGAGAGGGACGGAGAGGAAACATACCGAAGATGGCTTCCGAGCAGCGTGTCCGAGCCTTCCTAAGGGTGAGGATGCGACAGGTTCCGCCTGTTACAGCGGCAGAGTATCTAAAGGTACTTGATGAGGCTATGCTTGTGAAAACATGGCGAAAAGAAGTGGTAACACGGTTTACAACCGTCTTCTTATATGCAAAATATAAGAAGGCGGTTTTTTATCCTATAGGAAATTGCTGTAATCTCAGTAGATGCCGAAACGCAGGCTGCTGAGCCTGCGTTTTTTATTCCAATGAAAATTTGCCGGAACCATAAAGAAAGAGGAGGAAGAGACATGGACAAGGGAAAATACTATATTACAACGGCAATTGCGTATACTTCCGGTACGCCGCATATCGGGAACAGTTACGAAATTGTACTGGCGGACAGCATTGCGAGATTTAAAAGAAAGGACGGATACGATGTCTATTTTCAGACGGGAACCGACGAGCATGGTCAGAAAATAGAGTTAAAAGCGCAGGAAGCCGGCATTACGCCGAAAGAGTTTGTGGACGGCGTTGCGGGAAAAATCCGTTCTATCTGTGATTCTTTGAATACCTCTTATGATAAGTTCGTTCGTACGACCGACGGTTATCATGAAAAGCAGGTGCAGAAAATTTTCAAGAAGCTGTATGAGCAGGGAGATATTTATAAGGGCGCCTATGAGGGGCTTTACTGTACGCCCTGTGAATCGTTCTGGACGGAATCTCAGCTTGTAGACGGGAAATGCCCGGATTGCGGAAGGGAAGTCAGACCTGCGAAAGAGGAAGCTTATTTCTTTAAAATGAGCAAATATGCGGATAAACTGATTGCGCATATCAATGCGCATCCGGAATTTATTCAGCCGGTATCCCGTAAAAATGAAATGATGAACAACTTTCTGCTTCCGGGATTACAGGATTTGTGCGTTTCCAGAACTTCTTTTAAATGGGGCATTCCGGTGGATTTCGATGATAAACATGTGGTCTATGTATGGCTGGACGCGCTGACAAATTACATTACCGGCATCGGTTATGATGCGGAAGGAAATTGTTCCGGGCAGTATCAGAAGCTTTGGCCGGCAGACCTGCATTTGATTGGAAAAGACATTATCCGTTTCCATACCATATACTGGCCTGTTTTCCTGATGGCTTTGGGCGAGCCGCTTCCGAAGCAGATTTTCGGTCATCCGTGGCTTTTACAGGGCGATGGAAAGATGAGCAAATCCAAAGGAAATGTCATTTATGCGGAAGACCTGATTGGATTTTTCGGCGTGGATGCAGTCCGTTATTTCGTATTGCATGAGATGCCGTTTGAAAACGATGGCATGATAACATGGGACCTGATGGTGGAGCGTTTCAATTCCGACCTTGCAAATACGCTTGGCAATCTGGTGAACAGAACGATTTCCATGAGCAATAAATATTTCGGCGGCATTGTGGAGAATAAACGGGTTGGCGTGGCAGCAGGCGAAGAAGATATAGACGCCGGGCTGTGGAGTGTGCTGGCAGACACTTATAAGCGGGTCAGTGTGAAAATGGAGAGTTTACGCGTTGCGGATGCCATCACGGAAGTGTTTGTTCTGTTCAAACGCTGCAATAAGTACATTGACGAGACAATGCCCTGGGCGTTGGCGAAAGACGAGGAGAAAAAAGACCGTCTTGCTACGGTTTTGTATAATCTGCTGAATGGGATTCTGGCCGGAGCCAGTTTGTTAGAGCCGTTTATGCCTGAGACAGCGGAAAAGATTGCGGAACAGCTGAACACACAATTAATTGATTTTGCGGTGTTCGAGGAATGTGCGGAAAAGAATGACATGGAGAAGGCAGCGAATCTGTACCCGTCTGGAAATCAGGTGACGGACGCGCCGGAGATTTTATTCGTACGCCGTGACCTGAAAGAGGTAATGGAAAAGGTAGAAGCGATGTTTGCGGAAAGAAAAGCGGCTGACGGAGCGGCAGCAGACGGGAACGAAAAAGCGGGCGATAAGGCAAAGTGTGGAAATGACGCGGCAGCGGACGGCGGAGCCGGAGAAACAGCATCGGAAGCCGTCATGGATATCGAACCAAAGGAAACGATTTCTTATGATGATTTCGATAAATGCCAGTTCCAGGTCGGTGAAATTCTGGAGTGTAAGGAAGTTCCGAAATCAAAGAAACTGCTCTGTTCCAAAGTGCGCGTCGGTTCTTCCGTAAAGCAGATTTTATCGGGCATCAGGAAGTATTACAGCGCGGAAGAAATGGTCGGTAAAAAGGTAATGGTTCTGACCAATCTTGCACCGCGGGAAATTGCGGGCATGACGTCGGAAGGAATGCTTCTGTGCGCGGAAGACGCGGAAGGAAATCTTGCGCTTATGACGCCGGAAAAAGAAATGCCTGCAGGCGCGGAAATCTGTTAATTCAAATCATCAGAAAGGCATATGAGCAATATGATACGGAAAGAAGAGTTTTATTTTGATTCCAGAGACCGGGAAAGTAAGATACACGCGGTCAAATGGATTCCGGATGTGGAACTTCCGGTCTGCATTTTTCAAATTGTGCATGGCATGGCAGAGCATATAGAGCGGTACGACGAGTTTGCGGCGTTTCTTGCCCAAAAGGGAATCCTCGTGGTGGGAGACGACCATCTTGGGCATGGAAAGTCCGTACCGGAAGGCGGCACATATGGTTATTTCTGCAAAGAAGATGCCGCGGGCGTTCTTGTACGCGATGAGCATCGCCTGAAAAAAATCATGCAGGAACAGTACCCGGGCGTCCCCTATCTGATTTTGGGGCACAGTATGGGTTCTTTCATTGTCAGAAATTATCTGTTCAACTATGGAAGCGGTGTAAGCGGGGCGGTCATTGTCGGAACGGGAATGCAGTCCAAGTTCACGCTCCTTACGGCGCGGACGGTTACGGCAATTCAGAAATTGTTTTTCGGCCCGAAGCATGTCGGAAAATTTATTGATAAGGCGTCTTTTGGCAAATATAATGAAAGGTTCAGTCCGGCAAGGACGAATGCGGACTGGCTTTCACGGAATGAAGAAAATGTGGACCGCTATCTGGCAGACCCGATGTGCGGCTTCGTGTTTACGCTGAATGGCTTTGCTGCATTGTTTCAACTGATTCAGAATTGTTACAGTGCGGAAAAAATAGAAAAAATGCCGAAGCAGCTGCCGATTCTGCTCCTTTCCGGCGTGGATGACCCGGTCGGAAATTATGGAAAGAGCATAGAGACGGTTTATCAGTCTTATCTGGAGCATGGCATGCAGAATGTGCAGATGAAATTGTATGAAAAAGACCGTCACGAATTGTTGAATGAGGTGGACAGGGAACAGGTGTATGGAGAGATTTACCGGTGGATATTGCAGCGCATAGGGTGAAACTTGAATACCCGTTGAAAATTTGGTGACAACGCTTTCAGCGACGGCTCCAATATCGCGGCCTGCGGGAAAGGCAAGGTTATTTTTATGAAAAAAGGGATTGGAAATCCGGTGTGGTTTCGCTTGTTTTTGCGCATTGGCGTTATCAGCGTTATACTGGCAGGTATTTTGTGCATTGCGAACCTGGCGGGGATGGAAGAAATGAAAGATTTTTTGACTATCACCGCCCGGGCGGCAGAAACGAAAGACACCGTTGTTGTACTCGGCGCGGATTTGTCTGCAGAACAACGGGCCGAAGTATTGAATTTAATGGGACTGACCGAGGAAGAACTGGCAAACTGTACGGTACTTTCCATTACGAATGAGATGGAACACGCGTATCTGGATGCCTATCTGGACGCTTCCGTCATCGGAACCAAATCTCTGTCCAGCGTGAAAATCACGAAAGCGGCGGAAGGAAGCGGCGTGAAAGTGACAACAAAGAATATCAACTACTGCACGACGGGGATGTATCGGAATGCGCTTCTGACGGCAGGAATGAAAGACACGGATGTGCTGGTCGTCGGTCCGACGCCGATTTCCGGAACGGCGGGACTGATAGGCGCGTTGAAGGCCTATGAGGTGATGGCGGGTGAAACGGTATCGGACGCCGTTCTGGATACGGCGCTCGATGAGCTGATTACGACAGGAGAGCTGGCGGAGAGCATACAGGGCGGGGACGGCGCGGACGAGGCGGAAGCGCTGATTGCATGGCTGAAAGGCAAAGTCGCAAGCGGTGAGCTGGACATCGGAAACGAAGAAAGCATTCGTGCAGTCATTGCGGAAGGTGAGAAAGCGTTTGACATCAGTCTGACCGAAGCGGATAAGCAGAGGATTATTGAACTGCTGAAAAAACTGGATTCTGTCGGGTTAAATGCGGATTACCTTCTGGAACAGGCGCAGCAACTGTATGAGAAATATGGTCTGGGAATCGTTGAGAACGCGAATGAAGCGATTAACGAGGCGGTTGAAGGCGCGTTGACATCGGCCCTTAAAGGGTTTTTTGAAAATCTGACAAACTCCGTTTCCGAATTTTTCAAAAACTTATTTTCCTGATAATATGGAGATTTTCATATCAAATCAATTTCACCGGGCCGGCAGCGATGCCGGCTCTTTTTTCCTTGAAAAGATTCTCGGAAAGTATATTTTCCCGAGAATGAAAAGCCCCTTTTTTGCTTATAATAATTTATATTTATAGGAAGAAAAGGAGAACATCTGACGATATGAAAATTGCATTTTTCAGTACAAAACCTTATGATAAAATCTGGTTTGAGCCAATGGGAAAGGATTATGGATTTGATATTCGTTTTTTTGAAGTGCCGTTTCAGGAAGAGACCATTTATCTTGCGGCGGGCTATGATGCCGTCTGCATTTTCGTGAACGATTATGTTTCGGCGGAAATGATTGATAAGTTATATGAAATGAAAGTAAAAGCAATTCTGCTACGCAGCGCCGGATTTAACCATGTGGATGTCAAGGCGGCGGAAGACAAAATTACGATTCTCCGGGTTCCGAGCTATTCTCCGGAGGGGGTTGCGGAGTTCGCAATGGGAATGCTGTTGACGGTGAACCGTCACATTCACAGGGCATATAGCAGAACAAGAGACTTCAACATGAGTCTGAACGGACTGATGGGAGTCGATTTGTACCATAAGACGGCGGGCATCGTCGGAACAGGTAAAATCGGGCAGGCGATGATAAGACTTTGCAACGGTTTCGGCATGCAGGTATTGGCTTATGACCCTTACCCGAATACGAAGCTGGAAGTCGATTATGTGGAGCCGCAGGAACTGTTCGAAAAATCTGACGTCATTTCGCTGCATTGTCCGTTGACTACCGGGACAAAGCATATTATTAACGCGGATTCCATCGGGCGCATGAAAGACGGTGTGTATCTGATAAATACCTCGAGGGGCAGCCTGATAGATACGGATGCGCTGATAGACGGACTGGTCGAAGGAAAGTTCGGCGGAGTCGGTCTGGACGTGTACGAAGAGGAGGAAGGTATTTTTTACGAGGACCGTTCCAACGAAATCATTCATGACGAAAAACTGGCGAGACTTCTGACTTTTCCGAATGTGCTGATTACTTCCCATATGGGATTCTTTACGAAAGAGGCGATGCAGGCGATTGCGGTGGAAACACTGGAAAATGCTTATGCGTTGGAAAATGGACTACCGCTTGTAAATCGAACTGAAATACGCTAGAATAGAATACAGAAAGAAGGGAGCGTATGACACGGCAGATTCCATATCAGATAAGAAACGCGTATCGGGATGAATGGGATGACGCAATGACATTGGCGTGGAAAACTTTTATGAAGTTCGAAGCGGATATTTATACGGATGAGGGAATTCAGAATTTTGAAGACTTTATCACGGATACGACATTGCACCGCATGTTCCTTATGGGAGTTTATCAGATGTTTGTGGCGCTGGACAGAAAGCAGATTGTCGGGATGCTTACATTGCGGAACAACTCTCATATCTCCCTGCTTTTTGTAGATGAAAAGTATCACCGAAGGGGAATCGGCCGGGCGCTTATCGAATATCTGCGGGAATACCTGCTTTCCGAGGCGGGTATCAGTAAAGTTACGGTAAATGCGGCTCCTTACGGGGTTGCATTTTATCATAAACTGGGATTTCAGGATTTGAGGCCGGAAGAAGAGCGTGACGGAATCAGGTATACCCCGATGGAATTTGTGCTATAAGGGTTCAGCGTCGGAATAAAAGAAAAGGATGGAATATCATGGAGTATATTAAGAGCAGAGATATATTTGTATTGATGAGAAATACTTTGAGACTGATTCATCCGAGACTGATGGAGCATGGCTCGAGGGTAGCCTATATGGTTTATAAAATGCTTGAGGACAGAGGGGTTTATGAAGAGTTCGAACTGGCGGATATCGTAATGGTGGCAACGCTGCATGATATCGGGGCCTATAAGACGGAGGCGGGTGTTTTGAACGATATGCTCCGGTATGAGTCCAGGGACAGCAGGGCACATACGATTTACGGCTATCTTTTCTTTAAATATCTGTCCCCGGTGGAAGATTTGGCGAAAGTCATCATGTACCATCATATGGATTGGGAACAGCTTCGAAAAATGGAATATGAATATAAGGATATTGCGGCATATATTAATATAGCGGAAAAGATGGATATTTATTTTTCGGCAATGGGAAGCCAGTTCAATATGCAGATGTTCCATAAACAGGCCGGAACCAGACTGTCGGAAGAGGGGCTGAACCGTTTTTATGAGGTCGCCAGAAAATTTGATATTTTTACGAAACTGAAAACGGGCGAATACAAAGCAGAGCTGGAGAGAATCATCGACTATATGATTTTTTCCAATGAAGGGAAAAAGAAATTTCTGGAGATGCTCATGTATTGTACCGGGTTCCGGGATGAGCAGTTTGTGGTCGATTCGATTACAACGATACATATTTGTGAAAAGCTGGCGGGCAGATTAATGATGACGGAGGATATGAAGGAGCGGCTCTATTACGGAGCGCTGCTGCACGATATCGGTATGCTTGTTATACCGAAAGAGATTACGGATGCGCCGAGAAGGCTTAATTCCGAGGAAATCAAAAAAGTCAGACTTCATGTAAATGCAGCGGAAAAAGTACTGGACAACATGCTGCGTGAAGATGTGCTTTCCATTGTGCTCGGACATCATGAGAGATGTGACGGAGGCGGTTATCCGAAGCGGCTGAGGGGACAGCAGATGGGACAGGAACAGAAGGTGCTTCAGGTGGCGGATACGATTACCGGAATGATAAGCAAAAGGCCTTACAGAGAACCTTTGTCCAAAGAGAAGGTCATCGAAGCATTGAACGAAGAAGCCGCGATGGACCGCCTGGACAGACCAATCGTCAGTATGTTCATCAATTACTACGACGAGATTATGCAGAGCGTCGAGACCGAGTCGGCTGAGGTCATGAAGATGTACCAGATGCTGAATTCCCAGTATGCGCTCGTCAGCAAACGCTTTAAAATGTAATAAAATCAGATAAATTGATAAATTTTTATAAATTATGGTCAAATCGTCTGGTTTTTTTGGGTAAATGTGTACTATAATAAAAAGAAACAGGAAAAGAGGTCTTTATGAGTAAAATTTTTGATTTGGACAGCCCGTTTATGCGTGTTCTGAACCGGGTTGCGGATTTGATGATATTGAATTTCCTTATGATTATCTGTTGTATTCCGATTATTACAATCGGAGCGGCCTGCACGGGAATGCACTATGTGCTTTTAAAAATAGTGCGGGGTGAAGAGGGATATCTGGTCAGAGGATTTTTTAAGTCTTTTAAGCAGAATTTCAGACAGGCTACGATTTTGTGGCTGATTATGCTTCTTGTGATTGCCGTATACATAGGAGATTTTCTGATTTTTACCTATTCCGGCGTAAAATTTCCGACCATTCTGGTCATTGCGATTCTGGGACTCGCGCTTGTCCTGCTGATGGTAGCGGTCTATGTTTTCCCGGTACTGTCGCGTTTTGACAATACGGTGAAGAATACGATAAAAAATGCTTTCTGCATGGCGGTTTTAAACCTGCCCAAAACAATAATGATGGTTGTACTGATGGCGCTTCCGACGGTAATATGGTATTTTTGGCCTTATGCCGGTATTTTTGTAATTATTTTCGGAATTTCTGCGCCGGCATACGCGTCGGCCTGTTTGTACAGCGGTATTTTTAAGAAGTTTGAACCGGACGTTCCAGGAGTTGCGCCGGATGAGGAGTTTTCTGTTTTAACAGAAGAAGGAAATGGGGAAGATGATGGAAGATAAAACAAGGTCGATTGCGGTTCAGTGGATTGTACCGTCCGGCATTCTGGCAATGGTAATCATTATCATGCTCTTTAATTTTTCGACGAAGAGCAGACTGAGCGCAAATGATACCGTTACAAGGAATATGACGGCGACTGCGGCGACCTGCGCGGATAATTTCAGAGAACAGCTCACGCTGTTAGAGACAATAGGGGAACCTGTTGCGGAACTCCTTGGGGACCAGTCTTCGTTAGAGTCCGTGTATGCCGTGAAAATGGCAAGGCTTGCGATGAAATATTCCGGCGCTTATGCGGTCTGCGTGATTGACGAGGACGGGAAAGGCGTTGACGATACCGGAGAGAAAATTTCCATTGCGGACAGAGACTATTTCGATGAAATAAACAGCGCAAAGGAATCAGGGCATTATTTTGTTTTGGATGACGGCATCAAAGGAACGAATGCCATTATAACGAGCATTCCGATTGACCGCGAGAAAGGCAGAGGGCATCTGCTTTTGTTTTATCCGCTTAATAATTTTGAGGCGCTCGTGAAACAGAATGATTTCGTATCCTGGAATACTGTTGCGTTGGTCAATGGAGAGGGAACATTTCTGATTGTTTCCGGCACGGGCAACGAATGGAAGCAGGGAGAAAACCTGTACACCGTGCTGCAGGGAGGCGGTAACGAGTCTGTTGCCAAAATGAAAAGCCGCATTACAAACCGTGTAAGTTCCATTGCGACAGTTACGGTGAATGATGTGGAAACGGCGCTTGTTCATGTTCCAATCGGAATAAATGACTGGACAATGGTAACGGGCATTTCCCAGAGCTATGTGGACAGACAGATGGATAAGCAATGGGGAGACGTCAGGAGCATGATGATTCAGCTCGTTGTGGTTACGCTTGTCTTTATCTGTCTGATTGTGGGCATTAACATTTCGGGCAAGGTTATTAATTACAGAAAACAGGAGCAGCTTGAGGAAAAGGCCGATACGGACCTTTTGACGGGATTGAATAACAAGCTTGCCACGGAGCGTAAAATTAAAGAGTACATAGCGAAGAATCCGAAGAGCCGGGCGATGATGTTCATTCTCGATATTGATAATTTCAAGAAAATAAACGATACGATGGGGCATGCTTTCGGCGACGAGGTGCTTCGTTCCCTCGGTCAGCAGATAGGCTCTATTTTCCGGGCATCCGATATTATCGGCCGTGTGGGCGGCGACGAATTTTTTATCTTCCTGAAAAATATCATGATGGATGAAACAATCAAAAAAGAGGCAAAAAAGGTTGAGAATTTCTTTCAGGATTTTAAAACGGGCGAATATACGAAATATTCAGCGACGGCGAGCATCGGCGTAGCGATATTCCCGGAGGAAGGCGCAGACTTTGACAGTTTGTATAAAGCGGCGGACCAGGCGTTATATAAAGCGAAAAAGCGCGGAAAGAATCAGCTGGCTTTTTATAACGATTCGTGGATGGAAGAGAAAAAACAGTAGTTGACCGTATACAGCCGAAAAGGACAGCATTGGGCAAAGTGTACAAGAAAGATATCAATTCTTGGTCAACTTGTCAGAAAAGAATAATCGGCTCAACGAATATAAACAAAATCTACAATGGAATACAAAATCTTTGTGAAATAGTGGTATGGAAAAGATTATGTAAGTTCGTTATACTAATTTCAGACTTGATTATCACAAGATAATCGTAAATAAAAGAAATGAAAAATAATTAGGAGGCACAAGCACATGGCAAGTTTATCATTAAAAAATGTCTGCAAGGTATATCCTAACGGATTTGAAGCGGTAAAAGATTTCAATCTTGAAATTGCAGACCAGGAATTTATTATTTTCGTAGGACCTTCAGGTTGTGGTAAATCTACAACACTTCGTATGATTGCAGGTCTGGAAGACATTTCTTCCGGCGAACTGAAAATCGGCGACAGAGTCGTAAACGACGTTGAGCCGAAAGACAGAGATATCGCGATGGTATTCCAGAACTACGCTTTGTATCCTCATATGTCAGTTTATGACAATATGGCATTCGGTTTGAAACTGAGAAAAGTACCGAAGGATGAAATTGATAAGATGGTTAAAGAAGCTGCTAAGATTCTTGACCTGACACCGCTCCTTGACCGTAAACCGAAGGCTCTGTCCGGTGGTCAGAGACAGCGTGTTGCTATGGGGCGTGCAATTGTTCGTAATCCTAAAGTATTCCTTATGGATGAGCCGCTTTCCAACCTGGATGCTAAACTTCGTGTGCAGATGCGTATCGAAATCGCTAAATTACACCAGAGACTGGGCACAACGATTATCTATGTAACACATGACCAGACAGAGGCTATGACACTTGGTACAAGAATCGTTGTTATGAAAGACGGTGTTGTTCAGCAGGTAGATACACCTCAGAACTTATATGAGAAACCGCAGAATCTGTTCGTTGCAGGATTCATGGGTTCACCTCAGATGAACTTCCTTGATGCAGTAGTTGAAGTAAACGGCGATGCAGCAAGCCTGAAAGTAGCAGGCAGCAGCATTCCTCTTCCGGCAGACAAATCCAAGAAGCTGATTAGCGGCGGATATGCAGGAAAGACCGTTACATTTGGTATTCGTCCTGAAGACGTATATGATTCACCTGCTTTCATCGAATCTGCAAAATGCGTATTCGAATCTACGATTAAAGTATACGAATTGCTCGGTGCAGAAGTTTACTTATACTTTGATTTGGCTGAATTCCCGATTACAGCAAGAGTGGATTCCCGTACGACAGCAAGACCTGGTGATTCAGTTAAATTTGCATTTGATGTTGATAAGATTCATGTATTTGACAAAGAAACAGAGCAGGTTATCACAAACTAATCACACTAATCAGAGGGGATGCGGCAGCATCCCCTTTTTATTTCATAGGAAAGTGCGTCCTATGAAACAAAAGAGATGCGCAGCTTCGCGCGCGGAACAAAAGCTGCGCTTGCCGGAAAATTTGGACGCGAGAGTGTGCGGAGCGCACTTTTGTTCTCAGCCGCCGGGCAGACTTTTTATTAAAGCAGGAAGGGAGATAGACATGATATCAAGTCAGGTTATCAGAACCAGCATTGAAGAATTAAAATCTATTACGAAGGTTGATTTATGTGTACTGGATTTGGAAGGAAATATTGTAGCATCTACATTTGAATTAAATGATTTGGCGTTAAATCTGATTACTGAGTTTGTTGAATCACCGGCGGACAGTCAGGTAATCGGAACGCATCACCTGTTAAAAATTCTGGACGAGAACGAACCGCTGTATGTTCTGGATGCGAGAGGCATAGGCGAAGACACTTATATGGTTGGAAAAATTGCCGTCAGCCAGTTACAGAACCTGATTATTGCATATAAGGAAAAATACGACAGAAATAATTTTTTTCAGAATTTGCTGCTTGATAATATGCTGCTTGTGGATATTTACAATCGCGCCAAGAAGCTGCATATTGAGGTGAATGTGCCCCGGGCGGTATTTTTGGTCGAAACCGGAAGCGAAAAGGAAAGCCCGGCTTCGGAACTGTTGAACGGAATGTTTTCCTCGCAGATTGGAGATTACATTACGGCGGTGGACGAGAGTAATGTGATTCTGATTAAGTCGATGGCGCCGGGGGAAAGTTATGATATCTTAGAGCATACGGCAAATACGATTGTCGATATGATGAATATGGAAGCCATGATGAATGTCAGGGTGTCTTACGGAACAATCGTGGAAGAATTGCGGGAAGTTTCAAAGTCCTATAAGGAAGCGAAAATGGCGCTGGATGTAGGGAAGATTTTTTATGCGGAAAAGAGGGTTACGGCGTACAACAGACTGGGAATCGGCCGTTTGATTTATCAGCTTCCCGTCAATCTCTGCCAGATTTTTATCGATGAAATCTTCGGAGCAAATGTGCCTGATGAACTGGATGAAGAGACCCTGACAACCATTAACAAGTTCTTTGAGAATAATCTGAACGTATCGGAGACTTCCAGACAACTATTCGTGCATCGAAATACGCTTGTGTACCGGATTGAAAAACTGGCGAAGAGCACGGGACTGGACATTCGAACGTTCGATGACGCGCTTACTTTCAAAATTGCCTTAATGGTCGTAAACTACATGAGATACCTGGATTCCCTGGGATATTGAGAATAACTTAACAAGTGCAAGGATAAATTGCCGGATGAGAAATCATCTGGCATTTTCTGGTATATCTGACATATACATAGAATAGAGAGAGGTGAGAAGATGTACCAGAAAGAAATTATTTATATGAGCCTGTTTCGTCATGGCATGAAAGAGGGAAATGCAGGTTATCTGAAAGCAGCCCAAAACGGAGATGCGTTTCGGCTGGAACTTCAGGTCAAAAATCTTCCGGACGCAATTACGGGAAGCTTTCCAATCCGCCTGCAAAGTGAGACAGGCTGGCGGGAAGCGGATATGCTTGTTATAAAAGAGGGAAACGGAAAATGGAACGGAAGTGCGGCGGAACAAATCCTGCGAGTGGAAATAATTCTGTCGGATGCAAAAAGAATAAAAGGCGAGAGCAGATTCGCCGCTGCGGAAAAGGCAGGGGAAAATGTGTTAGAATTACCGGAAAAACCACAGCCGCCTGTTGAAAAGCAGGAAGAGGAAGAAGCGGCGGAACGAAGAGCTTCCTGGAGTTTTGTGAAACAGGCAGAGCCGGAACCGAAGGAACGAAGCGGTATACAGAGTATTGCAAGACAAAGAGAACCGGGACGGACGGAGCAAAGCGACATACATAGCGATGCAAGGCAAAGAGAGCCGGAGCGGGTGGAGCAAAGCGTCATACAGAGTGATATAAGGCAAAGGGAACCGGAGCGGACGGAGAGAAATGGTATACAGAGTGTTATAAGACAAAGAGAGCCGGAGCGGGCGGAGCAAAACAGCATACAGAGTATTGCAAGGCAAAGAGAACCGGAATCGATGAAGCAGAGCGGTTTTATACAGGCGGAGCACACGCCGGGCAGGCCGGAGCATACGCCGCTTTATGAAAACAAATGGGAGCAGCTGCTCACAACATATGAACGGATTCATCCTTACGGCGATAATCGGATATATGTGAAACTGGAACCGAAAGATTTTATTGTGCTGCGTGAAAATTATCAGCATCTTGTCAATAACAGTTTTCTTCTGCACGGGTTTTATAATTACCGATATCTGATATTGGGAAAGGAAAAGGACTTTTACCTCGGCGTGCCGGGCGTCTTTTATGAACGGGAAAAAATGGTTGCGCTGATGTTCGGCTTTGAGGCGTTTGAATGCGAAGGCGGCGAAGCAGAGGAAGGGAAATTCGGTTATTATTTACGGAAAGTAGAGCTTTAATATAGTCTGTATGAAGGAGATGTGCTATAATAAACGCAGGCTGCAAATTTTTTATTACAGGAGCTGCAAAGCGATTCCTGCAATTTTGACAGTCAGCCAAATCAGACAGACAGGTGTAAGCGAATGAATATTGCTGTATTAATGGGCGGTGTAGGGTTTGATACGCAGAAGCGGATGATTAACGGCATATTGGACAGTGCATTGCCGGAAGGGACAAATGTCTACATTTTTACATGTGACGGGTGGTATTATGCTTCCCGGTTCAAATATGAAAATGGAGAATATAATATTTATAATCTGCCGGATTTTACAAAATACGACGGTGTGATTACCAATCTGGAAACAATCCACGACGTGAAAATAAGGGAAGCGTTGATTGACAGAATCAGGAAAGCAGGAGTACCCTGCGTTTCTATGGTAGTCAGAATAGACGGTATGATTAATATATGGATGGAGAACGAATCCGGCATCCATGCGATTGTAGAGCATCTTGTAGAAGAACATCATGTGCGGAAGATTTTTTATTTATCCGGGCCTGTGGAAAGCCAGGATGCGGGAGAACGACTGGATGCGTATAAGAAGGCATCGGAGCAGTTCCGGCTGGAATGGGACGACCGGATGGTTGCATATGGAGATTATACATACAAAAGCGGTATCCAGGCGGTAAAAGAAATGCTGCAGAAGGACATGCCATTGCCGGACGCCGTTATGGCGGCGAACGACGATATGGCAGTCGGCGCGGTTCTGGCTTTGAAGGAAGCCGGCTATAAGGTTCCGGAAGATATTTTGGTGACGGGTTATGATAACAGCTCCATTGCGCAGCTGAATCATCCAAGACTGACAACGGTCCGGCGCGGCGAATACGCGGCGGCTGAGATTGCCTATAAGACGTTAATGGAGGCAATACGGGGGGAAAAGCCGCAGACGGAGCATATTGTTTATGGCAGACCGCTGTTTTCACAATCCTGCGGCTGCGACAAGAAGCAGAGTTATACTCATGCGGAATTGCAGGAAATGTATGTCAGAAAGTCGGTCGAGGTAGATGACAATCTGGAACTGCTAAAATGCTGTGCGGCAGAATTTACCGGACTGGAGACCTTTGACGACTTTAAAGAGTGCGTACAGCAATACATAAGACTGCTGGCTCCCGATTATTTTTATTTGTGCATGTGCGGAAGCATCGAGAATTATTTTGATGAGCTGGAGCGTATGGCGGAAGGAAAAGAACGGGAACGGGATGAAACGGTTTATACCGAAGACATATGGGTTCCGCTCGCCTATGAAAACGGTGTGTTTAGCAGTTATGACGGGTTTCCCAAGAATGAACTGCTTCCCCCATCCTGTAAAAGTGGAAATCAGGGAGATTTTTATCTGGTCATGCCGCTGCATCATCAGGAGTATTGTTTCGGTTATTGTGTTGTTGGAAATTATCGTCCGGCGCTGGAAGGACGCTTTTTCCGGCATTTCATACTGAGCCTTGATAATGCGTTGGAAACGGTGCGCAGACAGGATACGATGAATGCCATGCTCGGACGCCTGAGCAAGATGTGGCTTTATGATGAACTGACCGGTGTCAATAACCGGGCGGGCTATAATAAATTCGCGCCTAGAATTTTGGAGGAGGCACAGAAGAAGCAGCTTCCGATTGCCGTTATTTTTGCGGATATGGACGGATTGAAAAAAGTCAATGACCTGTATGGACACGAAGAAGGAGACGCCTATATTAAAGCGATGGCGAATATTCTGGAGCATAACCGCCGGCACGGAGAGCTGCTGGCGCGGTATGGAGGCGATGAATTTGTTATCGTTCTGAACGGATATTCCGAAGACGGTATCCGGGAATATATTGACAAAATCAGGAATGCCATCGGACAGTACAATGCCCGGTATACGAGAGCATATAAACTGGATGCCAGCATTGGTTATTTTCTGGAAATGGATGCGGAGAAAGCGAGTCTGGAATTGCTCGTGGAACTTGCGGACAAGAATATGTATCAGATTAAAAGAGAGAAAAAGGCGGCACAGAGGGGATGACCTGGGCCTGCCGGGAGGCGCTGAGGATTCAAAACCAAAACCGTGCGCCTTCTCTCGAACCGGCCTCATGCACGTTACCTTTACAGTTAACTCCGCCAGGCGCCCTTACGGCACATGGAAGCTTCCACTTAGTGCTGCTGTGTTCCCACCCTGACACGGTTCATGGATTCCCATTGCGTAAGACCCGAACTTCAACGCCACTTATAAAGGGCAGCTACACAAGACAAAGCCCTCAATCAGACATCACCCCTACTAGAGCGGATTGTAGGTACAGGGCACCGCTAACGCCCCGGCTGCACGGTCTTATAAGTATATCGTTTTTCCGTCGTTTTGTCAACTTTTGATTTAGACAATTTAGGAAATTTAGGAAAGCATAATCAGCTTATGAAAGAGTTTTTCTTTCAGCCTTATTCCGTATGCGGAGTTCTTTGAAGAATGTTTTGAGCAAGTCCGAACAGGATTCTTCGAGAACCCCTTTTTTTATGCGAACCTGATGATTGAACTGGGGCATATCTAAAATATTGAGAATGGAGCCGGCGCAGCCGGCTTTCGGGTTCATGCAGCCCATGACAACTTCGGAAATTCGCGCCTGAACGATGGCGCCGGAGCACATCTGGCATGGTTCCAGCGTCACATAGAGCGTACAGCCTTCCAGACGCCAGTCGCCCATTTTTTTGCTGGCTTTGTTGATGGCGGTAATTTCCGCATGGGACAGCGTGTTTTTGTCGGTATTTCGTCTGTTATATCCTCTCCCGATAATTTTATCCTGATAGACAATCACGCATCCGATGGGCACTTCTCCGAGCGCGTAAGCTTTTTTCGCCTGCCGGATGGCTTCTTTCATATATTTTTCGTCTGTTTCCATAGATAATTCCCTCATTTCCTTGCAGTTCTTTCTCAGGCAAGTGTATCATATCGGGCATGGAAATGCTATTGATTTTCATTATCAATCATGCGGTAGCCGATACCGATTTCCGTAAAAATGTATTGCGGTTCCGCGTTAAGCGCATAAGTGACTTTATAATCATTGGATTTTAAGGCTGTCATGATAAAGTTACAGATGCGCGTCTTCCTGTATGTGCGTGATGATGGCGTTTTTTCTCCGTCCGTCAGGGAGGCTCCGTTTTCCAGGTAAGAAGAACTTGCGCCGATAATACCGGTGAGAGGGGTGCGCAGGTCGTGGGAGACGGCCCGAAGAAGATTGGCGCGCATTTTTTCTTTTTCGGCTTCTGATAACAGTTTATCCCGTTCTGCGATGAGTTTTGCCTGTTCTTTCATATTTGTCGTCATTGTGCTCGTAAAAAGCGTAACGGCAAGCATCTCAAGAAATGTAATCGGATAGCCGGCGAGTGTAAAATTCAGTGCAAAATAGGGATAGGTAAAAAGGAAGTTTACGCAGATAACTGCGATGACCGATGAAAATACGCCGGGAAGATAACCGTCTGTAAAACGCACGATGATAATCAGGGCAAGAATATAAATTAAGGCAATATTACTTCCGTTGTTCGGTACGAAATAAAAGAAAAGAAAAGCTAGCACAGTTGCTGCCGCAAGACAGGAAACGGTAATGATAAGATTTGTTAATTTTCCGGGTTTCATGATTTATGCGCCTTTCGTTTTTTCACGGAGGGTATACCGGCGGATTGCACCGGACAGCCCTTATATAGGTTCATTATACCTTGTTTCCGTAAAAAAGGAACGAAAGACGCGTTAAGAAAATGCTAAAACAAAACGCTGAAACAAAAATGCCGGCGTATCATCAATCCGTCAAAGCACAGCCGGATTTGAAATGGCGGAGAACTTTCCATATGATAACGGCCGGAAGGCTTACAACCAGATAAAGGGTGCTGAGAAGGCCTGCCAGTCCGCCGATAATTGCGACAATCATCATGCCTGTGTTCATAAAAAACTGCCTCACTTTCTGTTTTTATCTTTCTGATGTCTGTTCATCATGCTTATTATAATGAACGGATTGGAAGATAAAAACAGAAGGAGGCTTTTCTTAGCGGAACTGTAACAAAATGCAAACAAAAATTTAGCAAACGCTTAGCAGAATTTTAACATGAGAAATATTTCCGGGCCGTCTGTATTTGCGGATACTACCAAATGACGGTTGTTTGGAACAGAGCTTTTTCGGGAAGAAGGTGGGCATTTTCTCCCTTGCATTCATCCATGAAAGTATAGTAATCCACGACATAGATATGAGTGGCATCCGTATTTCGCCCATACACGGAATAAATATCCGCATCCTCACCCTGGGAGTCCAGAATCTTTCCGTCCGCATCCGTGATGACGACAATGTAATCTGCAGGGTTTTCCTGTTCAGGCAGAATTAATTCCGCTTTGATTTCATACGGTGTTTTAATAACCTGTGAGATACCGATGCCGTTGTCATTCATCCGCATGATTTCTTTGCTTTGTGTGTCTGTCTGGTCTATTGAAACAGGAATGGTAAAGCTCCAGGGTCCTTCATAAACTTTTTTTTCAGGTTCATGAATTGTGACCGGTGTTCCGTCAGCTGTTTTCATTTCCGTTATACTGGCGATTTCATTTAGGTCATGCCAGAATTTTTGGATGGTAAAAGAGTAGGTAAATTCCGGGGGCAGCGATTGCACATTCAGCATTCTCCGAAGCGTATTAAGTTCTATACGGATAACGCCCAGGAAAGTGTGGGAATCCGCATAGTTTCCCTCGATGCTGTACGGGGTGGGAAACCCGTTTTCTATTGAACAGGAGACAATATCCGTGGGATAAAGGGTTGAATCTGCCTGTGAAAAATCAAATTGCTGGCTGCTTGTCATATTCAGCACATCATAGGACAGAATATAATCCTCCATGTTCTTAACTCTGTTAAAATCTTCCGGGAAGCCTTCTTCACAATCTATTTCTACGGAAAAGTACAGCGCCAAATCCGAATAACTGGCTTCGGAAATCGTAATGGTAACGCCGTTTGCGGTTTGTGAATAAGTGCTTTCATCAGAATCGGAACTTTCAGCTTGGGAATCCGTTGTGTCGTATTCTGATTCCGGTGTGGCAAGCGATACGGCGTTATCACTGTAATTGCCGGAATAGCCGATATCTTGTTCCACCATGCGGAAAATCCTTCCGATAAAAGGAATTTTACCGGCGAGCACGGGGTTGGAAAATCCCCAGAAGCCGAATGCAAGAAGCAATGCGGCGGCAAGTCCTAAATATAAATATTTACGGTTGCGTTTATGTGCTTTTGTGTTTTTGTGCTTTGTCATATCCATACCTTTCCGGGCCCTGTATTCATTATTCAGACCGGGTCCCTTTCTGATTTGCGTGTAAGCATCGTTCATGCTGCTTTCGATTTCAGGCGTGACTTCGGGTGTAAAATGGAGAATTTCGTATAAGTCGGAATCTCTGTATTCTTTTTTCATGAGGAAGCGCCTCCTTTTCTGGCCGATACCATATAGCCGTTTTTGGGCAGCTGTGATTTCAGCCTGAGTTTTTCCCGGTGCATACGGCTCCGAATCGTACTTTCTTTGATATGCAGAATATCTGCGATTTCCCTTGTGGTCAGTTCTTCGCCGTAATAGAGCTGGAAGCAGAGCCTGTTCTCGTCTGATACACAGTTCAAAAGTTCTCGGAACCTGAAAAGCGGAGAATCGATTTCCTGTGCATCGTCGGAGAAACTTTCAGAAATCTCTTCCAACGGAATATAATTTTTTGTTTTGTTATAAATATGATTGCAGTTATTGAGCAGGATGCGTATCAGCCACGTTTTAAAGTAACGCGGCTCCTTCAAAGAAGAAAGATGTTCGTAAGCATCCAGAATGGTATCCTGCATGGCGTCTGCAATATCGGCTTCCTGTGAAAGATAGCCGTGGGCAATACGAAGCATCGCGTCGCTGTGTTTATCCATCAGCGCTATAAATGCTTCCTTATCGCCCCGCATAGCCTTTTTGACAAGTGTAAGCATATCCGGTCCTCCATTCCTGCCATAAAGTATTGGATTATAGATATCGTATCATCCGTACACCTATTAGAGAATGAAAAAAAGAGTTTTGTTGCAGGAAACTCAAAAAATGGTATAATATAATAAATGCAAAAGAAAAACAAGCGACTGCGAAGCAGGCATTTGTTTTTCTTGCATTTATAACGAGCAAACGTCCGTCGAAGACGGATGGAAAGCGCAGAAAGCGCGTGTTTGCGAGTGAAACACGGCCAAAGAAACAAGCGACTGCGAAGCAGGCATTTGTTTTTCTTGCATTTATAACGAGCAAACGTCCGTCGAAGACGGATGGAAAGCGCAGAAAGCGCGTGTTTGCGAGTGAAAAGACACAACAAAGGGGGCTGCATACTGTGAAAAATAAATTTTTCACAGGCAAATTTGTGATTGCGCCCAAATTCGCGGGCTGAGCAAGAATGGAGATTTTTATGAACGAACAGGAGAAAAAAGTAAAAAAAGAAAAAAGAATTGGCGCAAAAAGCCTGAGGGTGGATATTCTGATACTGTCTTTGCTGCCGATTTTCATTTTGGGCGCGGAAATCATCGTGGTTATTTATACTTTTCTCAATAAAAAAGTAGACTCTTCTTTTTTCCGCAAAATTATAAATCAGGTATATATTTTTACGGGCTGTACGCTGGTTATTACCTGTATTGTTGTCGTTGTGCTGGTCGGCAGGATGATTGCCACGCTGAAACGGCTGGCGGCTACCCTGACAGCCATATCGGACGGAGATTTGACACAGGAAGTCAATGCCAAAGATTTGCGGCGGCGAAATGAGCTCGGAAGCATTGCGAGAAGCACGGATTTACTGAACACGAAACTGAAAGAGCTGGTTGCACAGATTGCCGGAGCCGCGGACACGCTGAATGAATCCGTCGTACATATGGAGCAGATTGCGGATTCTACGGCGCAGGCAGCGGACCATGTGACGTCCAACATGCAGGAGATTACGAAAGAGCTTGGAGACCAGTCGCAGCAGACGGAAAATATGGCGGCGGACGTAGAGCAAATTGGCAGGATGATTGAGCAGTCCACGGATACATTGAACGGGCTGCGGAATGATATGGATTTGATTAAGATAAGCGGCGCCGACGGAATGAATACCGTAAGGCTGTTAGAGAAGGTCGATGAAGATGTCAGCACGAGAATGGAAGTTATCGTGCGTCAGACAAATACGACCAATTCTTCGGCACAGCAGATTCGGGCAGCAACGGAAATGATAGCTTCGATTGCCGAAGAAACCAATCTGCTTGCATTGAATGCCTCCATTGAAGCGGCAAGGGCCGGCGAACAGGGAAGGGGATTTGCAGTCGTAGCAGACCAGATTCAGAAGCTTGCGGAGCAGTCGAATCATTCCGCGGCCGTCATTGATAAAGTGGTGCAGGAGCTTTTGGAGGATGCCGGAAATGCGGTTGCAACGATGGATGAAATCCAGGGAAGCATTCAGAAACAGAATGAGACGGTAACCGAAGTCAAAAATGTATTTTCAAAGGTAAACGAAGAAATTTTGCATTCTGTAAAAAATATCGACGTCATCGCGGACAGCATGACAGAGCTGAACGATTCCAAGAATGGACTGGTGGGCGCTTCGGAGCAGTTAAATGCCATTTCGCAAAATTCTCTGGCGATTACCGAAGAAACGACTGCGGAGGCGGAAGAGCTGGATTCTTCCATTACGATTATTAACGAATCATCCGCCAAACTGCGGGAATGCGCGGACGAGCTTATCAGGGATATTAATGTATTTAAGATAAATAAAAATGCTTCTGCAAACTGAAAAGATTGAAATAAACGGAGAATTTCAATTTATTTGAAATTGGAGTTGACGGAACGGGCTGAAATAGATATAATTTGTTTCATGTGGAGACGTATCGAAGAGGTCATAACGGGGCTGACTCGAAATCAGTTTGCCTTTCGGGGCACGCGGGTTCGAATCCCGCCGTCTCCGTTCAGAGCTCCTTGTTGCACAGGGAGTTTTTTATTATTCGATTTTGAGTGTATTAATCAGAGAATATAAAAGTAAAAAGGAGGGACATTATCATGGTATGGTATGTAAACGCGGCGGCATTCCGGGACGGTAACGGCAGTCAGGAAATGCCGTTCAAACACATCAATACCGCGGCACAGGCGGCACAGCCCGGCGATGAAGTTATCGTAGCGCCCGGTATTTACCGGGAGTATGTAGCGCCCAAAAATGGCGGAAGGGAAGATGCGCGCATCATTTATCGCAGCGAAAAACCGCTCGGCGCCGTCATTACGGGAGCGGAAGAAATCAAGACATGGGAAAATTATCAGGACACGGTGTGGGTATGCCGCATTCAAAACGGTGTGTTCGGAGATTATAATCCCTATACGACTTTTGTTGGGGGAGATTGGTATTTTGCGCCGCTTGTAAGGCATACGGGCGCAGTCTATCTGAACGACCGTCAGCTGTATGAAGCGGAAACACTGGAAGAATGTATCAAAGGGGAAATCTGGCCGCCTTCCTGGGAACGTGAATATTCCGTTTATAAATGGTATACGGAGCAGGACGGAAACGAGACCGTCATTTATGCTAATTTTCAGGGAAAGGACCCGAACCGGGAGAAGGTGGAAATCAATGTCCGCCGGAACTGCTTTATGCCCTCGCAGACAGGCGTTGGCTATATTACCCTGTCGGGATTTAACGTAAATAAAGCGGCGACGACCTGGGCGCCTCCTGCGGCTTATCAGGACGGCATGGTAGGCCCTCACTGGTCAAAAGGCTGGATTATTGAGGACTGCGAAATCAGTAACAGCAAATGTGCGGGAATTTCTCTCGGAAAATATTACGACCCGGAGAACGACCACTATTTTACGAGAAAACATGTGAAGAGCCCGACGCAGATGGAGCGGGATGCGGTGTGCCGCGGTCAGTATCACGGATGGCTGAAAGAAAAAGTGGGCAGTCATATCGTGCGCAGATGCCATATTCATCATTGTGAGCAGGCCGGTATCGTAGGCCGTATGGGATGCGTGTTCAGCATTATCGAGGATAACCATATCCATCATATCAACAACATGCAGCAGCTTGGCGGAGCGGAAATTTCGGGCATTAAGTTCCATGCCGCAATCGACGTTATTTTCAGGCGCAATCATATTCATCACAGTACGATGGGTATCTGGTGCGACTGGCAGGCGCAGGGAACCCGTATTACACAGAACCTTCTGCATGATAATTATGCGTCGGAAGATACGCCGATGGCGCAGGGCGCGATGGAAAGCCAGGATATTTTCATTGAAGTGGGACATGGCCCGACGCTTGTTGATAACAATATTATGCTTTCCAAAGCGGCGGTGCGGCTGGCGACGCAGGGGGTTGCCTGTGTCCATAATCTGATGCTTGGTTCCTTTACGTTAGTCGGTAAAGGCACGGATATGACGGTAGAGGGCATAAACCAGCCTCGCTATACGCCTTACCATATTCCGCACCGCACGGAAGTAGCGGGCTTTATGAGCATTTTGCATGGCGATAACCGTATTTACAACAATATCTTTATTCAGAACTGGCCCGAACGAACGAAAGAAGAGGATATCAGTTCCCGGACAAAGGACAACCAGATAGTGGGAACGGCGGTATTCGAGGGATATCCGGATTATGACGAGTGGACAGGCTGGTTTGAGATGGACAAGCAGCCGGATATGGGAAAACTGGAAAAGTATCATTTTTCACATCTTCCGGTATGGATTAACGGCAACGCCTATTTCAACGGTGCGAAAGCATGGTCAAAAGAAGAACACAAGCTGGTCAATAATACCGATAAAGCCGTCGTTGAACTGATAGAAGCGGACGGAAAATATATTCTGAAAACAAATGTATGTATGCTGTTAAAAGAGTTTAATACCGGTATCATCAACAGCGATATACTGGGTTATGCGTTCGAACCGGAACAACGGTACGAGAATCCGGACGGTTCTTCGATTACTTTTGACAGCGATTACCTTGGAGAACACCGTGGTGTGGCGACGATTCCCGGGCCTTTTGCAAAGGCGGAGGAAGAATATGCTGTATCATTATACTGATTTTAACGCGTTTGATGGTATTATCCGATGCGCGGAGCTTCGACTGAATAACGTGCTGAACATGAACGATGTTTCCGAGATGCGTCTGTTCATGAACGGTATCGGCAAGGCGGTCGTTGACCGGCTGAATCTGGACGGAGAACAGGAAAAGGGGCAGAAAGTGGAGGAGTTTTTCCATAAGGAAATGGAAGAGGAATTTCACTATTCGGCTTATGCGGCCTGTTTCTCCAAATATCGGGATGACGCTTCCCAGTGGGAACGCTATGGCCATCTCGGTCAGGGCGTCTGCATTGCGTTCCATGAGACGCCCATGAAAAGAATGATTGGCGGAGCGGTATCTTTGCAGACCGTATATTATCAGGAAGATATGCGGGAGCATCGTCTTGTGGATGAATTTTATAAAGTAATAAAAGAAGCGGGAGATTTCTCGGAAACGATGCCGGGATTAAAAGAGCTGATGCAGGATGCCTGGATACAGTCAGCAGCTTTTAAACATCCTTCATTTGCCAGCGAAAAAGAATGCAGGCTTGTCATTTCACCGTTTATTTTGAATGAATTTGTGGTGGAATCCAAATATCATGTGGCGCAGGACCGGATTAAAAAATACTATCCGCTGGATTTAAACAGAATGTGCGGCAAACTGGGAATGCACATGTCCGATTTAATCGGCGAGATTATCATCGGGCCGACTTCTTCGCAGTCGATTCCGATTTTACAGGATTATCTGGATGACTGCGGGCTTAATGTGCTGCGGGATCGCATCAGTCTGTCGGCCTGCCCGCTGCGCAAACCGACGTCATAAGATAAAAATAAAATAAAACCGTTTCAGAGCGGATAAATGTCCGCATACAAAATTCCCTGTATATCGAATGACGGTATACAGGGAATTTTATGTTGAAAGGGATAATGAACAACGTAATGTCAGACTATTTGACTGTTAAAGAAGTAATGTGGGGATTAACGCCCTCATACCAGTAAAGGAAGCCTTCCATATCAACGGTATCACCGATATTGAGACCCTGTACCGCTTTATATACATCGGTTGAGCTGTCGCACAGATAAGACTCAACGGTAAAGGTATAAGTCTGGCCGTTCAGGGAAACATTGAAATACAGGTCGTCTCCTTCCTGTCCGGAACCGTCCCAGTTATACAGGAACGCCACATCATTTCCGCTGCCGTCCTGTCCTGCCGCTTCAACGGTCATACCCTTGAAAGTTACAAATTTATTCTGATGATTTATCAGGTCGTCGCTGCCAAGAAGAGAAGTAACGTCTTCCGCTTTGGCAACATAATTTCCTTTTCCTGTTTCAAAGGTTGCATCGATGATTTCCACTTCTCCGGCCCATTCCGCTTTGAATCCTGTTACTTTAATTTTAGTGCCGGGTGTCAGCTTCTCGTAATCCGCTTCGGAACAAGCCATGTTATACAGGAAATATCCGCCGTCTTTATCCTGTGCGTAAACGGTAGCCTTGTCTTCCCACCAGGACTGTTTTGCCTGTACATAAGCTTCGATAACGACTTCTGAGTCGAGAGCCGCAGAAACGTATTCGTCATAAGTCATGACGCCTTCTGACTTTTTGTCTTCCCCTGAAGCGCCGCATCCGACACATGTGAATACGAGTGTCAGAACCACAAGTAACGATATTAATTTTTTCATTTTTCTCCTTCTGCCGTAAAAACGGCATTCCTCCTCTTAAAAGATGTGGTTGATAAACTTTCGAAAATAATTATACATGATATTTCGAATAAATCAATAGTATTATTGCCGGTTTCGTTTCTTTTTGGCTGTCATGAAGGCAAGATACAGCAGCATAAAACCCCAGGCGGCAGCCAGAGACGACAGCAGAATGACGGATATTACCGGCAGGGCTCCAAGCGCCGCTCTATCGGAGGCAGAAGGCATATTCCGGCTGCCGGTCCGGTTCAGACGGTAAAGGGAAACCGTATCGTCATATAGTTTTTCTATAAAAGCGTCATCGACGGTCTGCTTCCGGTTGACGGATTTTACCGTCGTTTCGATGAGATGCCCGGCGGCGTCGCGAAGCGATGTGGAACCGTTGAATACGGGGGTAACAAACGTATGCCCGACGTTATCGAGCAACAGGGAAGCCGCCTGAATTTTAATGTCGTAATAAGTGGAATTGTCTTCCCCGCATCTTGACAGATAATCCTGATATTCCGGCGCATTCTGCGCTTTGGATGTAACGGGCACATAGCCTTCCGTTTCCGAATAAGCAATCTGGACATCGTTGGTCAGCAGATACTGGGCGAACAGCCAGGAGGCAAGAACTTCCTGGGAATCTGTTTTGTTAAAAATGCAGACGGAAGGCCCCTGGGAAATCATTTGCGGATTATCCGTGTCAAACTGCGGAATCGTCATGACCGTCGTTTCAAACTCTACGATTTTATCGGGACTGATATCGCAGAGCGGCGCGCTGCTGCCCATCCAGGTTGCGCCGGCCGTAGAATCCACGGCGAAAATACATTGTCCGGCGTTCAGGAAGTTGGCCGGATAACTGGAAATTTTAAACGTGGAAAAGGCGCCGCTCTCGGCATGTTTTGCAATCGTTCGAAGAAAAGCCTCCGTCGTCTCATGAAAAAGGAGGATTTCGCCGTCTTCTGTCGAGTATCCGGCATTTTGCTGTTTCAATGCCTGAATCATCATATTATCGGTGGATTTATAGATAAAAGGAATCATAACTTTCTGCCCGTTGACGAGATAGTTGCCGTCGGAATCCTGAGCCATTGCGGCTTCGGAAACTTCCCATACGAAGTCCCATGTGAGGACATCGGGAAGCGTATAGCCGAGCGCTTCCACATAAGTTTTGTTGATATAACAGGCTTCGGTGGAACGCATATAGGGAATGGCATAGTAATGCCCGCCGAAAGAACATTCTTCCAAAAACTGCGGAATGATTTCCGCCGTCGTCGGAGAATCGAACCGGATATCGCTTCCGCCGAGCCCGTATTTTTCATCGGCAAAAAGCTCTTCGAGGGGAACGACGAGATTCGTTCCGCTCAGATAAGTAGCGATATGGTCGGGATAGGTAATGCAGACGTTTGGTGTTGTATCCGTTGCAATATTGGTAATGACATCATTGTAAATTTTGCCGTAATCCGTATAAAGACGAAGATTGACGGTGATATTCGGGTATAACGCTTCAAAATCGTCGATTGCCTTTTCATAAATATCGGTCTGTGTTTTGTTGGTATCGTTTTTGGCCCAGAACGTAATTTCATAATTTTGGGAAACATCAAATTCCGCCGGGATTTCAAAAGCCGCAAGCCCTTCCCTGCCATGACATCCGGTCAGCGTCAGACAGCAGCCGGCGGTCAGCGCCAGTACGGGCAGAGCGGATAAAAGTCGTTTGTTTATTTTCATCGTTTTAATCCTCCATTCGTCTGTATACAGCTTAGCCCTTGAGTCCGCCCCGTGAGACACCGGCCATGATTTTATTGCGGAACAGAAGGAAGAGAACGATTAAGGGAACCGAGATGACGACGACGGCGGCCATCATTGCCGGAATGTTTTCCCGGCCGAACCCATTCTCCCGTATTTCCTGAATGCCGTTGGAGACGAGAAAATACCGTTCATCATCGGTAATCAGCCGGGGCCATACATAGGAATTCCAGCATTCGATGACTTTGAGAATGGCAATCGTAATCAGCGTCGGTCTGGAAATGGGGACCAGAACCTTCAAAAGATATTTCAGGTCGGACGTGCCGTCCACTTTTGCGGCATAATACAGGCTGTCCGGCACTTGCTCGAAGTTTTCCTTTAACAGATAAATATAGAAAACAGAAGTGATGGATGGCAGTATCAGGCCCGGAAAGGAATTGCGCATATCCAGTTCCGTAATTGTCACGAAGTTTGTAATGATGACGAGTTCGTTTGGAATCATCATCAAAGACAGAAACAGAAGGAATACAATATTTTTTCCCCGAAATTCCAGTCTGGCAAAGGCAAAAGCGGCAAGCGTGATGACAAACATCATAACCGCGGTCGTCACGACTGTAAAAATAACCGTATTGATGAGATATTGTCCGAGCGATACTGCGCTGAAGGCGTCCGCATAATTTTGAAGGGTCGGCGATAACGTATAAAACTTCGGGATATATTCCGAATTATAAGCCCCATAACTTTTTACGGATGTTAAGAGCATCCAGTAAAAAGGAAACAACACAATGACGGCCCAAAAGGCCAGAAAGAAATAGGTTATGATATTTCGCACTGTCTGGCGGGTGCGTGCGGCCTGTTCCATTTTTTTGTAATCCATTTTTCCTCTCATTCCGCCGCGTAAGCGGCATTCCATTTTTCATCGGATTCTTTTTCTGTTTTAATAATGAATTTTCTTTTTACCAATCAGTAAGTTGATGCAGGTAATCGTCAGCACGATTGCAAACAGCAGGATTGCCGCCGCGGAAGCATAGGAAGGATAACCGCCGCTGTCGCCGTAGAGCATGTCGTAAACATACCCGACAATCGTGTTCATCTCCGCCGCGTTCAGGTTGGTTCCGAAGAGGGCGACGACGTCGCTGTATGCTTTGAAGGCGCCGATGAAGCCTGTGATGACCAGATAAAAAATCATCGGCGAAATCATCGGAAGCGTAATGCGCATAAAAATGCGGAAACGGGATGTGCCATCGACCCGGGCGGCGTGGTAATATTCCGGATTGACCGAAGAAAGCGCGCTGGTCAGAATCAAAATTTTAAAAGGCATTACGACCCAAATCGTATAAAAGCACAGAACAAACATTTTGGCCCAATACGGCCCGTCAATAAAATCAACGGCATTTCCGCCGAACAGGGAAATAATCAGATTGATAAAACCGTCGGAATAAGCGGTCTTTTTAAAAAGAATCATGAACACGAGACCGACGGCCAGCGTATTTGTTACATAGGGAAGAAAATAAACGGTCTGAAACAGATTCCGCAGCGGCTTGATGGAGCAAAGCCCGGTGGAAATGAGCAATGCGATTCCCGTCGAAAGCGGAACGGTAATGATGACCAGAATAAACGTGTTCTTCACAGCCTGTAAAAAATAGGGGTCGCGGAGTACATAGGAATAGTTATAAGAGCCGATGCCCCAGTATGTCTGGGAAGCGGAATTATAGCCTTCTTCGAAAGAATATACAAAAACGTCAATCAGCGGATATACCATAAAAATGCCGAGGAAAAGAATTGCGGGTAAAAGATACAGCCATGCTTTGAAGCTGCCTGAATTTTTTCTCATAATGAAAACGCCATCCTTTCTTCCGTTTCGTGGTCAAAAAGGAATACTTTGCGGGGATTTAAGGCAAATCTGACAGTGGATTTGGAAGTATCAATCTGACTGTCCGCGCCGATGATGGAACGGATTGCCGGATTCAGAGAAGCCGGATGTCCGGAGACGATGCTGATATCGCGGCCCATGACTTCCACACCGTTAAGCTTACAGCAAAGCGGCCCGTTTTCCTGTAAAAGAAATCCTTCCGGTCTGATGCCGACATAGACGCTGCGCTCGGAAATATCTTTCATTTCCAGTACGGCGTCTTCGCCGATATATAATTGTCCGTTTTGAATACGCCCTTCAAAAACATTGATGGGGGGCGTTCCGAGAAATCTGGCTACGAACAGATTGGAAGGATTGTCATATACATCCTGCGGTTTGCCGGTCTGCTGTACGACGCCTTCTTTCATAACCACAATCATATCGGAAATGCTCATCGCTTCTTCCTGGTCATGGGTAACGAAAATTGTCGTAATCCGCGTTTCCTTCTGGATTCTGCGGATTTCTTCTCTTGTCTGGAGACGCAGCCGTGCGTCGAGATTGGAAAGGGGCTCGTCCAGCAAAAGAACCCGCGGCATTTTGACGAGCGCGCGGGCAATCGCAACGCGCTGCTGCTGGCCGCCGGAGAGTTCGCCGGGCCTGCGGTCCATCAGCGCATCTATTTGAACGAGCCGGGCCGCGGCCTGTGCTTTGTCGAGCATTTCGGATTTGGAGAGTTTTTCTTTTCCTTTCAGATTCTGCAGCGGAAAAAGGATATTCTGCTTCACGGTCAGATGCGGATAAAGGGCATAATTTTGAAAGACAAGGCCGATGCCTCTGTTTTCCGGCGGCAGGTCGGTAACGTCATCTTTCCCGAAAAAGATTTTGCCGCTGGTCGGTTTTATCAGACCGCTAATCAGGTTGAGCGTCGTGCTCTTGCCGCAGCCCGACGGGCCGAGCAGACCGATGAGCTTTCCGTCCGGTATTGCAAAGCTGAAATCATTGACCGCGATAACGTCTTCCCGTTTTTTCCTGTCGCGGCCGGGAAATTTTTTCGTCAGATTTTGTAAGATTACTTCCATAAATAGTAAGCCCTCATGCTTTCCGTGTTTGCTGCCCGACAGGAGCATAATTCTCTGGCGTCGGCCCTGGAAAAACGCCAGTGCTTAGCGAGGTTTTTCCGAGCTTAGCATCTGCTGCGATTTTTCGCGGAACGAAAGTGTGCCGACAAAGAGAACCAGGCTCCTGCCGGGCAGCGTACATACTGTAATATGTCCACATTGTACTGAAAAATGGGGAAAAGGTCAAGGTTGCGATACTTTTTAAAATATTATATAATTTATTTAATATGTGTGCTTTCCGGAAAGCAGGCAGGGCATATAAAACAGAATATTTAAAGGAGGAATCGGAATGAAAAGAATCGGTATGCTGACCAGTGGTGGAGACTGCCAGGCGCTTAATGCGGCGATGAGAGGCGTTGTAAAATGTCTGTCATGTAGTGGAGAAGATGTAGAAATCTATGGATTTTTAGAGGGCTATAAAGGCTTGATTTACGGCGATTTCCGTATGTTGACGGGAATGGATTTTTCAGGTATTCTGACGAAAGGCGGAACGATTCTTGGAAGTTCCAGAACGCCGTTTAAACTGATGAGGGAGCCGGATGAGAACGGCCTTGACAAAGTAGAGGCGATGAAGCAGAATTACTATAAATTGAAATTGGACTGCCTCGTCATTCTGGGCGGCAACGGTACGCATAAGACGGCCAACATGTTAAGAGAGGAAGGGCTGAATGTCGTAACGCTCCCGAAGACAATCGATAACGATTTGTGGGGAACGGATATGACTTTCGGATTCCAGAGTGCGGTTAATATTGCGACGGACTGCATCGACTGTATTCATACGACGGCGGCATCTCACGGACGTATTTTCATCGTGGAAGTCATGGGGCATAAAGTCGGCTGGCTGACGCTGAATGCCGGTATGGCAGGCGGCGCGGACATCATTCTGATTCCTGAAATTCCATACGATATCGACAAAGTCGTTAAAGCGATTAACGGCCGTATGGCGCGCGGTTCCAAGTTCACAATCATGGCGGTGGCGGAAGGCGCGATTTCGAAAGAAGACGCGAAACTTTCCAAGAAAGAATATAAGGAAAAGATGAAAAATTATCCTTATCCTTCCGTATCTTATGAAATTGCGGACCGGATTCAGAAGAAGACCGGACAGGATGTGCGCGTAACGGTTCCGGGCCATACACAGAGAGGCGGAAGCCCGTGTCCGTATGACCGTGTATTTGCAACACGTCTCGGTGCGGAGGCCGGAAAACTGATTTTAAAAGGCGAATATGGCTTTATGGTAGGCTATAAAAACAGAGAAGTTGTTAAAGTTCCGCTCGAAGAGGTTGCGGGAAAACTGAAAATGGTGTCACCGGATGCAACCATCGTCCAGGAAGCAAAAATGACGGGCATCAGCTTCGGTGACTGAGACTGAGTCAGGAAAGGGGCTTTCAATGTCATATACGGCGTTATACCGGAAATTCCGGCCGGATTGCTTTGAGGATGTAAAAGGGCAGGAACATATTGTAACGACGCTGAGAAATCAGATTAAGGCAGGGAGGGTCGGGCACGCGTACCTTTTCTGCGGGACGAGAGGAACGGGAAAAACATCCATCGCCAAGATTTTTGCCAGAGCGGTGAACTGTGAGCATCCCATAGACGGCAGTCCCTGCAGAGAGTGCCCGACCTGTAAGGCCATTGCGGCCGGCGTCAGTATGAACGTCATCGAAATCGATGCGGCGTCCAATAACGGTGTGGACAATATTCGGGAAATTGTTGACGAGGTGTCCTATTCTCCGACGGAAGGAAACTATAAGGTTTATATTATTGATGAAGTTCATATGCTTTCCATAGGGGCTTTTAACGCGCTTTTAAAGACACTGGAAGAGCCGCCGTCTTATGTGATTTTTATTCTTGCGACAACAGAGGTTCATAAAATACCGATTACGATATTGTCCCGCTGTCAAAGGTATGATTTTCGAAGAATTTCGATTGATACGATTACGGACAGACTTCGTGAGCTGATGGAAATGGAGCAGATTCAGGTGGAGGAGCGGGCGCTGCGTTATGTCGCAAAGACTGCGGACGGTTCTTTCCGTGACGCGCTGAGCCTCCTCGACCAGTGTATAGCCTTTCATTTCGGACAGGAACTGACTTATGACAAAGTGCTGGATGTTCTTGGCGCGGTTGATACCGGCGTGTTCAGCAGACTGTTCGGATTTGTGCTGGAGCGGGATGTACAGGGATGTATTTCTTTGCTGGAAGAAATCGTCATGCAGGGCCGGGAACTGACTCAGTTTGTTACGGATTTTACATGGTATCTGCGCAATCTTCTGCTAGCGAAGACTTCGGATTCGATAGAAGATATTATTGACGTTTCCTCTGAGAACCTGCTCCGTTTAAAGGAAGAGGCAGAACGTATCGAAGCGGATGCGGTGATGCGGTATATTCGAATTTTTTCGGAACTGGCGGGGCAGATTAAATATGCCGCGCAGAAACGGATTTTAATTGAGATTGCCCTGATTAAGCTGTGCAGACCAGGAATGGAGACCGATACCGGGTCGCTGCTTGACAGAATCCGCGTGATAGAAGATAAGCTGGAAAAAGGCGTGATTGCGGCGCCGGCGGAAGGTGCGGCTGCACCCACCCGGCAGGAAAGCATGCCGACGGCGGAAACGCTGGCAAGACGCGCGCAGCTGGAAAAGGCGGTTCCGGAAGATATCAAAACGATTGTCGGCAGCTGGCCCTCCGTCGTCGGAGAAACGTCCATGCCGATGAAAAAATATTTAAAAGATGCAAGACTGAGTCTCGGAGGGGATAACAGACTTTTGATAGTCGTGGAAGACGGGCTGGCGTCGGATTATTTTCTGAAACAGGAAGAGAATAAGAACGCGCTTGAACGGATTCTTTCGAATATAGCGGGCAAAGAGATTGAAGTGACAATCCAGAGCATCAAAAGCGACAGAGACTTTGCGCAGGATTATGTAGATTTAAGCCAGATAATCCATATGGAGATAGAAGAAGAATAAGTTGAAAAATTTAAGGTTTTTCAGCGGAAAGGTATAGGTATTAAGATGGCAAAGCGTGGAGGATTTCCGGGAGGCGGAATGCCGGGAAACATGAACAACCTGATGAAGCAGGCTCAGAGGATGCAGCGTCAGATGGAAGAAAGCCAGAAAGAACTGGAAGTAAAGGAGTTTACTGCGAAGGCCGGCGGAGGCGCGGTAGAAGTGACCGTAACCGGGAAAAAAGAGATTACCAAAGTAAAATTATCGCAGGAAGTCGTAGACCCTGATGATGTGGAAATGTTGGAAGACCTTGTTATGGCGGCAGCGAACGAGGCGCTGCGCATGGCGGAGGAAGCGAATGCGGAAATCATGAATAAAATGACCGGCGGACTCGGACTTGGCGGAGGATTACCCTTCTGATGGATTTGTACGGCGGACATATCAATAAATTAATTGAAGAACTGGCCGGACTGCCCGGAATTGGGAACAAATCCGCACAGCGGCTTGCTTTTCACCTGATTAATATGCCGAAGGAGAAAGTGGAGCGGCTGGCGGGAACGATGGTGGAGGCCAGAGCCAACGTCAGGCATTGCAAAGAGTGCTTTACCCTGACCGAGCGGGAGCTTTGCCCCGTCTGTGCCAATGAAAACAGGGACCACGGAACAATTATGGTGGTCGAGAATACGAGAGACCTGGCGGCCTATGAAAAGACAGGAAAGTATACGGGCGTTTATCATGTATTGCATGGAGCCATTTCTCCGATGCTCGGAATCGGCCCGAATGATATTCGGTTAAAAGAGCTGATGCAGCGGTTACAATCGGATATTCAGGAGGTCATTATTGCGACCAATTCCAGTCTGGAGGGAGAAACGACCGCCATGTATATCGGCAAACTGATTAAGCCGACCGGCATAAAAGTAACCAGAATTGCCAGCGGTGTGCCGGTTGGCGGCGACCTGGAATATATTGATGAAGTGACGTTATTGCGTGCATTAGAGGGAAGAACGGAACTATAAGAAACATTGAAAAGCCGAAGAAGCGCCCGGCGATGAATGAGCAGGAATGGAGGAGGAATCATGGCGGTTACAAAGGAACTTTTTGGAACGACGCAGGACGGCGGCAAAGTGTATGCTTTTACACTGGAAAATGCGAACGGAATGAAGGCGAGACTGATTAATTACGGCGCAACGCTCGTGAATCTGTATGTACCGGATAAAGACGGCAAAGTGGAGGACGTTGTGCTCGGCTTTGACAAACTCGAAGATTATTATGAGAACGAAAGTTTTTTAGGCTCTACGATTGGCCCCAGTGCAAACAGAACCGGCAACGCGGCTTTTCGTGTTGACGGGAAAATCTATCAGATAGACGCCAACGACGGCCCGAACAATTTACACAGCAGTTTTACAAACGGGTATCATAAGCGGGTATGGGAAGTTGCGGAGACCGGTGAAGCGAGCGTCACTCTGTTTCTGGAAGCGCCGGACGGCGATATGGGATTTCCCGGAAATAAAAGAATGACGATGACATACAGCCTTTCCGATGACAACGCGCTTCAACTGAAATATCATGGCACTTCCGATAAAAATACGGTAATTAATATGACGAACCATACCTATTTCAATCTGAGCGGACATCAGGCTGGTAAAATAGAAGACCATGTTCTGACGATTCATGCGGGAAATTATACACCTGTGATTCCGGGGTGTATTCCGACTGGAGAAATTGCGCCGGTGGAGGGAACGCCGATGGACTTTACAAGCCCGAAGCCGATTGGGCAGGATATCGAGGCCGATTTTGAACAGTTGAAACTTGGGCAGGGATATGACCACAACTTTGTTATTGACGGTGCGGACGGCACGCTTCGGGAAATTGCAGTGGTGGAGGACAAAAAGAGCGGCAGAAAACTGAAAACTTTCACGACGCTTCCCGGCGTCCAGTTCTATGCCGGAAACTGCATCGGCGTTCAGAAGGGAAAAGACGGCGTCACCTATGGGCCGAGAATGGGAATGTGCCTGGAAACACAATATTTTCCGGATGCAATCAACAAGCCGAATTTCCCGTCCAACGTTTTTGGACCGGACAGGGATTATGAAGCGGTGACGGTTTATCAGTTTGTGTAATATACTGGACAATTCAAATACAGGGCGCAGGCGGCAGAGCCTGCGCTGTTTTTTAGTTCGGAAGGTAATATCTACTCCAGCATAATCTCCTTCAGATTCATTTTCTCCATTCTTTTCCCATAAAAAAACATTACGCCTTCGTACAGAATAACAAAGCAAAGCAGCGTCAGAAACATTATCGGAAAATCGAAGTGATATTCGGGAACATCCTCAAAATCCGCAAAAACAACGGACACCATAATTTTCAGCAATAAATACTGATAAACGCTTCCGAGGGCAAAACCGAAATAAGCCCAGGGGCGGTATCCTCCCAGAACTGCGTCTGCGCAGTCCATGCTGCGATAGCCGAATACTTTCATCATCGTAATGGTCTTTGCGTTTGCCCTGATGACGGAAGTTGATGCGATAAAGAGCGTGACGCAGGCCAAAACAGCGCCAATTGAGATAATCATGACGGTCATCATCCGGCTGGCAAGTTCATCTATACTGAAAGACATCTGCATCATGGAGGAGAAGCAGAAGACAGCAAAAGTAATGAAAAAAATCAGGGATTTCCGCTGCCGGGCATTGCTTCTTTTTAATTCCTGTAAAAATGGCAGGTCCGTTTCCTTTCCGGCTTTGACAACTTTTTCTGATTCCTTTCCCCGCAAAAGGGCGAGCGGAGAGGCCTTTAATTTCAGATAGCTGTAAAAAATGGCGAGCAGAGAGAAAAACAAGGCGGGCAGGAGCACCAGCAACAGGCACAGACCCGGATGAAAACCAATCTCCATTTCCGCGAAAAGTCCTTCCTGATTCTGGATGTCATAAAATGTCGGCATGAGCAGATGGGCGCCCAGATATCCAAGCCCCGTGCCTGCAAGAACGCAGCATCCGAAAGTCCAAAATTCTCCGGCAATCCGAATACGGGAATAGCCGAGCGCTTTCAGAATACCAAGTTCTTTCTGATGAATATCAATGTAGTGTCCCACATAGAAGCATAATAATACGACCGTCGTCAGCAGAAGGCATCCTCCGGCGACACCGCTTATGACTTTTCCGCTCATGACGAGGGCATCATAAACAGCCTGGGAGGCCGGAGCGGTGATTTCCCCTTTTATGCCGGCCAGGTCCAGATTATAATTCAGAAATAATGTACATACAAACACGGCGCAGAAACTGACAATCAGAATGCCGGCCATTTTCAGTGTATCTTTGTAATCGACAATCATGTTACCTCTCATTCTGCCGCATAAGCGGCGGCTCCTTTAATATGCGATTTCATATGCGGTTTTCGGTCTGGCATTATGCAGCGTTTCTACAATACGTCCGCTGTTCATACGGATGACCGTATCCGCCATTTCCGCAATGTTTTGGTTATGAGTTACCATGATTACGGTAAAACCGGATTCTTTCTGCAATTTGCTGATGTAGTCAAGGACAAGCCTTCCGGTCTCTTCGTCCAGCGCGCCGGTGGGTTCATCCAGATACAGAACCTTTGGGTTTTTGGCGAGAGCCCTTGCGATGGAGACGCGCTGCTGTTCGCCTCCGCTCAATTCATGCGGATATTTTTGCCGCTTTTTATCGAGCCCGACGGCGGTAATCGTTTTCCGGTAGTCTTTATTCCCGGCCAGGTCGGCTCCCATTTTGACATTTTTATCCACATTCAGGTTTGGCAGAAGATAGTATTGCTGAAAAATGAAGCCGATATTTTTCTTGCGAAATTCGGTCAGTTCTTTGTCTGTCATATGTTCAAGCATCGTCTGGTCATAGCTTATTTCGCCTTCATCCGGGCGTTCCAGTCCTGACATAATGTTTAACAGGGTGGATTTGCCGGAGCCGGAGGCTCCTAAGATAACGACGAAATCGCCCTCTTCAATCTGAAAAGAAAGACCCTTTAAGATTTCGCATCTGCTTTCTCCCTTACCGTAGAATTTATGAATATTTTTGATTTGTATCATAATTGCTCCTTTTATTGTCAGGCTTTGTTGTTTTCTGAGTTGCCGTTATCCGGATTGAGAGACGGCGCCGTTTCTTTTTTCAAAAGAAAAAGCAGACCTTGAAAAACCTCACTCATCATTTCCGAAATATGCTCTTTGGAATAGTCGCACAGATGGGTAACCGACATGACCGCAATGCCATGCGAATACGTCCATAAATGTTGATAAAGTCTGTCGGCGGTTTCCCTGTCCAGTCCGTAAGGTTCCTGCACGGTACGCAGAATCTTTTCGTAGCTTTCATCGATTAAAGGCAGAATCTGCGATATACTGGCGGAAGCGTCTTCTCCGCCGGGGGCGCTCATGAACAATATCTGAAACAGCTTCGGTTCCTCCATTGCAAAGGTGATATAAGCGAGCCCGACGCCGCCGAATGCCTTTTTTTCTTTCAGACCGCTTTCCACATAATGGAGATAAATTTCTTTTGCAAGATGAATGACTTCCCGCTTCACTTCTTCCATATTCTGAAATACCGTAAAAACAGGTCTGGCCGAACTGCCGAGCTGCATACCAAGTTCCCGTGACGTCAGTTTATCCATCCCTTCGGTCCGTACAATCTGCAAAGCTTTTTCCAGAATTTCTTCTCGTGTAAATTTTGATTTTGGCGGCATAATTATGCTCCTTCGTTCTAAAATGTTTGATTTAAAACATATGTTTTAGAAAAGTATAAATCTGAATACAAGGAATGTCAATATACTTTTTTCCCGGTGCGCATAATTTGATAAATTTCGCATACCTTCTGTGTTATATTGAGAAAAAGTATGCCCGTCTGTATCCGGCGGGTTCGAGGAAAGGCGTGGGAATTAAAATGGCAGCATCAGACATCGTAATTCACAAAGGGGAAAAAGAGGAAAAATATCAACTATATGTAGAAGATTATGTGATGTCCTATTTAAAAAATTACGGAGCCGGAGAGGGCGGAAAAATTTTTTTCTATGGAAAAAGAGAACGAAAGAATAGAAAATATTACATATACGGAGCAGGCCGTCAGCGAGAGTTATCCTGTTTTGCACAATATGAGCCGTTGGATGAAATTGTATGCCGCCTGACAACGGACATGCCGGTTTTCCTCATGAAAAGCGAAGAAGAGACGTATGAGCTGGCAGGATATTATATTTTCTACCAGAGCAATGAGGCGATGCAGAATTATATGGTAGAACAGCGAAAAGCGGCAGAGGCGCTGGAAAAATCGCAGGGAAGAGCGGGTGCGCAGGCAGGAAGGAAACAAACCGGGGCGCAGAACATCGTGAGACCGCAGAACATTGTAAGGCCGCAGAATATCAACAGGCCACAGAATTTTAGCGGTAAACAAGGCAATGGCACGGAGGCGCAGCGAAGAGGAGCCAAAGGCGGAAGGACAAAATCAGGGAGCCAGACAACGGGAAATTTTAAGGGCGGGCTGATGGCGGTACAGCTTGCCGCAATTTTTATCATATTGATAGCGATTGTTATAAACTCTACCAACAGTTACACAAAGCTGGAAGAATTGAATCAGGCTGCGGTGGAAGTTTTCTTTGCGATGGAAAACGAAGAGGCTGCCGATAAAGAAAAGCGTAGCCAGACAGCGGACGGTATGGAAGAAACGGGAAAGGAAACAGAGGAAACGTCGGCGGAGCAGCAAAAGAAACCGGAAGGAACGGCGATGCAGAAGGAAGACGGCACGGCGGCTGAAACGGAAGGAACCGTGCTGCGGTTGGAAGATTTGGATGTAAAGTTCGAGGAGGAAAACCAGGCTGCGAAACAGGAGGAAGACGCGCAGACGGAACCGGGCGACGATTCCGAAGAGGGGATTGAGAGCGGACAGGACGCGGACAGCGTGCCAAAGGAGAGCGGGACGGAAGAAGATAAAAAAGAGACGGACAGAACGGAAGCTGGTGAAGACGATGCGGACGGGGAGAGCGGCAAAACGGAGGAGGCAGTCCAGAGCGAACAGGCTTTTGCCAGAAACTTTGCGGAATACTATAAAATAGAAAAAGGCGATACGCTTAATAAAATCAGCATAAAGATATATGGAGATACGGGAAAAGTAAAGGAAATCTGTGACCTGAACAAAATCAAAGACCCGGATGATATTAAGTATGGGCAAAAAATATTACTGCCATAGAAAAATATATGGTATAATAAATTTTTATAATAGTACAAAATGCTATCAGAGGACCAACATATGATAAACGTCAGGGATTATTTTAAAAATAAAAGAGCGGGCAGAGAAAAAAAGAACCGCATCAGTTATCTGGAAAAGATAAAAAGCCATAAGTTTATGATTTTTTATCGCAGCATTCTGCTTTTTGCGCTCGTGGCGGCGGCCGTGGCAGTCATGCTGATTCAGTGGAAAAATAAAATTTATACGCAGAGCGTGACCATTTCTTCCATAGAGACGGGCAAACCGCAGAACGGAAATCTTGTTGCTTTTTCAGAGTATATACTGACATACAGTAAAGACGGCGCAAGCTGTATGGACGGCAAAGGAAATGCGGTCTGGAATGAAACTTTCGAAATGCAGAATCCGATGGTGGACATCTGCCGGGATGTTGTGGCGATTGGGGATTATAACGGAAGAAGTATTTATGTGATGAATACGAGCGGCTCTTTGGGGGAGATTACGACGAACCGGCCAATCAGGAATTTTTGTGTTGCGGCAAACGGCGTCGTGGCAGTTATTCTGGATGATTCCGGTCTTACCTATATTTATCTTTTTGATAAAAACGGAAAAGAGCTGGTGCGCATCCGAACGACGATGAAAGACAGCGGATATCCGTTCAGCATTTCGCTTTCGCCGAACGGAAGACTGTTATGTGTGTCGTATTTGTTTGTGGACAGCGGGGAATTGAAATCGAGTGTTGCATTTTATAATTTCGGCGAGGTCGGACAGAACCAAACGGATAATTATGTCAGCGGCTATGATTATCTGGACGTCATTGTCGGATATACCCGGTTTTTGGATGAGAGAACGCTCTTCGCGGTTTCCGACGACCGAATCATGTTTTTTGAAGGCGAGCAGAAACCGGTCAGTATATCGGAACGCCTGCTCAACGAAGACATACAGAAGATTTATTATGGAAAAGAAGATGTCGGACTGGTATTCAACAGCATGGATGGCAACAGCAGATACCGTCTGGATGTGTATCATAAAACGGGAGAGTTAAGCAGCTCCATCGGTTTTGACATGGAGTTTACAGATATTGTATTTGCAGATGACCAGATTGTTATATATAATGAATCGGAATGTCAGGTTTTCAACAGGAACGGCGTGGAAAAGTATTCCGGATTTTTCGATAAGGCAGTATATGCCCTGATTCCGACATCAACGACATACAGGTATATACTTGTCACTTCGGATTCCATCGATACGATAGAATTAAAATAGCAATATGAAAATATACCTGAAATAAAAGGAAGGTATGAAAATACACCGAAAGTACGATACCCTTGCGTTTCAAGGGTCAGAAAGGCGATGAACGTTAGTTTGCATATGGATTTGAAAATTGTTTTTATAATGATAATTCTCCTGTTGGCGGTATGGAGAATCAGAAAAGGATTCCGCAATGGAATGATAAAGGAAATTGTCAATATTTTTTCCATCGCAGCCGCTTTTATATGTATCACGCTTCTGTTTCTGACAATCAGCAGTATTGTGGCCAAAACATTCAGCGTTCTTACCGTCTGTATCGTGGGGCTTGTCGGGTTCGGCATCGTTTATAAACTTTGCGGCCTCATTTTCAAACCGATTACTGCGATTGTCAATATTTCCGTTATTCACGGGCTGGATAAATTATTGGGCGCCGTGATGGGATTTGGAGAAGCGGTAATCTGTGCTTATTTCCTGTATCGTGTGATAACGTATTTTGGAATCTATACATTTTGAAATCTGTGCTTTTTGAAATCTATGCTTTTTAAAATTAAAATCCGTGTTTTTTAAAATCATAGTTCAAAAAGCTTTTTTTCATAGTCTTTTACATAGTGCCTGACATTTGTTCTTCCTTTCCGGAGGATGGTATGTCCCTCGGCTTCCAGCTTTTCCTTCTGAGCCTGTATGCCGCCCGGATATTTTACATTCAGTTCTCCGTTTGCCTTTAAGGTTCTCCAGTAAGGTGTTTCATTGTCGGAACGCTGATAACTTGCCCATGCCGCGATGGAGACAAAAACGCCTGCGGTAATCGGTTCTGTAAAATCGGCATTGTTTGCTTTTGCAAAGTACTCCCGAATTTTTCCGATTGTAATTACCTTCCCGAAAGGAATACGCTTCATCACAGTGTCATAGTCGATGGGCGGTGCGAAATACATTTGTGTCCCGCCGTATTTTTCAATGCTTTTTCTGTCTGTAATCGTCTGGTATTTGGGCATATCTTTACAATCATGCAGCATTGCGTTAAAGTCTTTTTCATTTTCGTTTGCCATTGAGCGTCTCCTTGTATTATAATGTTTTCGAGTCTGTGGTTTTTGATAAGTTTTACAGCTATTTTAATAGTATATACAGACTTATGCAATGAGACGGTTTATAATTTTTTTGAAGCAATTTTTATGAAGATAGAAAGACAAGAGGTTTGCCGGTCATGTTGTTCAATTCTCTGGAATTTTTGATTTTTTTCCCGATAGTCGTTGCGGCGTATTTTATCCTGCCGAAGAAACTGAAACAGTTCTGGCTGCTGATTGCCAGTTACTATTTTTATATGTGCTGGAATGCGAAATATATTTTCCTGATTTTCTTTTCTACTATGATTACATATGGCAGCGGCCTTTTGTTAGAAAAAATAAAAACGCTTCCGGTGGAAGAAAAACGCCGGACAAGGTATAAAAAGCTGACGGTTGCGTTCAGTTTTCTGCTGAATCTTTCGGTACTGTGTTATTTCAAGTATATGAATTACTTCTTTTCTGTTATAGCAGCCGTATTTCATGCCGCGCATATCGAGTTAAACGTACCGGCTTTTGATATATTGCTGCCGGTAGGAATTTCTTTTTATACCTTTCAGGCATTGAGTTATACGATGGATGTATACAGAGATGAGATATATGCGGAAAAGAATTTTTTCCGATATGCGCTTTTCGTATCCTTTTTTCCGCAGTTGGTAGCGGGGCCGATTGAAAGGTCAAAGAATTTATTGAGACAGCTGGATAAATCGCAAAAATTCAGTTTTGAAGCGGCAAGAGAGGGGCTGCTTCTTATGCTGTGGGGATTTTTTCTGAAGATTGTGCTGGCGGACAGAATTGCGCTGTTTGTAAATACGGTATATGGAGACAGTCAGACATATGGTGGCGGCTATCTGATTGCGGCGACGATGCTTTTTGCAATGCAGGTGTACTGCGATTTTTACGGATATTCTGTGATTGCCGCCGGAGCTGCCCAAATACTGGGAATCCGTTTGATGGAGAACTTTCACGCGCCGTATTTTGCGGCCTCCGTCGCTGAATTTTGGAGGCGCTGGCATATTTCGCTCACATCCTGGTTCAGGGATTATCTGTATATTCCTCTGGGAGGAAGCCGTAAAGGAAAATGGAGAGGGCATTTGAATACCATGATTGTATTCCTTGCAAGCGGATTATGGCATGGCGCGAATACTTCTTATGTGATATGGGGCGGGATGAACGGGCTTTATAAAATTGCCGGAGAAATCGGAAAGCCCTTGCGCGATAAAATGATATCCGTTTTGAAGCTGAACAGAAACTCTTTGGGACACAGGATGCTGCAAACCGTTATTACTTTTGTGCTGGTGGATTTTTCTCTGATATTTTTCCGGGCTGACGGATTGATGGACGCGCTGCGCATTATGAAGCAGATTATCGTCGTCAGAAATCCCTGGATTTTCTTCGACGGTTCTTTATATGAATGCGGACTTGACCGGGCCAATTTCTGGCTGATGATGTTCAGCCTGTGTATTTTATGGTTTGCGGATTACTGTAAAGTCAAAGGCATTCAGGTCAGACAGGTCATCATCCGACAGGATTATTGGTTCCGCTGGCTGTTTATTGCATTTTCGATATGCGGGATTCTGACGTTTGGCATATGGGGCGCAGGGTATGATGCGGCTGATTTTATTTATTTTCAATTTTAGGCGGGGGACGGGAAATGAACAGAGCGAAGATGAAAAAAGCGGTGGGCTGCATCGTCACAATGGGACTGACGATATTTTTGATATGCGGCCTGTCAAATGTAATGGAACGAAAAATCGCGAATATAAAGTATACGCATTTTTTTGAAGAAGAGGAAGACTTTGATGTTCTCTTTTTCGGAACAAGCCACATGAAGTACGGCATTTTGCCGATGGAACTCTGGCATGATTACGGAATTGTTTCTTATAATCTCGGTACTAACCTGCAGCTTTTACCGACGACGTACTGGCAGATGGAGAATGTACTTGAATATACGTCTCCCAAGCTGGTCGTCATCGACTGTTTTTTTCTGACATCCACTGGCAACATATCGACAAGCGCACATGATTCATTCGATGGGATTCCGTTCAGCAAAACAAAACTTGATGCCCTTTCCGATTTGATAGGAGACGGGGAGAACGGTTATACTTATGGGGAGTTTCTCTGGAATTACAGTATTTTTCATAACCGTTGGAACGAGCTGGAGGAAAAAGACTTCAAAAACACGGTTACGGATACAAAAGGCGGAGAATATATGATTGAAATCGAAAGCGGGCCGGGGCTGGAACCTGTTCCCAGAGACAATAAACTGGAGGAGGACACGAGTGCGGTCATATATCTTCAAAAGATGATAGAGGATTGTCAAAAAAGAGGAATTGAAGTACTGCTTGTCTATATGCCGGTTCTGGCATGGGAAGAGTCACCGATGGAGGCCAACAGGGTATATGAGATTGCCGAACAATATGGGGTGAATTACGTTAATTTTCTGGATATGGATATCATCCATTATGGAGCCGACTGTTCCGATGATAATCATATGAATCTGGCGGGAACCAGAAAAGTCACGGATTATCTTGGGCAGTATATTATGGAACATTACGATATTGCCGACCAGAGAGGGAACGAGGCTTTTGCGGACTGGGATTTGGATTATGAGGCTTATAAAGAGTCAGTGAATGCAGACCGCGCGAACTATGAATCGTTAGATTACTATATGTTATATTTGCACCATAATGATTATCTGATATTTATGGAGATGAATAATCATGCAATTTTAAACGATGATTATTACTGCGGGTTATTTGAGAGTCTGGGCGTAAATCCGGACAAGATTACGGAGAATACGGATTTTCTCGTAATACAGGATGCCGGAAAGAAGGTCGATTATTTCGAAAAATTCCGGGAATCTGAAAACAATATTACATCCGATTTGGGGACAATACAAATCTTCGCATCGGAGTCCGGCACTTACGGGGCATATCTGAACGGTGAGGAACTTTTCGCGGTTACGCCGGAGCAAAGTCAGAATCCGGAAATTCGAATTGTAGTGGTGGATAAAAGTACAAAGGAAGTGACAGACCAGAGCTGTTTTTCCAAAAGGACGGATGCTGACAGGCATGGGGCGGTACGAACTTATATGAAGGAATAATACAATCGATATCGTTAAAAACATGACGGACATATCCGGACGGTACGCACCTATATGAAAGTATAATAAAAAGGAAAGATGGGCAGATTTTGTAAAAAGATTTCAGCAAAATTTGGCAAAAAGAGAAAGAAATAAGCTTGACAAGCATTGAAGCG
>ERZ777305.77-NODE-77-length-150803-cov-16.274856_pt1 | contig 150803 bp, 162 predicted proteins | sample MGYA00374965_ERZ777305 | MGnify/ENA primary metagenome ERZ777305 (study PRJEB29328, sample SAMD00013331) | mouse gut metagenome | study: EMG produced TPA metagenomics assembly of the Metagenome analysis of fecal microbiota from mouse which was promoted...
TTGAACCCTCGCGCCGCTATTAACGACCTGCACCCTTTCCAGGGGTGTCCCTTCGACCTCTTGGGTACTTCTCCAAATGAGGTTGATTCTTCAAACTCTTCTTATTAAACTACCGGGGAGAAGGTATCTCCAGCGGAGAGGGTGGGATTCGAACCCACGCGCCCTTGCGGACAAACGGTTTTCAAGACCGCCTCGTTATGACCACTTCGATACCTCTCCAAACGCTGTGCCGTTTGCTCAGTGCAAAAATTATATTAACAAAAAAGGAATCCTATGTCAACAACTTTTTTTGGAGATTTGTAGAGTTTTTTCAATTTGCATGACGGCAGCCCCCGCGTGCATTTGATTCCATAAAGGACCGTGTAAAAACGCCGGTACTTGGATACCGTACTTTGGTATCCTATGTACCGTTGCGTTTTTACCCGAGCGGGAGCGCGTCCTGTTGGAACAAATGCACGCGGGGCTGCCGTCATGCAAATTGCGAAAGATTATCCGCGGAGAAAAATTTTTGCCGTCTTCATGTCCTCCGGGGTAGTGATTTTAATATTTTTATAGGAAGCTTCCACCAGTTTCACCGGATAATGCAGCATGGTTTCCACTACCATGGCATCATCCGTTACTTTTACTTCCCTGTTTTCCGGTTTCTCAAGGTATTCCTCCAGCAGCCGGTATGCTTTTAAGATAAGCGTTGTTTCAAAAACCTGAGGCGTTTGCACTGCAAACAGGAGGTTTCTGTCAGGCGTCTTTTGTGCAAAACCTTTTTCATCCGCGTATTTTATGGTATCCTTGACCGGAACCGCTGCACAACACGCCCCATGCCTTACCGCCGCATCATAAGTATCTTCAATGATTTTCTGCGTGACCAGGGGTCTTGCCCCATCATGAATAAACACATAACCCTCCCGGTTCTGTGTTTTCATGCTGTCCCCCGCAATCACCTGTAAAGCCCGGCTTACAGATTCAAAACGTTCCGCACCTCCTTCTATTATCACATCTATTTTTTTAAACCCGTATTTCTCCACAATTTCCTTTCGGACATAATCTTTTTCGCCCCTGCCCACCACTAATATAATATCATCAATAAGGGCAGACTCATCAAAAGCCTGCAATCCATACCAGATAACAGGCTTTCCGTTTAACAACATATACTGCTTTGCCACTTTGCTCTCCATCCTTCTTCCTGCACCGGCAGCAAGAAGAATGGCGGTACACCTCTTTTTCATCCGCTTTCCCTTTCCGACCTGTCGCCTAAACGGTACAAGCAGTCCGCAAAACATGCCTGCAGTAACGTCTGCTACAGCTTTAAATTCGGTACTGCGTTTAAATCCATTCCGCTTCTCTTTCCTTTGATATATTCATAATAACCGGCTGTTCCTATCATTGCCGCATTGTCCGTACACAAAACAGGAGAGGGATGGTAAAAACAGATACCCTCCCTGTCACATCTCTCTTTCATGGCAGCCCTGAGGGCAGAATTGGAAGCAACACCGCCTGCAATTGCAAACTTGTCATAACCATACTGTTTTACGGCATGTATGGCATGTTCCACCAATACTTCCACCACTGCCTGTTGAAAAGAAGCAGCCACATCCTCCGTGCAGACCTCTTCTCCCTTCATCTGACAGGAATTCAGATAATTTAAAACCGCTGACTTTAATCCACTAAAACTGAAATCAAATTCACTTTCCCCTACTTTAGCCCTTGGAAAATGAATAGCATCGGGGTTGCCCATTCTGGCAATCTTATCAATCTTGGGACCTCCCGGATACCCCAGTCCAATCGCACGTGCCACCTTGTCAAACGCCTCACCCGCAGCATCATCCCTTGTCCTTCCTATGATTTCATATTGTCCGTAATCTTTTACCACAACAAGATGGGAATGCCCGCCCGAAGCTACCAGGCAGACAAAGGGAGGCTCCAAATCTTTGTTTTCAATATAATTGGCGCTGATATGGCCTGCAATATGATGTACACCGACAAGCGGAATATCCGTTGCAAAACTGATTGCTTTTGCCGCCGACACACCCACCAGAAGCGGTCCCACCAGACCGGGACCATAGGTAACCGCTATGGCATCCATCTCCCGTAATTCATGTCCCGCTTCCCGCAAAGCTTCTTCTATCACCTGATTGATTTTTTCTATGTGCTTTCTGGAGGCAATCTCCGGCACCACGCCGCCGTAAAGCGTATGCAGGGAAATCTGTGAAAAAATGATGTTGGAGCAGACTTCCCTTCCGTTTTTCACCACTGCCGCGGCTGTCTCATCGCAGGAACTTTCAATTGCCAGTATCAAAGTCTCTTTATTCATGTCCGATTAATCCTGTTCTTCCACGTGTACATTTTCCGCCAAATCCCATCCGTAAATCCGCCAGTGTTTATCCTCATCCTTTCTGAGCAGGAACACCTCTTCCACCGTCTGCTTCTGTCTCCCGCTTGACAAGACATACGCACAGTAAATGCGTGCAAAGTCAAAACCACCGTCTGAAAAGAAGTCCACGTCCGTACTTGATGCCAGACTATAACTGCTTATCCGGATGGAATTTTCCTGATAATATGCAATATCACTCTTCAAATCAATGATATAACGGCCCCATTCATTTTTTTCGGCCAGTTCTTCATCATAAAGCATCCTCGCCCTGTCTGCAAGCTGCTCCAGTTCTTCATCGCTTAACTCTTCATTATAAAAGCATTTGGTGATATCACTGTAATACCGAATCACTTCCCTGGGTGTGGGAGGATAATTGATTTCCAGGTTTCTGGAAAGCACTTCCTGTACCGCCGTTACCTTGGTATTTGCAGATTCTTCTTTTTTCTGGCGGTTACTCAGATAATAATAGTAACCTACCACGAGGGCTACCAGAAATAAAATGACAATACCGCTCTTTAAAGCCGCACCGTTATTGCCCCGCTTTTTTCCGGATGTACTTTTATTTGTCCTTACCATAAAACACCCTCCCCTCCCTGTCACCATTTTGGGATGATTTATTTTTCTTCAAAACCCAGTTCCAACGTGCGCCCGTCTTTTGCCGCTACGGAAGCAGGAAAAATCTTTCTGACTTCCTGCATATACTCTTCCGGCTTCAGCAGGGACGGACTGTAATGGGTCAACCACATTTCCTTAACCCCTGCTTTCTTAGCGAGATGGGCCGCCTCATAAAAAGTCATGTGCTTATATTCCTTTGCTTTACACACTTTGTCCGGCTCCCCATACATGCCCTCACATATAAACAAATCCGCACCCGCAGCATTCTCCGCGATGCTCTCAGTCGGCCGGGTATCGGTCGTGTAAGTCACTTTCAGTCCCTTTCTGGGAGGCCCCATGACCATATCCGGCGTCAGAACGCGTTCCGGCAATTCAATGGTTTCCCCTTTTTGCAGACGGTTCCAAAAATTCTTGTCAATGTCTAAAGAAATTGCCTTCTCCATCAGAAACCTGCCTTTTCGCTCTACCACCATACTATATCCATAGCATAACACATTATGGTTCACCTTAAAAGCCTCCAGCTTAAATCCTTCAAAAGAAATCCGGTGAGCGTTTTCTGTCAATTCCATACACTGAATTTCAAAAGGCAGTTCCGGTGCAATCACCCTGAGGGCGGAAACCACCCTGGACAGTCCTTTGGGCCCAATCAATAAAAGCGGCGTGGTCTTTTCCGCATTTCCCATGGTGAGCAGCATGCCGGGCAGACCGGCAATATGGTCCGCATGATAATGGGTAAAACAGATAATATCAATGGGTTTCGGACTCCAGCCCTTTTCCTTCATCGCAATCTGTGTGCCCTCCCCACAATCAATGAGTATATTCTTTCCATTGTAGCGCATCATCAGGGATGTCAGCCATCTATATGGAAGCGGCATCATGCCGCCCGTTCCCAGCAAACAAATATCTAGCATAATTCTTTTTCCTCTGTTTCACAGACCGGAAGGGAAAAATCACCAACAAAGGCGTCATAGCAAGCTTCGCACAAATCAAACCGATGCCTGATACCGTCTTTTTTACTGAAATATCCAAAAACCGCATCCGCACCAAAACATCCTTCTTTTAATATGCCGTTCTCCACCCTTAAATATCTGCCGCACTTATTGCAGACCACCTCTTCCAGCTGTCTTTCATTTTCTTCTTTATATTTTCTCATACCCAATCCTCCCTGTATTTTTGTTTACATAAAGCATTTAACGCTTCTATTATACAGATTTTGTCGAAAAAAGGGCATGGTAATTTATCCAACCTTTTCCTGTCTTTTCCACATAATCACGGCATCTTCCCTGGGCTTATCATAAAAACCGGGACGGATGCCTGCGCTCACAAATCCAAGCTTTTCATATAAATGAAGAGCAGGGGCATTACTCACACGCACTTCCAGTGTATAATTTTCAATGCCTATCTCCTTTCCCCATTCCATCATGACTTCCAGCATTTTTCTGCCTACTCCCCTGCTGCGCCATGCCTCATCCACTACCACATTGTTGATATCACCGTCCCCACAGGCATTTGTCACGCCGCAGCAGCCTATCGGCTCCTTCCCGGCCGTGGCAACCACATACAGGGAATCCTCCCTTTCCACCATGTCAAGAAATGCATCCGGCGACCATGGCATGGAAAAAACGGCTTCCTCCAGTCTGCTGACTGCAGGCACGTCCCCCTTCTCCATAGGCCTTATCACAATTTTCTCCCCGCCTGCCGGGTATTCTGTTTTTCTGCCGGCAAAACGCTTTTTACCCTCATACTCCATTTTCCTGCTCCAAACGCTCTCTTTCCGCCTGACTTAAGCGGAGATACAGGGGCTGATGCGCTCCGGCATCCACAACCCTGCCTTCTTTGTAATAGATTTCTGCAAGGGCTGCAACCGCAGCCGCACGCTGTCTGTTACAGTGCGACGCCGCAAAACAAAAATCCGTTTTCATTTGCGTTTCTATTTTTTCTCTGTAAACCGGAACGCCGTCCCCCAGAAAAACCACCGGTTTATCCAGTGCGTTCAATTCTCCTATGATTTCCGATATATCTACGGCGCACTGTTCTTTCACGGTAACCATCCTGCAGGCGCTGTCATTTTCCCCTTTCACGGTTTCAAAGGCATAAATGCCCGTATAGACCTGATTTCTTCTGGCATCCATAATCGGACAGACTATCTTTTCAGTCCCCCACAGATTATATGCCAGCCCTGCAACGGTAGGCACCTCCACAATAGGCTTATCAAGGGCAAGCCCCAGCCCTTTTGCCGTTGCCGAGCCGATGCGCAATCCGGTAAAAGAGCCGGGCCCCGCCGCTATTGCTATGGCATCAATGGCGGAAAGTTCCAAATCTGTCATTTCTTTTACCGCCTGCAGCATAGGAAGCAATGTCTGTGAATGTGTCTTTTTATAGTTTACCGTGTATTCCGCAATCAGCACTTCATCTTCCACAACAGCCACGGAAGCCACCAGCCCCGAACTGTCCAATGCCAATATTTTCATTGCCATTTCCCTTCTATCGTTATTTTACGGTAGTCAAATCCCTTTTCCAGATTCTTTTCCATTATAATGCGGACGCAATGTCCGGGCAGGATTTCTTCAATCCGGTTTGCCCACTCTATCAGGCAGACGCCTTCCCCGTAAAAGCAATCCTCATAACCTATTTCTTCCATTTCCTCCACATCCCCGATACGGTATACATCAAAATGATAAAAAGGCAGGCGGCCTTCTTCGTATACCTGCATAATGGTGAACGTCGGGCTGTTGACATGTTCCTTAATGCCCAGACCCCTTGCAAATCCTTGTGTAAAAACGGTTTTTCCCACACCGAGGTCTCCCACAAGGGTATAAATACTGCCCGGATGCGCTGCTTTTCCCATGGATTCACCTAACAGCGCCGTTTCCTTTTCGTTTAGGGTTTCTATTACCTTTTTTGTTTCCATAATGGTTTTCTCCCAAGTCCAAATCTGCCCCAAAGCAAGTCATCAATGGCGCCTCAAAATTACTGGCGGATTTTTACTTTTTTCGCCGGCAGATAGGTACACAGCACCTGAATCACCTGCCCTGTCATATCTCCCAAATCCCTCTTCGGAAAAATACAGGCATTCACTTTAGAGGTATACACAATCAGGCTCCTTCCCGTAGAAACCGCTTTCACAATGTTTCCCCACTCCTGCATCTCCTGTGTGCCGCCTTGTGACACATGGATTCCTTCGTCATCCAGTACATAATGAAGGGGTTCTTTCAACGTCGGGTTGGCAAGCATCTGCTGCCTGCTTTTTAAAAACAGGGTCCACGGCAGATAGCATAAAAGCACAACGCCTGCAATCATCATAAGCCATCCTTCCAGGTAAATGCCGAAGATTACCATAAGGGCTCCTATCACACTTCCAAAAAGTCCGGAAAAGCCATTGTAAGTATGCCTCAGCATGTAATCATATAAGTCGCCTGCTTTTATGTGTACATCAAATTCTATCATGAAACTTCCTCCTAAAACGCTTTAAAAAGCACCTACCCGGTAGGTGCTTTATGTAAAATTTCCACATAGGGCAAGCCGTATCGATTTAAGCTTCCTGTTCCAGTTCCGAAGTACAGTGCGGACATCTGGTAGCTTCCAGGTCAATTTCCGTCTTACAGAACGGACACTTTTTCGTGGTAGCCGGCGCTTTGGGCTCTTCCTTTTTCAGCTTGTTCATTCCTCTGACAAACAGGAACACGACAAAAGCCATAATCACAAAATTAATAATGTTGGAAATAAAAGTGCCGTAATTCAACGTGGCTGCACCTGCTGCCTGTGCCGCTTCCAAGGTGGCATAACTGCTGCCGTCCAATGAAACAAACCAGTTGGAAAAGTCCACCTTTCCCGTAAAAATGCTAACCACCGGCATAATCATGTCATTTACCAGGGAATTTACAATACTGGTAAAGGCGCTTCCGATTATCATACCTACCGCCAAATCAATCATATTGCCACGCAGGGCAAATTTCTTAAATTCTTTCAGCATATTTGGTATTCCTCTCATTTCACTTTTATTTATTCAATATTATATTGGCAATCCCTGTAAAAAGCAAGTCCAAAAGTTTTCCGGAAGTACCGTATTTTCCATGACGACAGCCCGGCGTGCAATGCGGATTTCGGAAAACTATTTTCTTCCTTCTTTGATAATCGGGCTTAAGGGTTTATAGATAAACATGGTAATCAGGGAGATTACGCCTGCTTTCAAAAGATTTAAAGGCGCCACTGCCATGCAGACAAAGGTCGGCAGGCTGGTGATGGCCGGATTTATCTTTCCTCCCATCTGAACGACTGCATCGACGGAACCCATGCCAAACAGTTCCACAAATTTGGGAATCAGGTAAAAGGCGTTAAATGCGCTGCCGAATACGGTCATGCATAACGTACCCGCGATACAGCCTGTAATGGCGCCTTTCTTGCTTTTTACAAACTCATAAATGGCGGAAGCCGGAAGAAGAAGGCTGCACCCGATAATAAAGTTGGCCAAATCACCTACAAAAAGAGTATCGCTTCCTTTCACTATCAGTTTCAGCAATATCTTGCAAAACTCAATCAGCACGCCTGCCACCGGCCCAAATGCAAAACTCCCCACCATAACGGGCAGTTCGCTGAAATCCACCTTGTAAAAGGCAGGTGCAAAGGGCAGTGGAAAATCAAACAGATAAAGTACAAAGGCGATGGCGGAAAACATCCCCGTCACTGCCATCATGCGCGTGGTAAACAGCTTTCTGTTGACGCCTCTTTTTTTGTCTGCCATCTTTTCGATTCCCACTGCAATCAGGAACATCAGGGCAACAATTCCCAGAAACTCCAGAACAAAAACGAGATTTTCAGTTACGCTTTTCCATAGTTCACTCATAAATTTCCTCCAGTCCGAAATTCTCCATAGAGGGTTTTATCTGACGGATAAACCTGAAAGCCTCCATCAAACAAAAAATCCCCGGACATACATCCGGGGAACCATCTGCCTGCAAACACATCCTTTCCGCCATGCCTTTTATTGCACAGCAAAAAAACCTGCACTGCATTTCTTCTTTCATCCAGACTTTACTGTTGGTACCGGATTTTACCGGTTCAGCCGCATATGATGCACTGATTGTATACAGGCATTACATGCAGGTCGCAGACTCGTCGGAATACTCCGCTTCACTGCCAGTAGGGAATTTCACCCAACCCCGAAGAACTTCTATCTCTATTTTTTTGTGATACAAAAATCCCGTATCACTTTTCCAATCATAACCCATGCCGGAGGATTTGTCAACGCCAAAGCCCTTGAGTTTCCGCATTTTGCATGGCGGCGGCCCCAGCGTGCATTTGATTCCATAAAGGACCGTGTAAAAACACCGGCTCATTGCCTTGCGAGCAAGGCAAGAGAGGTTGTGTTTTAACCTCCTACGTGCCGCTGTGTTTTTACCCGAGCGGGAGCGTGTCCTGTTGGAACAAATGCACGCTGGGGCCGCCGCCATGCAAAATGCGGAAACTCAAGCAAAGCCATTTTGAGTATTTCACAATCTCTCCCTTTACACAAACAAATTTTTATCCTGTCATCCAAGAACCTCTTCGTAAAGTTCCCTGTCAATGTCCTTGAACACATTAAAAATCACCCCGATGTTGCTGTTTGTCGCTTTCTTGTATGCTTTTACCGTCCTGACTGCAATTTCTGCCGCTTTGTCATTCGGAAAGTAATATTCTCCCGTGGAAATGCAACAGAAAGCAATGCTCCTTATGTGATTTTCATCAGCAAGCTTCAGACAGGAACGGTAACAGGAGGCAAGAAGCTCTATATCTTTATCCGTCACTCTTCCCGTTACAATAGGTCCGACTGTGTGCAGTACATATTTACAAGGAAGATTATATGCCGGCGTGATTTTAGCCTGCCCGGTTTCTTCCTCCTCCATCTGCCCTTCCATAATCGCGGCGCAGGAAAGACGTAGCTGCACGCCGGAATAGGTATGGATGGCATTGTCAATGCAGCCGTGGCAGGGGCAAAAACAGCCGAGTAACTGCGCATTTGCGGCGTTTACAATGGCATCGCAGCGAAGCGTGGTGATGTCGCCCTGCCAAATATAGATACCTTCCTGTATGGGGACAAGCATCTGTATATCCGTAATTCCTTTCTTTTTCGTTTCTTCCTGTAAGTAGGCGTCCTGTATTTCAATAAATTCCCCGCTCACTGCTTGCGGCATACGGATATTAAACAGGGAGCGGAGCAGCCTCTTCTGCCCCGCCTCATCATCCGGAATCACTGCCGCCTGCCGCCTTTCATTTAACAATGATTTGATGAGCCAGTATCTTCTTTCTGCCTGCGTCATCTCATCCCATCCTTTCAGATGCTTTTTTTGTCTTTTCCAATCTTCATGGTAAGGCTGATTCTTTTCTTAGGCACATCAACGGAAAGTACTTGAACCTCCACAATATCTCCAACGCTGACGGCTTCCAGGGGATGCTTGATAAAGCGGTCCGTTATCTGTGAAATATGCACCAGTCCGTCCTGATGGACGCCGATATCCACAAACACGCCAAAATCAATGACATTCCGCACGATGCCTTTTAATATCATGCCCGGTTTCAAATCCTTCATGTCCAGCACATCGTTTCTGAGGATAGGCGCCGGCATGTCGTCGCGCGGGTCCCTGGCCGGCTTTTCCAGTTCTTTTATGATGTCCGTCAGGGTAATTTCCCCTATGCCCAATTCTTCCGCAAGCTTATGCTTATCCGAAATCTTTCTTTCCAGACTTCCCACAGCGCCTGTTTCTTTTCGTTCTTTACCGGTGCTGCCCGGTACGTCTTTCTTTTGGGGTTCCTCTGCAAGAACCATTCCGCCCATTGCCTGCGCAAGCGCTTTTCCCATGGCTGTCCCGGTATTGCGCACCTGTATCTGCCTTCCCTGGTTTCTGCTTTTTGCCCCATCCTGCTGCGCAGTCTGGCTATTACCCGTTCCTGCGCTTTCAGGCTTCTTACCCGCAAGACGCTGCGCAGCCGCTTTTTTCTGGGCCGCCCTGACGTCCTCCATGGTCAGCCCCAGCCTGTCCAGAAGCTGCATGGCGGCTTTATAGGATTCCGGGTGCACGCTTGTGGCGTCCAACGGATTGTCACCGCCTGCAATCCTTAAAAATCCGGCACATTGCTCAAAGGCCTTGGGGCCAAGCTTTGCCACCTTCAAAAGCTGCTGCCTGTTGGTGAAACGTCCGTTCTTCTCCCGGTAATCCACAATATTCTTGGCTATGGCCTTGCTGATACCCGAAATATATTCCAAGAGGGACACGGAAGCAGTGTTTAAATCCACACCCACTTTATTTACACAGTCCTCCACCACGCCTTCCAGCGTTTCTCCCAGTTTCTTCTGATTCATATCATGCTGGTACTGTCCCACGCCGATGGACTTAGGGTCGATTTTGACAAGCTCCGCCAACGGGTCCTGCAATCTTCTGGCTATGGAAGCCGCACTTCTCTGCCCCACATCAAAGTTGGGAAACTCTTCCGTCGCCAGCTTGCTTGCCGAATAAACGGAGGCACCCGCCTCATTTACAATGACATACTGCACAGGAGCATTCAGCTCTTTCAGCATCTCGACAATCACCTGCTCCGACTCCCTTGAAGCAGTGCCGTTTCCCACGGAAATCAGGGAAACCCCGTACTTTTTAATCAGTTTCTTTACCTCTGCCTTTGCTTCCTCCACTTTATTCTGCGGTGCGGTGGGATAAACCACTTTGGTGTCCAGCACTTTTCCGGTAGCGTCCACCACGGCAAGCTTGCACCCTGTCCTGAAAGCAGGGTCCCATCCCAGCACAACCTTTCCCGCAATGGGAGGCTGCATCAGAAGCTGCTCCAGATTTTTACCGAAAACATTTATGGCGCCGTCTTCAGCCTTTTCCGTTAAATCATTTCTGACTTCCCTCTCTATTGCCGGCGATATCAGACGTTCATATGCATCCGCCGCCACCTCCTGCAAAACGGGTGTGGTATACGGATTGTCCGCGGTTATCACTTTTTTCTCCAGATACCTGATAATGCGTTCCACCGGTGCAGTCACTTTTACGGTAAGCACTTTTTCACTCTCACCGCGGTTTAACGCCAAAATCCTATGCCCGGCAATTTTCTTTACGGGCTCCTCAAAATGGTAGTACATTTCATAGACGCTTTCCGCTTTCTCATCCTTGGCGACGGAAGTAACGATGCCCTCTTCCATTGTGGCATTCCTGATATAAAGCCGATGCTCCGCTTCATCGGAAATGCTTTCCGCCAGAATATCCTTTGCTCCCTGCAAGGCTTCTTCCGCTGTCTTCACCTGTTTTTCTTCGGGAACATCCGCACCGGAAACATATTTTGCCGCCTCATCCAAAACAGGGCATTTTGCATCCTGCCGTGCGATAAACTCAGCCAGCCCGTCCAATCCTTTTTCTTTTGCCACGCTTGCACGGGTCTTTCTCTTGGGACGATAAGGCCTGTACAAGTCCTCCACCACGACCAGGGTTTCCGCCGAAAGAATCTTCGCCTTCAATTCCTCCGTCAATTTTCCCTGCTCCTCTATACTGCCGAGCACCTGCTCCTTTTTTTCCTCCAGGTTCCGCAGATAATTCAGCCTTTCATACAGACTTCGCAGCTGCTCATCATTGAGGGAGCCTGTAGCCTCTTTCCTGTATCTGGAAATAAAAGGAATGGTATTTCCCTCATCAATCAGTTTGACGGCAGCTTCCACCTGCCATTTTTCCACCTTCAGTTCTTCCTTGATTTTTCCTGCAATATCCATCCGTTCTTCCATCCTTCCGAGATGCTTTTTTCTGACATGGCTATTATACAGAAAAAGTATGAGGGTTGCAATCAAAAAGGTGGAAATCATGACCAATTTCCAAACTTCAGGGAGCGCAGACGGCGGCAGGGAAACGCATTTGTTCCAACAGGGACACGTTTCCACTCGGGTAAAAACACAGCGGCACATAGGATGCTACAGGACAGCATCCAAGGGCCGGTGTTTTTACACGGTCCCTTTATGGAATCAATTGCGTTTCCCTGCCGCCGTCTGCGCTCCCTGAAGTTTGGAAAGCCGGTAATCTGAAAATACGGAAATTGCAGAAAATCTAATTGTAAAGAATGGAAAAAAGTGCTACACTAAAGGTAAGTATATTGTATGCTTTACACCGTAATGAGGAGTCAGGTAACATGGACAATACAAACAAGTTTGCGACAGCGGCCATGATTCTGGGCATTTGTTCCCTCATATTTTTATGCACTTTCTTTTTGCCGCTTCCGCTTGGTGCACTTGGCATCCTTTTTGTGATACTGTCCCACAGACGGGGACGGTCGTTTTCCACCCCTGCCGTGACAGGGCTGATTACTTCCCTGATTTCTGTTATATGCAGTGCAATGGTTCTTATTATGACTTTCTTTTCCGGCATTCTTATGTTGAAACCGGAAAACCGTGAATCCTTAAACCATCTGTATGAGCAGCAGTACGGTATCAGTTTTGACGAATACCTTGATTCCCTCGAAGAACAGTTTGGAAGCAATGATTTCCTTGATTATTTCAAATAGGAGGCGCATTATGAATCTTTCCATACAAGATAATAGAATGTGGGGCAGTTCCTATATGCAGGGCAGTAATCCCCTGCAGGACAGCGGTTCAGGGGAGTGCCAGACTTGCAAAAACAGAAAATATCAGGACGGCTCCGATGAAATGGTTTCATTTAAATCAGCGGCCCATATCCCGGCATCAGCCGCAGCGTCCGTTGTGCGTTCGCATGAACAGGAGCATGTTACAAACGCATACAACAAGGCCTCCACGCAAAACGGTAAGGTCTTAAATGCTTCCGTTTCCCTTCGCACGGCTGTCTGTCCTGAATGCGGCAGGACTTATGTATCCGGCGGCACTACCGAGACACAGATTAAGTATTTCAACGAAGACAATCCCTATCAGCAGGGGTTAAAATCGGCGGACAGGGCTAAATACAGCGGCATGAATATCGATTATGCCGTTTAACGTTTTTGGAGAGAACTTTTATGGGCAGTTTTTTATCCGTTGCACAACTTAAAAATAAGGCAAAAGATTGTCTTGACGGTCATTATGGCATTCTTATCGGTGCGGCGATGGCCGTCAACATCATTTCATTCTTTGCCTTATTTTTGTTTGCACAATTTAACCTGCTCTCTTCAAATACTCTGGCTGCTTATCTGCTGTCGTGCGCCATTCGTTTTCTTGTATCTGTCTTTACCGGTGTCTTTCAAGTCGGCATCACCCTTCTCGTTTTAAAATGTGCATGTGGGAACAAACCGGCTTTTTCCGATATTTTTTACGGGTTTTCCCATCATTTGCAAACGGCGCTTGGTCTTTCCCTGCTTTATCAAGCCGTAAACCTTCTTCCCACGCTCGCCTACAGGGTCCCTTACTTATGCTACCTGTCCACCGGAAAAAACAAATTTCTTCTCATCATGTGTTTTAGTATACTGCTTTCACTGGCTGTCTACATTCCGGTTTCCCTGTGCCTGTCCCAGTGTCTTTTCCTGATGCTGGATTTTCCAAATAAAGGCGCCCGTGAAATCCTTGCTTTAGGCATCCGTATCATGAAAGGCCGCAAAGCAAGGCTCTTTTACCTCGAACTCAGCTTTATACCTCTTATCCTGCTGGGTTGTCTGTCCGTTATCGGCCTGTTATGGGTCGTACCTTATATGCAGATGACCATGGCGCTCTTTTACCTCGATATAATGAAACCGGAGCAAAAGAATTAATCCTCTGCTCCGGCTACAGGTTTTGCCCCTGTGCTTATCCATTTTAAATATCCGTTAATAAAATTATCCAGACTGCCGTCCAACACAGCGTCGGCATTACCGCTTTCCACGCCTGTCCTATGGTCCTTTACCATCGTATAAGGCTGCAGGACATACGAACGAATCTGGTTACCCCATCCGATTTCTTTCACTTCCCCACGGATATCCGACAGTTTTTCCGCATTGGCCTCCTGCTTTAATAAAAACAGCTTTGCTTTCAGCATCTGCATTGCCTTATCCTTGTTCTGGAACTGGCTGCGCTCATTCTGGCACTGAACCACCGTGCCCGTGGGAATATGGGTAATACGGATGGCAGAGGAGGTTTTGTTGATGTGCTGCCCTCCTGCGCCGCTGCTTCGGTAAGTGTCAATCCGCAAATCTTCTTCATTGATTTCCACATCCAAATCCTCTTCTATATCCGGCATAACATCCAGCGACACAAAGGAAGTCTGTCTCTTTCCCTGTGCATTGAAGGGCGAAATCCTGACAAGCCGGTGCACACCCTTCTCAGATTTCAGATAACCATAGGCATTTACGCCATTGACCTGAAAAGTAACGGACTTGATTCCTGCTTCGTCCCCGTCCAGATAGTCTAGGACTTCCAGGGAAAAACCTTTTCTCTCCGCCCAGCGGGTATACATCCTGTAGAGCATCCCGCACCAGTCACAGCTCTCCGTGCCGCCCGCGCCCGCATTGAGTTTCAGGATGGCATTGTTTTTGTCGTACTCCCCTGCTAAAAGGGTGCCGATGCGTATCTCTTCAAAGACCTCGATAAAGGAATCCAGTTCCTCCTGTATCTCCGGTATCAAGGATGCGTCGTTCTCCTCATACCCCATCTCAATCAGGGTCAGGATATCCTCATACTGCGTTTCCAGTCCACGGCAGGTCTGACAGGTATCCTTTAAATTCTTCAGTTCCTTCATCAGTTTATTGGAACGGTCCGGATTGTCCCAGAATCCCGGCGCTTCCATCTCCCGCTCCATTTCTTCTATCCGCTTCTCCTTAGAAGCTAAGTCAAAGTGAATCCCTCACTTCCGCTAATGGAGTTTCATAGGTAAGCAATTTTGCTTTCATACTGTCTAATTCAACCATATAACGTCACCCACTTTCATTTTTATATTATTTCCGGCCGGAAAATGCGCCGGTTAAGCCTTTCTTCCACAGCACTGCTTATATTTCTTGCCGCTGCCGCACGGACAGGGGTCATTGGGATAAACTTTGGTATTTTCCCTCTTTTTGGGAGCCCTGGGACCACTGTCATCCTTGTTGGTGCCTGTCACCTTGGCAACCTGCTCCCTTTCCACTTTCTGTTCTATCTTGACGCGCAAAAGCAGGCGGACGGCATCCTGCCTGATATTGTCTGTCATCTCGTCAAACATTTCATAGCCGTTTAACTTATATTCCACAAGGGGGTCCCTCTGCCCGTAAGCCTGCAGCCCGATTCCCTGACGGAGCTGTTCCATATCGTCAATATGGTCCATCCACTTCCTATCAATCACCTTGAGCAGGATAACGCGCTCCAGTTCCCGCATCATTTCGGGTTCAGGGAACTCTGTTTCCTTTGCCTCATAAAGTTTCACTGCTTCTTCTTTTAACTGCTGTTTCAATCCGTTCTTCTTATTGGAAGAAATCCGTTCCCTGGTAATCTTCTCCAATGGAATTATCGGAAGCAAAAGGGTGTTCAATTCATTTAAATCCCACTCTTCGGGCGAGGAATCTTCCCTGATTACCATATCCACACAATGCTCCGTAATATCGGTAATCATCTTATAAATAACGTCGCGCATGCTTTCCCCATCCAGCACACGACGCCTTTCACCGTAGATAATCTCCCTCTGCTCACTCATGACGCGGTCATATTCAAGCAGGTTTTTACGAATGCCGTAGTTGTTGTTTTCTATCTTTTTCTGGGCTGACTCAATGGCATTGCTTAACATTTTATGCTCAATTTCCTGCCCTTCGGGAATCCCCAGCATATTAAACATGTTAATCAGACGCTCTGAACCGAACAGCCTCATCAAATCGTCTTCCAGGGAAATATAAAATCTGGACTCACCCGGGTCACCCTGACGTCCGGCACGCCCGCGAAGCTGATTATCAATACGTCTTGACTCATGCCGCTCCGTGCCGATAATCTTAAGGCCTCCCGCCTGCTTTGCTTCATCATCCAGCCTGATATCCGTACCACGACCCGCCATGTTGGTGGCAATGGTCACTGCCCCGTGAATACCTGCATCCGCAACGATTTCCGCTTCCAGCTCATGAAACTTTGCATTCAGTACCTTGTGCTCAATGCCCCGTCTCTTTAACATAATGCTCAATTCTTCGGATGCCTCTATGGTAATGGTGCCGACCAGCACGGGCTGTCCTTTTGCATGTGCCTCTTCCACCGCTTCCACAATGGCGTGCAGCTTTTCTTTTCTGGTTTTGTAAACGGCATCCTGATAATCAATTCTTGCCACCGGCTTATTGGTAGGAATCTCGATAACATCCATTCCGTAAATATCACGAAACTCTCTTTCCTCAGTAAGCGCTGTACCGGTCATGCCTGCCTTTTTTTCAAACAAATTGAAAAAGTTCTGGAAGGTAATATTCGCCAGGGTTTTGCTCTCCCTTTTGACCTTCACATGTTCCTTCGCCTCAATGGCCTGATGCAGACCGTCCGAATAACGGCGTCCCGGCATAATACGTCCCGTAAATTCATCTACAATCAATACCTGGTCATCTTTTACCACATAATCCTTGTCACGGAACATCAGGTTGTGGGCACGCAGCGCAAGAATAATATTGTGCTGTATCTCCAGATTTTCAGGGTCAGCGTAATTGTCAATGTGGAAAAACTGTTCCACCTTTTCCACGCCGACTGCAGTCAGGTTCACCACTTTATCTTTTTCGTTTACAATAAAATCGCCTGTTTCTTCCTGTACCACTCCCATAATGGCATCTATTTTGGATAAATCCGCCATATCATCGCCGCGTTTCATCTGACGCGCCAGAATGTCGCACATCTCATACAGCTTGGTAGATTTGCTGCTCTGGCCGGAAATAATAAGCGGTGTCCTTGCTTCGTCAATCAACACGGAGTCCACTTCATCGATAATGGCATAATGAAGTTCCCTGAGCACAAGCTGTTTTTTATACACCACCATATTGTCCCTGAGGTAATCAAATCCCAGTTCATTGTTGGTGACATAGGTAATGTCACAGCAGTATGCTTCCCTCCTCTCGTCCGGCGTCATACTGTTTAACACAACCCCGACCTTTAACCCCAGAAATTCATGTATCTGTCCCATCCATTCCGCATCACGGTGTGCCAGATAATCATTGACAGTAACCACATGGACTCCCTTTCCCTCCAACGCATTGAGGTATGCAGGCAATGTGGAAACCAATGTCTTTCCTTCACCGGTACGCATCTCGGCGATACGGCCCTGATGCAGGATGATGCCGCCAATCAGCTGCACCTTGAAATGTTCCATATTCAGTACGCGTCTGGCAGCCTCCCTTACCGTGGCATATGCCTCCGGCAGCAAATCGTCAAGCGTTTCCCCGTCCTTCAGACGCTTTTTAAACTCATCCGTCCTTGCCTTAAGCTGTTCATCGCTCAGTTCCAGCATGGCAGGACGCATGCCCTCTATTTTGTCCACTATCGGTTCAATACGTTTTAATTCTCTTTCACTGTGTGTTCCAAAGATTTTACTCACCAGACTCATACTGCTTTTTACTCCCATCTGTGCGCAACGGCACGTACGTAACATCCTTTCCGGAATCCTCGCCCGGATACATAGAATTTATTGTAACAGATTTAGGCGGCATATTCAACCTTAACTTCCCTTGAGTTTGTTCCGTACTCTGCATGGCGGCAGCCGGAGCGTGCAATTGATTCCATAAAGGACCGTGTAAAAACGCTGGTACTTAGAGGTTGTATTTCAACCTCTTATGTACCACTGCGTTTTTACCCGAGTGAGAACGTGTCCTGTTGGAACAATTGCACGCTCCGGCTGCCGCCATGCAGAGTACGGAAATTCAAGCAGGGCCCCTGCTCCCGCAAACCTTATTTGACATATCCCCGCAAAGAACTTATAATGTATTTACGGATTTATTCCCCTATTTTGTTGCCAGTCACATAACATACGAGGTCGGACTATGAAAAGAATTCTTTCCAACCACCTGGTTCCCGGCATGGTTGCCGGCGAGGACATATACAGCTACAACAACCAGCTGCTGATTCCCAAAAACACCGTCCTGACGGATACTGCCATCACTATTTTAGAGGTGTATGACATTATCAGCATCCGCATCAAGGATGACACCAGGTCCTCCCTTCCTGCCGGCAACAAGCTTTCGTATTCTGAAAGAATCAAGGCCGGACCTGAGTTCAAAAAATTCAAAGAAGAGTATACCGCAACGGTCGGGCATTTTCAGGAATCGATGCAGAATGTTATGGAAAAAAGAACCCGCCTCAATACAGGGGAACTTTTGAGTAACGTAATTTCACTGATGAATGAAAACGGTTCATCCTCCAGCGTTTTTGACATGCTGCAATGTATGCGGGAATACGACAATTCCACTTTTGCACACTGTGTCAATGTTTCCCTGATTTGTAATGTCGCTGCCAAATGGCTGAACTTATCGGAGGAAGGCATCCATACTGCTACTGCCTGCGGTTTATTTCATGATATCGGAAAATTACAGATTCCGCAGGACATTCTGGGCAAACCGGCAGGCTTAACGCCTTCCGAATACAATATCATAAAGAAACATCCACTGGAAGGATTCAGGCTTTTACAGGAGCAGGGTGTGGACAGGCACATAAGCAATGCCGCCCTGATGCATCATGAACGATGTGACGGTTCAGGATATCCTTCCGGCGCCCACGGTTCGCAAATAGATTCTTTTGCCAAACTGGTATCCATTGCCGATGTTTATGATGCCATGACAGCGGCAAGAGTATACAGGGGACCCCTCTGCCCCTTTACCGTAATTGAACTTTTCGAGAAGGAAGGCCTGCAGAAATATGAACCTAAATTTATCATGACATTTTTGGAAAATGTGGTGAATACTTATATTTTAAACCGATGCCGTTTAACAAACGGACAGGAGGGAGAGATTATCTATATCAATAAAGACAACCTTTCCCGTCCCATGGTACAGTGCGGGGAAGAATATATCAATCTTGCGGAAAAGACGAATCTTTCCATTGACTGCCTGTTGTAACCGAATGCACAAATTAAAAGGGAATCCACTTTATCGGATTCCCTTTTTTTGCAAAACCATTGACTCAATCAGTCACACTTTTTTGTCTAATTGACACACTATATGACATATTAAATGACAGTTCTGTCTTATATGGATAAAGCTTCTGTTTTCCTGCTTTTCACATTCTTACCAGGGCAAAACTCTGTGCCCCCATCACTGCCTTTCCTTCCTGCAGGGATGCCTCACCGATACTGTAAATCGTTTCCTGTCCTGCTTTTACTCCGGGCAGGGATGCTTCCACGGGCTTTGCGCCGGGGTTGAACATGACTGCCAGATTTCCCCTGCGGTAAATAAACGGATATTCATTTTCTTTTACATAAAGCACCTCAAAACTGCCGTCAGACTGCAAATCCTCGTATTTATGCCTTAAAGCAATCAAATCCTTTACCGTGTGATACAGAGAATCTGCACGCTTTTCTTCCTGCTCAACATTTACGGTTTCCCCGGGTTTCCCTGTGGGAAGATACGGGGCATCCGATGTCGTAAAGCCGCAGTTCTTCTCCCCGTTCCACTGCATGGGCGTACGTGTTCCCGTGCGGGAGAAACCGCCTTCTTTGCTGACTAATCCTTCCATGAAAGGCATACCGATTTCATCCCCGTAATAGAGAAAAGGTACGCCGGGCATGGTAAAGATGGCTGCATATGCCAGTTTCAGTTCCCTTTCATCCATCCATCTGGACATACGGGGGGTGTCATGGTTGCAGGTAATAAAACTGATATAACCATCGTGCTTTGTAGCCAGCAAATCCTCCATATATTCCTTTACAAAAAGGGCGGCGTTTCCTTTTCCCTCTTTCGAGAAGAAACTCCTGTTTTCTCCCTCTTTTGTGATTTCCCTGAACAGGGAATGATAGCCATGACCCCAATGGTCAAGGTAGAAATCCATGTCAAAACCACATTTTAATGCCCTCTTGGGACAGCTCCATTCCGATACCAGCACTGCCTTCGGATATTCTCTGTGGATTTCCTCCGTAATGTTTTGCCATAAAGCCATGGTGCCTTCTTTTTCTTCATCATTTTTTATCAGGGAATCCGCCATATCCACACGGAATCCGTCACAACCCATGTCAAGCCAGAACTTCATAATATCTTTCAGCGCTTCCCTGGTTGCAATACAGTCCGGATGGTCTGCCGGAAGCTGCCAGTCGTGTGTAATCTTATGGAAGCCGTAGTTTAATGCCGGCTGGGAACTGAAGAAATTTACCATATAATTGCCGTCATGGTCCGTGGTGCCGCAGACAAAACGATATCCTTCGGGGGAATCCCATACATTGGATGTCCATACAAATCTATTGGTGTATTCATTATGGCCGGGCTTACAGCTTTCCTTAAACCACGCATGTTCATCGGAGGTATGCCCGGGAACCAAATCCAATATGATATGCATTCCCTTTTGATGAGCCGTTTCAAATAAATTCTTCAAATCCTCATTTGTACCATACCGCGGCGCACATCTTTTATAGTCCCTCACATCGTATCCTGCATCCATAAACGGACTGTCAAAGCAGGGATTCAGCCATATGGCATTACAGCCAAGACCCTTAACATAATCCAGCTTTTCAATGATGCCCTTGATATCACCGATGCCGTCCCCGTTGGTGTCATAAAATGTCTGGGGATAAATTTCATAAAACACACTGTCCTTCAACCATTCCTGCATTTTTGTTCTCCTTTACTTAATAATCTAAAATTTGGTTCCGTTGGATTGTTACTTTTTATAATGTCATCATATCTCACTCCGTTTTATAAGTCTTGCACTATTTCTAGCAAAAAATAACATTATTTCTACCCAATAGCGTATAATCGTGCTACAATACAAATAGAAATAACAAACTGCACTGCACGGGAGGCTGCATATGAACGACTCTTTAAGAGAAACCGTATCACACGGTACAAAGGAATTTCCTTTTGCATGCTATGTCATGGAGAACCTTCGCCCCGGTTTTAACGTCCCGCTGCATTGGCATGATGAAATTGAAGTCCTCTACATGAAAAGCGGCAGTCTTACTCTTACCATCAACCAGACTTCTTATACGGGAAAGCCGGGCGATATTTTTCTGGTTAATCCAAAGGAAATCCACGGCATGACAACGGACGATTTATGCACCCGTTATCACGCCCTGCTCTTTCCCCTGCGGTTTGCCTCCTTTCAGTCTAAAAGCAGCGGCAGCAACGCTTTTTACCTACCCTTTTCCGAAGGGCGCCTGCTGCTTCGCAACAAAATTTCAGACGAGCCCCTGCATAAAGAAACCGCGCAGACCATTCATCGGATTTTGACCCTGTACCGGACAAAATCCGTTGGTTTCCAGCTTGGCATACAGATTCAATGCGCGCTGCTGCTTTACAGTCTCTATACAGGAAGCTCTTACCAAAGGCTTGCCCCCACCGGCAGTGAAGTAAATACAAACCGGGAAATTCTTGCATACCTGCAGGCAAACTACGCAAATAAAGTTTCCCTTGAGGAAATGGCGGGTGCCTTCCACATGTCGGAAAAGTACTTTTCACGTTATTTTAAAAAGCACTTTCAAATGACATTCACCGGGTATCTTAACAGCCTTCGGCTGGAAAATGCAGCAAAACTTCTGACTGACTCCGACCTTGCCATTACGGAAATTGCCATGCAGTCGGGGTTTAACAATGTAAGCTATTTTATCCGGACTTTCAGGGAAGCCTTCGGCTGTTCCCCTCTGCATTATAGGAAAGGGTAATAAATCTACCTCATAAAAAAGGCCGGACTGTTTCAGTAACAGTCCGGCCAAATGAAAATATATTAATATTCTTTCACAATTTCTTCGCCGTTTATCACGCGCAGCGCCCCCTGTGCAAGGGCAAGCAGTTCATCCTCTCCCGGATAGACGGTAAAGGGTGCAATCCACTCTGTCTTTTTCTTCAGGTTTTCCACGACATCCTCACCATAAGCAATGCCGCCCGTTACAATAATCCTGTCCACTTTACCCTCCAGCACACAGGCCATGGAGCCGATATCCTTTGCCACCTGATAAAGGAACGCTTCCTTTGCCTCAGCCGCTTCGGCATTCCCTTCATTTGCCATCTTGGTAACGGTACGCATGTCATTGGTGCCAAGGTAGGCATTAAATCCGCCTTTTCCTACTATCTTACTATATACTTCCTTTTCCGTATACTCGCCGGAGAAACACATTTTAATCAAAGCGCCGGAAGGCACTGCACCGGCCCTTTCCGGAGAGAATGCGCCATCGCCGTCCAGCGCATTAAATACATCTATTACCTTTCCGTTCACATGTGCGCCAACCGACACGCCGCCGCCCATATGCACGACAATCAGGCGAAGGGAATCATAGGGAACGCCGGCTTCTTTCGCATATCTCTTTGCAACGGCCTTTTGGTTCAAAGCATGGAACACACTGGTTCTGGGAAGTTCCGGTACGCCGGAATATCTTGCCACAGGCTGTAACTCATCCACTACCACAGGGTCTACAATATAGGAAGAAACACCAACCTCATCTCCGATTTCCCTGGCAAGGATACCGCCTAAATTGGAGGCGTGCTGTCCCTGTACGCCCGCCTTTAAATCTGCAAGCAATTCATCCGTCACCGCATAAGTGCCGCCGGGTATGGGCTTTAACATTCCGCCCCTGCCCACAACCACGTTTAAGGACTTTATGTCAAAGTTTTTTTCTTCGAGCAAATCCGTAATGATTTTTTTACGGAAATCCTTCTGCTCCACAATGGAAGCATACCTGCTGATTTCTTCTGTGCTGTGCCTGAGCGTTTCTTCAAACAGCAGGGTTTCATCCTCAAACACGCCGATTTTGGTGGAAGTGGAACCCGGATTGATAATCAAACTTTTAATGGACATTTTTTACCTCATTTCTGCGCTGCGGCGCATTTCTTCTGCTACCACTGCGGCCAGCGCTATGGAATTTACTTTTGTTTCAAACGTATCGGAACGGCTGGTGAGGATGACAGGCACCTTTGTTCCTGTCAGGATACACCCGTTCTGCACACCGGGAACGACATGGACAAGCGCCTTATACATCAGATTGCCTGCATGAATATCCGGGAACAGCATGATATCCGCATCGCCCTGCACTTTTCTGTCGGTTGCCGCTTTGTGCTTTGCCGCCTCAGCGTCAATGGCAAGGTCAAAGGAAAGCGGGCCGTCCACGATACAGCCGGTAATTTCCCCTTCCGCATTCATCCTTGTCAGCTCCGCTGCTTCCACGGTAGCGGGCATTTTGGGATTCACCACTTCCACTGCCGCAAGGGGCGCCACCTTCGGGCATTCAATGCCGCAGGCTTTTGCCACAGGCAGCGTGTTATTGATAATATGTACTTTATCTTCCAAAGTAGGGTATGTAATAAATGCCACATCCGTTAAAAACAGCAGACGGTCAACGCCCGGAATATCGAATACGGCAACATGGGAAAGAGGACCGCCGGTGCGAAGGCCTACTTCCTTATCCAGCACGCTCTTCAAGAAATTCTTCGTGTCAATCAGGCCTTTCATATACATATCCGCCCTGCCATCATGCGCAAGCTTTACCGCTGTTAAGGAAGCCTGAATCACATCCGGCTCATTGATGATTTCAAAGTCTGACAAATCCATTTGGATGGATGCCGCTATCTCACGGATTTTGGCTTCATCACCTACAAGGATGGCATCTGCAATCCCTCTTTTTTTTGCTTCCTGCACGGCTTCCAGTACCGCGTCGTCCTGCGCCACGGATACGGCCACTTTTTTCATGGGGCACTCACTTACCCTGGCAATAATTTCATCAAAACCTTTCATTTCCTTTTTCCTCCATTTCAAAGCGTTCTTACCATCCCCAAAGGGCATCTTTCGCTTTCCCTTACTGCATTTTTCAGGCAATAGGTTCTTCGTGAAAATAATAACACAGGTGTATGCAAAAATCAACGGGCGGACGTGGGAAAATGCAGAACCGGAATCATGCCCGCCAAAGTAACAAACAGGGACAGGGGCAGGAGGAAAAGCATATTTCCTGCAAAAAGGGACAAAAAGATTCCTGCCGCCATTCCCAAAAGCACGGGCTGGCAGACGGTGAAAAATGTCGTTAACAGCACAGGACGCTTGGGAAAGCGATGGGCTTTTTTGTCGGCAGCCGCCTGCATGGCGCCAATCAGCGCACAGAATATGACGCAGGCCGCCGCCATAGTCTTTACGGGATAGGATGCATTTCCAGCTGTTTTTTCTTCCGTCCCGGACGCCGAAACATTCAGACGCTGAAAGGCAAAAGTGCTGCCATCCCCCATTTTCCGCTCCAGCACACTTTTGGCTTCCTCCTGCAAAACCTCTTTTCCCATTTCCTGACAGACCTCGGAAAAAATTTCCTGTTCTGCAATGTATCCTTCAAACCAATTAGACGATATTGCGTAAAATATTCTTTCAAATAAGACTTCATTCACCACACGGGTCAGTGTGGAGTCTGTACTCTCATAGACATCAATGGACCATGCACCGTCCCCCGACAGAATTTTGCTTTGCAAGTCTTCCTGCAAAACATACCCGCATTCCGCCTTTCCCTGTACCACATTCCGTTTTACCTCTTCTTCGTCTTTGCAGGGTAAAAATGTTACCAGCCCTTGATACTCCGAAAAAAGCTTCTCCAGAATTTTATCGTCCGTGCAGACAGCCGCATAAACAGTGGTGTCTGACCGGCTTTCCGCTTTCATCATGGCCAGGGAAACAAAAACGGTCATGACAAGGCAAATCCACAGGCTCTTTTGAAATAACAACCGTTTTGCCAATATACAGAAAAGATTCGCTCCCTTTACCGCTTTTTTTTGTCTTTGCCTGCCCCAAATGCCAAACCTCCTGCCATAAGCAAAAGATTCCCTTCGCAGCCATTTTTCTGCGAACAGTCCCGCAAGCCAGAATAACAGGCAAAAGACCGCAAGCGCTGCAGCCGTACCTGCAAAGCGTTCCGTCCTGCCGGAAAACACCATGGAAAATGTCCTCTTTATATAGGTGGAGGGCATGAACCCCGCTATCCTTTCCACTATGCGTGGAAGAAGGGCCGTAGGCAGAAAACAGCCGGAAACGTAGCCCATAAACAACGCCGATATGCCCATGACAAGCACTGCCGTCCTGTGATTTTCCGTCAGCCGGTATATAAGCTGCTGCCACGCCGCTGTGCAGAAAAAAGCCAGAATAATAAGCAACAGGCTTTTTGCCGTAAACGAAACCGGAAGAAAATGCCGCATCCCATCCGCAATCCAAAACACTCCCATGAAAAGCAACGCAATACACAGCATGCCTGCCGACACAGCCATCCTGCCTGCTGCCTGCACACCCATGGGGATTCCTGCCCTTTTTGCCAGCATGTCCTGCTCCGTACGGCTCCGCCGGTTATACTTTCCGAATAAAAGCCCGGCAAACAAGAGATACAAGGTAAAGAATGCGCTTCCATAGTAAACGGCCCATCCCTCGCTTCCCGTTGCCGACAGTTTTTTAATCCTGAAATACTGCTCCCTTTCCATGACTAATTTTAGATTGCATCTATCTATTTCACTGTACATCCTATCCAATGCCTGCTGTCCGGTGCCGTATAGCCCTGCCAGTTCATGGGTGGCATAGATTTCTGCCTGTGCGGTTCTTAACAGACCTGTTCCGGCGCCGGCAAGTTCTTCAAACACAAGACCCATGGGCGATGCCTCTTTGGACAGATACAGCTTTGCCGGCTCATTGCTTCCGCTCAGAATGCCTTCCACCACATTGTCCGGCAAAACAAGCAGGGCCGCCAGCTTTCCTTCTGCCAGCATGTTAAGCCCTTCTTTTTCACCGACCCTGATTAGACGGCACCAGTCCTTTACCGACTCCATATTTTCCACAAAGGAAACCGCCAGTTGTGTCATCCCATCCTCAGGCGCCGCATAGCCAATGGATACCGGCTGTTCTTCCATCCTGCCCGGCAGAAATTTTACCGCACAAAAAGCAACCATACCAATCAAAATAATGAATATGGCTGCTTTTGCCAGCATAAGGGGCAGACATGCCGCCGCCCTCTTGTATTCTGTTTTTAACCAGTAAAAATATCTCTTCATTGTAATTCGTTGGAAAACTCCACGATGGATTCGACAACTTCTAAAGCAAGTCTGTTAATTTCCATGTCAGTCATCTGGAATAAGTCTACTGCATTTTCAGGCGTCTTTATTTCCCCATCATACGGTTTTATACTGTAGGTGCCCGTTATCTTCAACAGTTCTTCATCATCTGCCAGAAAGCTGAGCTGCCCGATATTTAAAGTAAACCGCTCTCCTTTCACAATATCTGTAAAAGCGCCCTTCATCTTCAATGCTAAATCAATGTCACCGTCGCTTACGCCCAAAAAATACCGAAATTCGTCTTCCTCCCAATCCCATTCACTTTCATATTTGAACATGATTGCCGGATAATTCATCACATCACCCACAACATCACCCACAAAATCCAGCATAACAAAGACCTCGTTCTCATAAAAACCTTCATCCGCCCGGGCGCTTCTGTCTATGGTGAACACCAGCTTTTCTCCTTCGGATACCAGTTCCAGACTGCCTGAAATCTCATCCGGTGTGCGCTCCGTTCCCGAAAATACAAACGAGAAAACGACAGTATCCAGCAATTCACTTTCCAGCGCCGCCTCTTCCCACATTGAAACAGCTACAATACGGTTCTTGTTGTCCAGATGGAAATATATTTCAAAATCCTCCTCCACTTCTACCGCAAACCATTGTTCCAGCATTTCCCTGATTTCTTTTTCCGTTTTCAGACCGTCCTCAAGAAATAAATCATCGTTTACCAGCAGCTGTCCAATTACTTCCTCCATATACGGACTGTCAAGAAATCCGTCTTTGGCGTCCTCCAGCAAAAGGTTCACGGCTTCTTTTTTTAATAAAACCTTAATGCCGTCGCACCGGATTGTCTTCCCATCCCTCTCTATTTCAATCGGTCTTCTGCTGTCCTCTATTACCGCCGACTTTACCAGTTCCTTCCAGTCATTCAAAATAATTTCACGGTATTCCTCCGCAAACATCCGGGGACTTTGGGTATCTTCGGCCACTGCAAATACATCTAAGGATAAACTCTCTTCCGCCTGCATTTCAAGCATCCGGCTCCACGCAGACCGGTTAAAATCCCTGCCCAGACTTTCCAGATTAAGGCAGTAAGTATCTTTGGCCAAAGCCGGAAGGCTGATGTAAAGTGTATTATCATCCACCGTCATGTTTCCCGAAAACAACGCTGCATTCCAAATGCTGATTGAGAAGTCAGCATCCAGTTTCCTGCCCGGATAGTCCATGTGTTCTGAAATGTCAAACCCTACCGTATCTATTGCACTTTCCAGATTCGGATTCGTGATGTTCATGCTCATATCCGCAGAATAAGGCTTAGAATAAAATCCCTCCGTAAGGGAGGCATAATCCACCTTGTCTGCAATCTGTCCTCTGTAAGCAGCCATATCCTCCGCCAAATTGGCAAAGCCCTTTGCCAGCCTCGCACGCGGCGTGTCAAAGACCAGCTTATAAACGGCAAAGCCCGCTATGGCAGACACCAGTACCGCCGCCACTGCTATCATGCCAATCACAAGGCCCTTTTTGTTCTTCTTGTTTTTGCCGGCAGGCGGAGGGGCAACAAAACCATCCCATGACTGTACCTGCGGTGTAGGCTGCGGGGCATACGGATTCATTTCCATCTGCCGCTGTAAGTTATTTTCTTCCATTGTAATCCTCCCTAGACGCCATTCCGGCCTTTTTCTAATTCGGAAACCAAGGCTTCTCCCCTCAGCTTTCTGTCTATCTCCCTGCTTATGCCGCCGGAAAGGGCATATACCTTTTCGCAGATATCCAGCTCACTCTCCTCATGTGTAGCCAGCAGGATGGTTCCTCCTGCGCTTTTATATGCTTCCAGATACTTTTTTACTTCTGTCCTGCCTGGCAAATCCAATGCTGCGCTCGGCTCATCCAACAGCAGTATAGGGGGATTGCCCGCCATGGCGCAGCCGATGCTTACCCTTTTCTTCATGCCGCCGGAAAGCTTTTTTACTTTGACGGGACACATCTCCTTAAGCCCCAGCATATGCAGGAAGCCTTGCTCCAATTCCCATAAAAGCTTCTCTTTATCCATATGCCAGAGACAAAGGTTATCCATAACGCTAAGTTCCGGAATCAGATTGCCCTCCTGCGGCACATACCCGGTGTAATGCCTGAACATTGCCGCACCCAGCTTTCCCCGGGCAGGCATTCCGTCAAAAAACACCGTACCGCCGGACGGCCGCCGCATCCCTGCCAGAATGCCAAGCAGCGTGGATTTGCCACATCCGTTTGCACCTACAATTCCCACGCACTGGCCGGCAGACGCCGTCACCGTCACTTGGCGCAGCACCCTTTTTCTGCCATATGCACTTTCAATATCCGACGCGCAAATCCTGTCCATCCCACACTCCTGTTTATGAATCAGTTTTTATCATTATACTATTTATATGGAGAGGGGACAAGGCAATTTACCATAAAAATTATCAAACGCTTAATATGAAGAATCAATAAAATATAGTCTGAAATATGAATACATACGAAGATTTAACACTGTTAATTCTGTTCGGAACGTTTCTTGTTGCACTGCTTGCCTCATTGTACTTGACGGTCTGGGCAGGCTTAAAAACTTATCCTCTTTTCGCATATCCAGTTCACAGTGACAACCTTCCCGCAATATAATGAAATAAGGACCTGGCGCGAAAAGAACTTCTAACGCTCATGCCAATGGGCATTTCGTGAAGAAGTCCTATGTCTGCGCAGCAGACATTTCTCACGCTTGAGAAATGCCGAAAACACAGCATTTTCCTTAAGCCGACCTTTTGGCTGTGGATTATAAGGCGCAGTAAAACTGCAATATGGAGGTTAACATGAAACAGGACTTGACCCTTAATGACCTTTCGCCTACGGAAAGCGCCCTTGTCAAAGACCTTTTGTGTACCGGCAGCATACGCAGGCGGCTGATGGACATCGGACTTATAAAACACACGCTTGTAACGTGTGTGGGCGAGAGCCCGGCGGGAGACCCGAAGGCTTTTCTGATACGGGGCGCCGTCATTGCCATCCGCGGAAAAGACAGCCGGAATATATTGATACAAGACAAGGAGCAGACGTATGGAAAACAGCAAAACCATCGCCATCGCAGGCAATCCCAATGTAGGGAAAAGCACTCTTTTTAACAGCCTGACCGGACTGAAACAGCACACGGGAAACTGGGCAGGGAAAACCGTTGCAAATGCAAGCGGCAAATGCCGGATTGGAAAGTGGGACTGCACTCTGGTGGACATTCCCGGCACTTACTCTTTACTTCCCCATTCCGCTGAAGAAGAAATTGCCAGAAACTATCTGTGCTTTGAAAAACCTGATGCCGTTATCGTGGTATGTGACGCCACCTGTCTGGAGCGAAATTTAAACCTTGTCCTACAAGTTTTGGAAATTACCGAAAACGTCCTCCTATGCATCAATTTAATGGATGAAGCAGAAAAAAAAGGGATTTCCATTGATTTTTCCTTGCTGTCCCAAACACTCTCCATCCCCGTTACCGGTATCAGCGCCCGCAATAAACATGGACTGGACACCTTTAAGGAAGCGCTGGAAGATTTGCTTTCCCACCCCCATGATGCTTCTCCGTCCACCAGACCCGCCTTCTATGACAAAGCGCTGGAGGACGCACTTTTAGGCCTTGAAGGCACACTAACAGATTTTTCGAAAAGTGAGGATGCTGTTTCAAAAAAACTTTCAGGATTTTCACGGCGTTTCCTTGCCATGCGCCTGCTGGAGGCGGATACCTCTTTTGAAGCTGCGCTTTGGGAGGATACGGGCATCAGGATGTCCGACATTCCCAAACTAAACTCTGCCCGAAAAGAAGCGCTGTATCGTCTTGCACAATCCGGCATACCGGAAAATTATATGCAGGACGCCATTGCGTCCGGGCTTATGGAATCCGCCTCCAAATTGGCGGCTGCAGCTGTCACCTTCCATGACGCCGGCTACCGGAAAAAAGATTTGCGGCTGGACAAAATCCTTACCAGCCGTCTTACCGGATATCCTGTGATGATTGCCCTGCTCGCTTTTATTTTCTGGCTGACCATTTCGGTTTCCAACTATCCTTCCGCCCTGCTTTCTAAATTTTTCTCCGGGCTGGAAGGCATCTTTTCCGATATGCTGCTATACATAAAAACCCCCGTCTGGCTGCATGACCTTCTGGTATTGGGCGCATTTCGCGTGCTTGCCTGGGTTGTTTCGGTCATGCTGCCTCCCATGGCTATCTTTTTTCCCCTCTTTACCATATTGGAGGACGTAGGTTACCTGCCCCGCATTGCCTACAACATGGATTATTGTTTTCAAAAGTGCCGCGCCTGCGGCAAACAGTCCCTTACCATGTGCATGGGTTTCGGATGTAATGCCGCCGGCATTGTAGGCTGCCGCATCATAGACTCGCCAAGGGAGCGTCTGATTGCCATACTGACCAATAATTTCGTTCCCTGCAACGGACGTTTCCCCCTGCTGATTGCCATGATTACCATGTTTTTTGCAGGTACGGAAGGAGGCTTTGTTTCCTCCGCCCTTTCTTCCCTTTTGCTGACCGGTTTTGTCCTTCTGGGTATCGGCATGACTTTTCTTGTTTCCCGCCTGCTGTCGCAAACGGTATTAAAAGGACTTCCTTCGTCGTTTACTTTGGAACTGCCGCCTTTCCGCAAACCGCAAATCGGCCGTATACTCGTGCGTTCCCTGCTTGACCGCACCCTCTTTGTCTTAAGCCGTGCCGCAATAGTTGCTGTCCCCGCAGGTATACTTCTCTGGATTATGGCAAATGTATGCATTTCGGGCACCAGCCTGCTTTCCCACTGCGCCGGTTTTCTGGAGCCCTTTGCCCGGCTTATGGGACTGGACGGTGTAATCCTTATGGCGTTCATCCTGGGCTTTCCTGCCAATGAAATTGTGCTGCCTATTATACTGATGGCCTATCTCTCCTCCGGCTCCCTTGTAGAATACGAAAGCCTTTCCGGTCTGCACAGCCTGCTTACGGCACACGGCTGGACGCCCGTAACAGCCGTATGTACCATGCTGTTCTCCCTGATGCACTGGCCCTGCTCCACCACGCTTCTCACCATAAAAAAGGAAACCGGCAGTCTGAAATGGACCTTTGCCGCTTTCCTCCTCCCCACGCTTGCAGGGATACTGCTCTGTATGGCATGTAATTTTTTCTGCCACCTAATAGGAATTTCCCAGGGAACTTGATACCGCGCACGTGGCTGGCCGCCGCCATATATGTATCCACCGGGGTACGTTTGCACTCTTCAACAGGCGTAGTGGTACTAGCGCTGCAAAGTACGCAGCGCAAGGACCAACGCCTGTTGAACGGCCCCTTATGGATACATATATGGCGGCGGCCAGCCACGTGCGCGGTATCAAGTCTGTCTTCTGCTGCATTTTACATAAAACAAATAACCTGCAATATCCGCCAGCGCCCACCCAATGGGTACGGACAGCCAGATGCCGGTGGTCGCCACGCCCGGTATTGCGGAGAGCAGGTATGCGAGCGCTACCCTGCTGCCCAGGGAAACCACAGTCAGCACGATGGATATTTCCGGTTTTCCGATGGCGCGGAAATAGCCGTAAAACAGAAATAATAAACCGATTCCCACATAAAAACTGCCTTCTATCCGCAGGTACTTTACCCCTTCGGCAATGATGTCCGTGCGGGATGCATCTATAAAAATACGCATCAGGGGAGCGGCAAAGGCAAATACCGCAAAACTCACAGCCAGACTAAATGCCCCGGAGGTCAATATGGCGCTTTTCAGTCCTTTTTTTATCCGCTCCGGTTTCCCGGCGCCAAAATTCTGGGCAATAAATGTAGAGAAGGCATTGCCGAAGTCCTGCACCGGCATATACGCGAAGGAATCTATCTTGACCGCTGCCGCAAAGGCCGCCATCACCACTACTCCAAAGCTGTTTACCAGTCCCTGCACCATCAAAATCCCCAGATTCATCACTGATTGCTGCACACAGGTTAAACCGGACATGCCCGCAATGCCTTTCAATATGGAAACATCCCACTTCAGATGATGCCTTTGCACACGAAGTGACGGAAAACCTGCATAATAGTAAAAAAGAATACCGATGCCTGACATATATTGGGCAATCACGGTCGCAATCGCCGCCCCGCGGACCCCCCAATGAAAACTATAGATAAACAGAATATCCAGCACAATATTTAATACTGCCGATACTGCAAGGAATATCAAAGGAATCACAGAGTTTCCCACCGAGCGCAGAAGGTTGGCAAAATAATTGTAAAGAAAGGTGGCAAATATTCCGGCAAAAATAAAAAGCAGGTATTCCTTCATCATGTCCTTAATTTCCGGCGGAATCTGCAAAAGTGCAATGATACCGTCAATTTGCCAGAACACACAAACATTTAACACCACCGTGATGCTGCCAATCAGTACAAAGGATAAGAAAAAACTGCATTTTAACCTGTCAAAATCTTTCCTGCCGTACAATATGGAAAAATAAGCGCTGCTCCCCATACAAAGTCCCAATATTATGGAAGTCAGAAAGACCATCAAAGTATAGGAAGACCCTACCGCCGCCAATGCATCCGCCCCTATCAGCCGTCCCACAATCAGCGTATCCGCCACATTATATAACTGCTGCAGCAGATTCCCCGCCATAAGCGGCAGCGCAAACAATAACATATTCTTTGTAATGCTTCCCTCTGTCAAGTCCCCCCGCACTCCGCCTTCCCTCCTTTAATAGTGATTTAATATTTTTATAACTCTCATTTGCCGCATCCGAATTGGGCACAATGACAACCTCACAATTCCAAAGTTACGCAGACATCAAAGAAGGGCTCCCGCTAAGCAGGAAGCCCTTCCCTCTATGCACGCTTTGCCATTATTTTGCTGCTACTTCTGCCTTCAGCTTTTCTGTCAGCATGGGAACAATCTTGTTCAGGTCGCCGACAATGCCGTAATCAGCTACATCAAAGATGGGCGCTGTTTCGTCTTTGTTGATTGCAATGATAATGTCGGATTCTTCCATTCCCGCAAGATGCTGAATGGCGCCGGAAATACCGATTGCAAAGTAAACATTGGGACGTACCGTTTTTCCTGTCTGTCCTACCTGCAAATCTTTGGATTTCCATCCTGCATCCACAACCGCACGGGAGCAGCTTACGGTACCGCCGATGGCTGCCGCCAAATCCTCAAGAAGTTTGAAGTTTTCGGGGTTGCCTACGCCACGTCCGCCGGATACCAGAATCTTTGCATCCATGATATCCACGGTGTCGGATAAGGCTTTTACAATTTCAAGGATTTCCACATATTTGTTGTCAGGGGTAAATCCGGGATTGAACTCTTCCACAACTGCTTTCGCACCCTCAGCCTTAGGCAGCTTCTGCATAACGCCGGGACGTACGGTTGCCATCTGGGGACGGAAATCCGGGCAGGCAATGGTTGCAATCGTGTTGCCGCCAAATGCAGGGCGGGTCATCAGAAGCTGGTTGTGCTTCTGCTCTTTTCCGGGAACCGGATTAATGGGGAAATCGCCGATTTCAAGCTGTGTACAGTCAGCGGTCAGACCGGTGTGAATCCTTGCAGATACACGGGGGCCCAAATCACGGCCGATTGCCGTAGCGCCAACCAGGAAAATCTCCGGTTTGTATTTTTCAATTACGGAAGCCAGGGCATGTGCATAAGGCTCTGTCCTGTATTCTTTTAATTCGGGGTCGTCTACCACGATAACCTTGTCAGCGCCATACGCTGCCAGCTCGTCAGACAGACCTTTTACATCACTACCTACTAAAACCGCGGTCACTTCCGTGCCCAAATCATCAGCAAGGCTCTTGCCTTTGCCAATCAACTCAAAAGCAATGCTGTTTACTTCGTTGTCTACCTGCTGCGCAAAGACAAATACGCCTTTATATTCTTCTATATTCATCATTAACACCTCTTCCCGTTAGATAACATGTTTTTCTTTTAACTTGTTCATGATATAGTCTACTGATTCTGCGGGGTCTAAAGTAACCTTCTCGCCGGCGCCCTTCCTTACTTTGTCGGAAGCCTTTGCAATCTGGGTCGGTGAACCCTTTAAACCTAAATTGGAATCATCCACGTCTACCAAATCATTTCTGCCCCAGACAGTAATCTCTGCCTTGTTGGCATCAAAGATGCCGCCGGGCGTCATGTAACGGGGCTCATTGAGTTCAGCGAGGGCAGTAATCAGACAGGGCATTTTGGCTTTCAGCACATGATACCTGTCATCAAACTGACGCTCCACAATCACACTGTCATCTTCAACCTCGATTTTCTGCGCATAAGAGATAACCGGGATTCCGAGATGCTCTGAAATCTGGGGACCAACCTGTGCGGTATCCCCGTCAATTGCCTGACGGCCGGTGATAATCAAATCATATTCCAGATTGCGGATTGCGCCTGCCAGCGTCTGGCTGGTTGCCCATGTATCGGCGCCGCCGAGTACACGGTCAGTTACAAGGATACCCTTGTCCGCGCCCATTGCCATTGCTTCGCGCAGTACATCCTCTGCCTTGGGAAGACCCATGGTAATAACGGTAACTTCCGCACCGTATTTATCTTTTAATCTGAGCGCCGCCTCCAGTCCTGCCTTGTCGTCAGGATTCATGATGGTAAGCATGGCTGCCCTGTTAAGCGTACCGTCGGGATTAAATTTCACGCCGCCCTTTGTATCGGGTACCTGTTTAATACAAACAACAATTTTCATTGTATTTTCACTCCTTATTAGATTTAAGTTTATTATAGATAAGCGTTATTTTAACATAGCGCCGGATATTACCATTCTCTGCACTTCGCTGGTACCCTCGTAAATCTCGGTAATCTTAGCGTCACGCATCATACGCTCTACATCGTACTCCCTTGTATAACCATAACCGCCGTGAAGCTGGACAGCCTTGGTCGTCACTTCCATGGCAACCTCTGCCGCATACAGTTTTGCCTGTGCAGCCTCCACGGAATATACTTTCTGGGTAGCTTTAGCCATGGCTGCTTTGTAAACCAGCAATTTAGCAGCTTCTACTTTGGTAGCCATATCTGCAAGCTGGAACTGTGTATTCTGGAAAGCGCCAAGGGCCCTGCCAAACTGCTTTCTCTCTTTCACATATGCAACGGTTCTCTCCAGCGCGCCTTCCGCAATACCCAGCGCCTGGGATGCAATGCCGATACGTCCGCCGTCCAGCGTGTGCATAGCGATGCCGAAGCCCTTGCCTTCCTGACCAAGCAGATTCTCCTTGGGAATCCTGCAGTCTGTGAAAATCAGTTCATAAGTGGACGAACCACGGATACCCATTTTCTTTTCCTTCGTACCGAAGGTAAATCCGGGCGTACCTTTTTCCACGATAAATGCGGAAATTCTCTTCCTGCTCCTGCCCTTTGCGTCGGTGTCAACGCCTGTAATGGCAAAAATCACATACACATCCGCTTCTTTTCCGTTGGTGATAAAGATTTTGGAGCCGTTTAATATGTATTCATCGCCGTCTAAAACTGCCTTTGTCTGCTGTCCCTGCGCGTCTGTACCGGCGCCCGGCTCTGTCAGTCCGAATGCACCCAGCTTTTCGCCTTTTGCAAGGGGAACCAGATATTTTTGTTTCTGCTCTTCCGTGCCGTAGGTCTGGATAGGGTCACAGCAAAGGGAGGTGTGTGCGGATACGATAACGCCTGTAGTGCCGCAGACCTTGGAAAGTTCCTCCACACACATAACATAGGTGAGAGGGTCACAGCCCTGTCCGCCGTATTCCTTGGGAACGGGAATCCCCAAAAAGCCGTTTCTTGCCATCTTTTCCACGGTGCCGCGGGGAAATTCCTCTGTTTCATCAACCTCCTGTGCAAGAGGCTTTACTTCTTTTTCAGCAAACTCCCTGAAAAGGGCGCGTGCCATTTCATGTTCTTTTTTCAAAGTAAAATCCATGATAACATTTCCTCCATGTTTTATATATTATTCTGTATCTGCTTATTTTGCGTAATCATAGAAGCCCTTGCCGGTCTTCTTGCCAAGCTTGCCTGCACGAACCATTTTTCTGAGCAGGGGATGGGGACGGTACTTCGGGTCACCCGTTTCGTTCTGCAATACTTCCATAATGGCAAGCACGATATCCAGTCCCACCAAATCGCCCAAGGCAAGAGGTCCCATGGGATGGGAAGCGCCAAGCTTCATTGCTTCGTCAATATCGGCAACGCTTGCAATACCGTCTGCATAGATGCCGATTGCTTCGTTAATCATAGGGATTAAAATCCTGTTTACCACAAATCCGGGAGCTTCCTTTACCTCAACGGGTGTCTTGCCGATTTCCGTAGAAATGGCTTTGATTTTCTCTACCAGTTCCACAGGTGTATTTTCACCCGCAATGACTTCCACCAGTTTCATTCTGTCAGCAGGGTTGAAAAAGTGCATGCCAATCATGGGCCTGTCAAGTCCGGCGCCGATTTCAGTGATGGACAGGGAAGAGGTGTTGGTTGCAAAGATACAATCGGGCTTTACAATTTCCTGCAGTTCTTTGAAAGTTGTCTTCTTAATCTGCATATTTTCAGGCGCTACTTCAATCACCAAATCACAGTCGGTACAAATATCTTTCAGACCCGTTGCAATCTTGGCTGCAATGGCATCTGCCTTTTCCTGTGTGATTTTTTCCTTGCCTACAAGGAAATTCAGATTTTTTAAGATTCTGTTCTTACCGCCATCGGCAAATTCCTGCTTGATGTCACAAAGGCATACTTCATATCCCTCTGTCATCGCGAATGCCTGTGCAATTCCGGCACCCATGGTGCCTGCGCCAATAATACCTACTTTCATTGTAGTTCCTCCTTTTTAAATATATAATCTTCTTTTTCCGTTAACAATTTTTAAAAGGCTCTTTTACTTTTTCCTTGTTTTTGTCAAGGAAAAACTCCATACCGTATTTCTGGTCATTGGTTTCAAAGCAGTCGCCGAAAAGCTTTTCCTCTAAAGCAACAGCCGCATCCATGTCTAAATCTAATCCTTCATTGATTGCCTTTTTGCAGTTGCGGACTGCAATGGGCGCATTCTTTGCGATGCCGGACGCCATCTTTTCTGCTGCGGGCATCAGTTCCTCCTGCGTATATACCGCATTGACAAGACCTATGCGCAACGCTTCGTCGGCCTTGATATTCCTTGCCGTATAAATCATCTGCTTTGCCATGCCTGCGCCAACCAGACGGGCAAGCCTCTGGGTGCCGCCGAAGCCGGGCGTAATGCCAAGTCCCACTTCGGGCTGTCCAAACACTGCATTGTCGGAACAGATTCTGATATCACAGCTCATGGAAATCTCACAGCCTCCGCCCAGGGCAAAGCCGTTTACTGCCGCAATCACGGGAACCGGGAATGTTTCAAGCTTGCGGAAAACATCGTTTCCTTTTTTACCGAACGCTTCTCCCTCTGCCTTGGTAAGGGTGCTCATCTCACCGATATCCGCACCGGCAACAAAAGATTTCTGTCCTGCGCCTGTCAGAATCAGGCATCTTACTTCCTCCAGATTTATTGCATCAAGGGTTGCATCAAGTTCATCAAGAACCTGGGAGTTCAATGCATTCAAAGCCTTTTCACGGCTGATGGTAATTACGCCCACCTGTCCCTTTTGTTCATATACTATGTAATCCATACAATCCTCCATATTGCCGCTTTGCGGCAGTTCATTCATAATTCAGGAAGCCTGTATCCAGGCATTCCCTATTTGTCTGTCCCATGAAAAAAGCCGAAAATGCATTTTCCGGTATTTTGGTACCGGAAATGCTTTTCCGCCTTTTTCGCACGAATCCAAGCGTGCGTTTATTAATCCTCTATCTTTACGATTGTGGAGCAGCCCATGCCACCGCCGATACACAGGGTTGCAAGACCTGTCTTTGCGCCCCTTGCCTGCATTTCATGCAGCAAAGTTACCAGAATACGGCATCCGGAAGCGCCCACAGGATGTCCGAGAGCAATAGCGCCACCGTTCGGATTGAGCTGTTTATCCACATCAATGCCCAAATCCTTGCCGACTGCAACGGACTGTGCCGCAAATGCCTCATTAGCTTCGATGATATCGAAGTCTTCAATCTTCATGCCGGTTTTAGCCAACACCTTTCTGGTGGAAGCTACGGGACCGATACCCATCACTTCAGGTCTTACACCTGCCAGCGCACCTGCCACGAAAGTAGCCATAGGCTTAACACCGAGTTCTTTTGCCTTCTCCTCACTCATCACAACGATTGCCGCTGCACCGTCATTGATGCCGGAAGCATTACCCGCGGTAACATATCCGCCGGGATTGATGGGACGGAGTTTTGCAAGGCCTTCAATGGTGGAGCCTGCGCGGGGGCCTTCATCCTTATTGAAAAGAATGGTTTCTTTTTTCTTCTTTACTTCCACGGGAACGATTTCCGCGTCAAATGCGCCGCTTTCCTGTGCAGCCTCAGCCTTTTTCTGGCTCTTTAATGCAAACTCGTCAAGTTCTTCACGGGTCAGCTTCCATTCCTCACAGATATTGTCTGCTGTCTTAATCATATGATAATCATTGAAGGCGTCCCACAATGCATCTTTAATCATGGTATCCACCATGGTTGCATTGCCCATACGGTAACCGTAGCGTCCCTGAGGGATGGCATAAGGAGCCATGGACATGTTTTCCATACCGCCGGCAACCACGATATCGGCATCACCTGCCATAATCATCTGTGCTGCCTGATTTACACAGTTTAAACCGGAACCGCATACTACATTCATGGTAACAGCAGGTACTTCAATCGGAAGACCGGCTTTGATGGAAGCCTGACGTGCAACGTTTTGTCCCAGTCCTGCCTGAATTACGCAGCCCATATATACCTGGTCTACTGCTGAAGGCTCAACACCTGCCCTCTTTAAAGCTTCCTTGATAACAATTGCGCCCAGCTCTGATGCAGGAGTGGTGCTAAGGGTACCTCCCATGGTACCGATTGCTGTACGGCATGCGCCGGCCAATACTACTTTTCTTGCCATTGTTCATTCCTCCAATAGTTGATTTAGATTGTTATTTTTTTATCATTTCCAACTCCCTTTAGTTTATCATAGTCATCCGTCTTTTGCAATGAGTTTTCATGAAAAAGGCACTGCATTTTCAATACAGTGCCTTTACATAACCGGTATAATAATTTTATCAAATGTTCTCGCCTGCCTGCTCAAGTTCCATTGCCGTATTTTTGGCTTCGTCAAGCTGGCTCAGAAGTGTCTTGGATAACTGTACAGCCTCCTCGCACAGACTCTTCGCCCGTTTCTCATCCTTGCCGCGGATGGCATCCAATACCCCGCTGCCTAATTCATGCAGCTTTTTATGTGCAGTCCCTATGCTCTTTGCAACAGGAAGCATCTTTTCATTTCTGACCTGCACTGCCTTAAAGAACTGACCGAAAGCACATCTGTCCGCATTGGTCTGGATGGGAAGTATAGCCATCTTTTCCACTATCTCCTGCAGTTTGGCAACCCATGCCTCATGCGCCAGCTTTGTTTTTTCCACAGTTTCCAAAAACTCTTCTATCGTGACGGTCCTGCCGCCTGTGCGCAGGTGCTCAAACAATGTCTTGGCCACCTCCGCCAGTTTTTCGTCAATATCCCCGACCTGTGACGCGCAGTCAATGTTATCCTGTGTACTGTCCTTAACCTGCATTGCCATTTCCGTAAGCCGCTGCGCATCCACGCTGTTCTGCTCCATGGCTTTATCTATCTCACCTGTCGCAACCGTGATGGCCTGTATGGACTCATTGATGTTTTCCACTTCATCCACCACTTCATTCAGCATGGAAACATTTTCCGTAACGGAAGTATGTATCAATTCAATCTTGGCACCCATGGCGCCTGTGGAATCCAGTGACTTTTTCAGGCTTTCCTTGCTCTGTGCCGCAGCACCCTTCACCTGGTCCACAAAGGAACGCATGCTCTCCAGATACAGCTTCGTGTCATCCGCAAGCTTCCTCACTTCCTCCGCAACCACCACAAAGCCCCTGCCATGCTCTCCGGCCCTGGCTGCCTCAATGGATGCATTAAGCGCTAAAAGATTCGTCTGTGTTGCAATCCCCTGCACGCTTTCCACAATTTTATCAATCTCCGTTGTCAGATTAACAAGCTGCTCTATGTTTTCTCCCATATCCTTGGAATTGCCGATGACTTCATCTTTTAATTCCGCCACTTCATCCAGAAGAACCTTGCTTCCCGAATTCTGGTCTGCCAGTTTCTTAGCGGTTTCCGTAACTGTATGAAGTGTTTCCGCCGCCTCGCTAACCGTCTGGTTTACCTGGTTCATGCTGGCTGTTGTTTCCTCAATAACCGCAAGATTCGCTTCACTGACATCCCGCATCCCTTCCGTGTATCCGGTAAGTTCATCGGTTAAGTGGGTAAGCTGTACGTCAAAATTACTTAAGGAACTGGCAGCTTCCAGTAACTCGCTTGTTTTTTTTGCGATATCATCCAATACTTGTGGTGCTTTTTCCTGCACGGGTTCTTTGTCTTTCTTTTTAAACATGTAATCCTCTCCCTATCTTTCTATGGCCTGTCCTGATAATAAGCCTCTGTATGAATAGTATAGTACTTTATCAACAAAAAAACAATTCTAACTTATAAATTTATGTGATAAAATAACAGAAAGCCACGTATAGAAAGGACAATTAAATGGAACAGCTTTCTCTTTTTGACATGCCTGACGGCGCAGCCCCTCTGTCTGCCCCCCTGGCAGACCGCCTGCGTCCGCAGAAACTGGAAGATTACATCGGACAGGAACATCTTTTGGGAAACGGAAAAATCCTGCGCCAGATGCTTGCGCAGGACCTGATTGCTTCCATGATTTTCTGGGGGCCTCCCGGCGTCGGAAAAACCACGCTGGCGCGGATTATCGCAGGACAGACAAAATCCAGGTTTATCAACTTCAGCGCCGTGACAAGCGGGATAAAAGAAATCAAAGAAATCATGAAACAGGCAGAGGAAAACCGCTGCTACGGCATCCGCACGCTTGTCTTTGTGGATGAAATCCACCGCTTCAATAAAGCACAGCAGGACGCCTTCCTCCCCTATGTGGAAAAGGGCAGTATTACCCTGATTGGCGCTACCACGGAAAACCCGTCGTTTGAAATAAATGCCGCTCTTTTATCCAGATGCAAAGTCTTTGTACTGAAATCCCTGACCGAAAAAGATTTGACATTGCTCCTTACCCATGCGCTGGAAGACAAACGAGGTTTTGGCAGCATGAATATCCATATGGCATCCGACATCCTTCCCGCAATTGCTTCCTTTTCCAATGGGGATGCCCGTATTGCCCTCAATACCCTGGAAATGGCGGTCTTAAACGGTGAAATATGTCCTGACGGTTCTTTATCCATAACCGGGGATACTTTAGAGCAATGCCTGGGAAAAAAATCTCTTTTGTACGACAAAAAAGGGGAGGAGCATTACAACCTGATATCCGCCCTTCACAAATCCATGCGCAACTGTGACCCCGACGCTGCCGTGTACTGGCTTTCCCGTATGCTGGAAGCCGGTGAAGACCCTTTGTTTATTGCAAGAAGACTGATTCGTTTTGCAAGTGAAGATATCGGTCTGGCGGACAGTCAGGCGCTTCCTCTGGCCGTCGCTGCCTATCAGGCCTGTCATTTTAACGGAATGCCGGAGTGTAACCTGAACCTGGCACAGGCTGTGATTTATCTCTCTCTTGCCCCGCGCTCAAACGCGGTGTATGCAGCCTACGAGAAAGCAAAAAAGGATGCCCTGGACATGCTTTCGGAACCTGTCCCCCTGGTGATTCGCAACGCACCCACCTCCCTCATGAGCGACTTACAATACGGCAAGGGATATGTCTATGCCCACGACGCTGCGGAAAAAATGGCGCGCATGACCTGTCTGCCCGAAAATTTGAAGGACAGGCGTTACTACCTGCCGACCGAAGAGGGAGCGGAAAAAACATGGAAAGAACGGCTTGAGAAAAGCCGTCAGTTCAGGCTCGGCGCATCCCCGGAAGATACCTGAGGATTCTGTTTCAGGTACTCTTCCACGGCGGGGTCCCGCATTCCGCTTACCCTGTGCCACTCTTTTGTTCCTTCCACCTTGGCTGCCTCGCTTCTGTTTTTATACAGGAACTGCGTCAGCGGATACACATCAATCCAGATTTCATTGTCACTTTCTTTCTGAGATTCATCAAATATCAGTTCCATTCCCCAGTGCAGATGTGTGACTTCTATATTATTTACATTCTCTTTTACACTGTATCCGGTATGTCCCATGTAACCTATGACATCCCCCGCAGTCACCACACTGCCTTCCGCAAGCCCTTCCGCATAAGGATAGTTCTGGCGCATGTGCGCATAGTAATAGTAGCGTTTCCCGTCAAAACTTCTAATGCCGATACGCCAGCCTCCGTACTGGTTCCACCCGATGGCTTCCACATATCCGGATTCCACTGCGATAATCGGCGTACCAAAGTGCGAATAAAACCATATATCGGATTTTGGTTAAATTATTATCAATATATCATCTTCCGTATAATTTTTCCAATTTTCGTAAACCAAAGGATTCATAACCAAAAAAGGTGGAAGACTGCCCTCCCACCTTTTCAACTGTTATAATCCCTTTTTCTCTATGACAACCTTTTCTTCAATCATTTTCCTATATGATTCATCAGAATCCATTGATTGATTATTTTTCTTTTGTATGTTATCAACACTTGATATATTCAAGAAACTGTCAATGTCAATCTTAAAATGAATATCTATCTCATTACCAGTAATTATAATATTCTCAATGAGAATTGACAACAACTTTTTCTTTACATTCAATGGTGCATCCTCAAATACCTCCCTCCAGACCGGCACCATTTTTATCGTTTTCAAGTATTCATCCATAGCGAGTTGCTTCGCTTGAATGCTTTTCTCTAACTGTTCAATTTCTCTCTTTATCTCTGTAGCCTTATCTTCCGTAATCTTTAAACCCTCATTTATATACTTGCTGTCAAACTCACCTTCTCCAATGATAGCCTTATATAAAGCTTGTTTAAAGTATTCAATATTCTTTTGCGTTTTAATATATTCTATTTTCAGACATTCCAGCCTTTCTTGCTCTGCTTGTGATTCTCCAATGAGAACCTTTTTATTTTTCATAACCTCGTCAGAACAATCAATCTGCACCACTCGGTCAAGAAAATTATTTACTTCTTCCAATACTGCCGCCTCCAACTTATATCTGCTTATATAAGATTTAGCGGCACACATTTTTTTATTTCTCCCCCTCGTGTTGCACTTATAAAAATCGGTGTATGACCTTGAAATCTCACCGTTTACTTTATGTACCTTTTGTGAGGATACCGCAGGTGATATTTTACCATGGCAATATCCACACTCTAATAATCCTACCAACAGCAACGGACTTTTCCATGTCCTGTCCTCAATCGGTCTTAAATTGTCGGTATATTTTTTGTACCTTCTGGCAAGTATTTCTTGTGCCAGTTGCCACCTTTCTTCGCTTACAATCACATAATCAGGATTGGCTTTTTCAGCTAAAATCCATTCCTCCGGCGAAACTGCCCTTTGACTTTTCTTTACCTCCAGAAAATCCTCTTTTGTAATATCTGCATTTTGGGGCTTCTCAACCTCTTTCATACGTGTTTTCCCATATGACATATACCCTTTATATAAAGGGTTTTTCAGAATACTTCTAACTGTTGATGTATTCCACTTGTTGCCCTTCCTTGTTTTTAACTTCCTATCTTCATTAAGATATGCAATAAGTCCACTCAAACTCATATTTTCATCTATCAGTTTATTATATATATCTTGTACCACTCCGCTTTCAAATGGCTCTTTTGTAAATTCGTTTATCATTCTTCCTTTCCTATCAAGTTGCCCTGTTGGAATCAATGTAAATCCATATGGAACTATGCCACCTGTGAACTTCCCTTGCTTTGTTTTATAATTCCTTCCGCTGTCTACCCTTGCGGCCGTTTTTTTACTTTCTGTGCTTGCTCCCCAGAACCTTATTATATTCATCAAATTATCTGATGAATTTTCAAAAGTTTGTTGCCCCTCACAAACACTCCATACTTCCACGCCACATTCTACAATGCGTTTTAGAAGAAAGGGAGTTTCATCATCTTTGCGCCCTAAACGGTCAAACATAAAGACAAGAAGCACATCAATATTTTTCTCTCCAACATCCTTGATGACTTCCTGTAGAACCTTGCGTTCGTTAAGCCCTTTATGATATCCAGAAACCCCAGGCTCAATGTATTCCTTATTTAATTCCCACTCCTCCCTTTTTTTGATAAATTCCATACAGGCATTCCTTTGCATAGGAATATCATCTTCTATGTTTACCTGTTTCTTTGTGCTTACCCGATATAAGCACCCCACTCTTTTTTTCTCCAGTTCCATATCATCTTTCTCCTTTGCGCAATAAATTATTTATGTATGTTTCAACTAATAACTTTTGCAATTCCTCTATCATACAGTAATTCTCTTTATCTTCTGTAAAATGCAATCTTACTTTATATCCATTTTTACTATCTTCTTTTGTAAGTACATTATTTTCCTCTCTGGTATAGCACCCTACTTTCCCCATACCTTCAGAAGTTCTTTTTTGTACATTTCTATGCACAATATCATTACAGTATGAGTCTTTCACAAGCATCTGATTCATAGAAAATTCTCCTTTAAAAATTTTCTATTTCTATTCAAATGCTTGTTTTACGGTATACCTTTACATCCATTCGCTTTAGCACAAACCTTTTTGAAACGGTGACATTGTAACGCTTCTTCTCAAACAAGTTGTGAACGAAGAGTGAACTTTAAAAAACTTCATTTTTATAAATATTTATTGCTTCTCTATACTTCCGCTCAAAAAATATACAAAAAAGACAGCCACCATACAAGCGACTGCCTTTTTCATCTAAACACTTTTTAATTCTCTATTTTAGTTGCTCCATACCATTATACTTCCAGTTACTGCTTTCCTCGCCTTGGTAGTTCCCTCTGCACCAGATGTATTCCCTGCCGAATGTTTGTTTCCCATCAGCATCAACAGTACCTTTCCCAAAATCACCAATGCACTCTACATAATATTCAATGTCCTTATCTTGATACCTTCTGCTGTTTTTATCATTTTCCTCAAGCACATCAAAATCATGGTATGCCCCCTGCAAGTCTGGCAGTACCTTTAAATCTTTATCCGTCTTGCTATATTCTTCCTCATATCTATATTTCGGGTTATAGTCCGACTTGATGAAATATTTTATTTCCCCAAATTCATCCATCATGTCATTATGTAATATCTCCGTCATTTCATGAACCATACCTATGGGAAATCCCATCATATACGGCGCATCCTTCCCACCAAATAATGTTGCCGGGTGGTATGGCGGGTCAAAATACCATAGCTTATTCTTTTTGCTCATTGCTTCATCTTCTGGATGTTCTGCCCCGTCCGAATCTTTATATGGCTTGCCGTTATATTTCTTTATCAGTTCCCTATAGTCCAGACTCTCTATAATGACATTACGTTTTTTGATAATGTCATGTACTTTAGGTATACGCTTTTTTGCAAGCTCAATAATATTTCTAATCTCCTCTTTCTCGTCCTTATCCCCTATATTTAAACTATAGTTAGCCGTTCCGGGTGCCGTGCATCCATTAAATTCTGACTGTACCACCCAGTATGTCATAGCCGCCGCGAGCAAAGGCTCCACTATTTTATCAGAAATCCTATCATCATTATTATATTCTTTTTTTATTTCACTTATCGCTGACGCCGAACTATTGCAACGGTTGTACACAAAAACCTCGAATAATTCCTCGCACATACAGCCGCCGATTTCCTCTATCAGCTTTATCAGCTTATCCGGCTCATCCCTGCACGCCTCAAAATAGGAAACAACACCATAATCCAAATCGTTTATGACTATCATCTCAAACCATCCTTCAGGTACAGACAGGCCAATCTTTCCACCCCCGGTAAACGCGTCAATGAATATATCCGCCTTATTCCCGTCATCCTCCATCCTGACTGCCATGTTGAACAGCCTGTTCATCAAATATTTTCCAACAAATTGTTTTCCGCCAAAATATCCGAGCCCGAATTTTATTTTTACGGTATCCATCCATTTTCGCCTGTCACTGACAGGGGAGAACTTATAATCATACAGCCTCATGCTTCATTCTCCTTGTCCTCTTTTTTATCGCTGTCTTTCATGCCCTTACTGTCAACAATATCTTTTTCCAATACAATCTCCGCAAGGGTGACATTATTCGCCCCTCGTGAACCTTCACCCTTTTTCCATATAATCCTGTCTTCATATTTTTTCAGTATAAGGCTTTCAAAATCACCCAACAGAACATTCCCGAAGATTTCCTGCAATATTTCCTTTGCTTCATTCCTGTTTTTTGCGCTTTCAAGCCGTTCTATACAGACTGTCAATTCATCATCTTTCAATTTTCCGCCATGTACCAGAACCCATTCAACCAGCTTGTTTACCCTTATGTGGATAATATATTGCTTTTCCGTTTCTTCCAGCTTTCCTATATAACCGCCCTTGCCATTCCATTTTTTATTTTCTGTGAAGAATACGCCCCTGTGTCCTTTTATAAAATCGATAATATCCGCATAAATGTCAATGTCAGAATCCGCACTAAGGCGGCTCATTTTTTCAACTGCATTGTCAATCAATATTCCTAAGACGTTCTCACTTTTTGTATGGAATGGTACTTTGCCACCGTTCAAATAGCTGTTGACACTTTTTTCAAGATAGCTGTTTCCCTTCTTACTGCCCCCGCCTTTTCCCAGACGCTCCTCAATCTTTTTAAAATCTGCCTTATCCAGATTATTGCCTATCCAGCCATAATCCGCTTCTACCTCCATTCCCGAAACACTTTCTTCTATTGCCGCCCTCAACAAAATCTCAAGCGTTGTAATAATAAGCGCAAATCTTTTAGAACAGGAACGCAACATGCCCTCAAGGTTCTTCTTTTTCTCTACCACATGCAATATTGCTGATATGATACTGTTTATTTCAGTATACATATCCGTGACAAACTCCTTATCCTTCGTAAGCTCCCCTGCAAGATAATTTATCAACATTAAAATGCCATGCCCATAATGTGTATACGCCACTTCTTCGGTAGTCTCTGCCATCCTGCTGTCATAAAACAAATCCTCCGGCTCAATTCTTAACTCAATGAACCGCCTGTACTGCCCTAAATCCCTGCTTTCCTCTAACAGCTTATCCAGCATCGGCTCAACACTGCTGCTTATAACAGGCCCATATGTCCTTTTGCCTGACAACTCGCTTCCCTGTCCTGCAAGCCTTTCTTTTACCTTGCCCTCATACTCCCTGAATATATCCATAAGCAATGCATGGCGTTTTGAGTTTTCTGATTTCCCTTCAATCTTAAGCATCCTCTCGTCAAGTATGTATGGCAATACCAGCCTTTCTGACCTTGCTATCTCCATTGCGTTATCCGTGTCGGTAAAGCTTCCTTCCAACATCCCCGGATCGCCAAACATACTCAATGCAAAATGGCTGATTATGCTCTTTCCGCTCGCACGTTTCCCAACAATATTCATGTTAATATTGTTTTCTTTCGTATATGGCAACAACTGCCTTATTACACCCGTACACGCTGTAGCAATTATCAGCGCATCCGTATCAGAATAATGTATCAGCCGCGAAAAATCCACAAGCCAGTCCTCATAATCCACGGCTGTGTCTTCCGCATTCCTCAGCCCAGCCGCAACCTCATTTGCGCATTCTCCATGGAACATGTCAATTTCATTCGCCACACAGTAAATCTTGTCATATTTAAAAATCTGTACTCCGCTATAAAAATCCCAGCCCAATTCCCTGTAACGCTTAATCTGCAAATCTTTCTGGTAGCACAATTTTGAAAGAATGTCACATATTGCTTTGCTCGCCCTGTCAATATCACTGTTAATCCCTATAATCCTCTCTACTTTCGAGGTTATAAATTCTTCCTCACTTTTCTCATTGTCAAGCACAATATCCCTGTACGCAAACATATCTATGTCAACATAAAACCCATCTCTGTTTAAAATCCTTATCGTAAATTTCGACCCTTTCGACACGTCTTTTATGTCAATATCCTCATATACCTTTACAGACAAGCAGTCTCCCCTGTCTGCTTCTGGCTCATCATCCTCTTCATCTTCTTCCATTGAATCCGGCTTGTCGTTTTTCCCGTCCTGCTCCCCTGATTCCGGCTTGGCCTCTTCTCCATCTTTCTTTTCCGGGTTCGGCTTGGTTTCCTCTCCATCTTCCTTTTCCGGGTTCGGCTTGGTTTCCTCTCCATCTTCCTTTTCCGGGTTCGGCTTGGCTTCCTCCCCATTTTTTTCCACTAAATCTGTTTTAACGTTCTTTTCAACATTGTCGTTAAACACTAATTTTGGTTTCTTTCCTTCCGTATCGCCATCTATCTTCCTGCTGATTTCTGACAATCTATCTATAACCTCTCCTAATCCCTGATTTTTTCCCTTTGCTAACTGTTCTCCCATAGTAACCTCCCCGGTATGCTTTTCTAACATTATACTACAAACACGCACATTTTCCCATGCCCATTCTTGAAATTCTTGGCAAGTGTATGCCAAAAATTACATACTGCTCCATAATATGCCCCAAATGCCGCCAGCCCACATCATGAAACAGCCATAATATACAATGCGTTATGATTCCCATAAACAGAGAACAGTTCATACGCCCCTATCCGGGTCATTCTTTAGCAGGTAAATATTTTTACTGCCTGTGGCGGCTATTTCAATAAACCCTTGCTATGCTTTCTGAAACAAATATTGTCAACCGATTCAACCGTACTGTTTTCTGATTTTCTAACCAGTCCATATTATGAACCATTTTTCATGCCATCTCATATATGCCGCACAATCCATACAAAAAAATCCACTCATGCAAAAACCCTTATTTTTCTTCCCTTTTTCAAAAAATATCTCCCACCCACCTATTCCAAAACCTCCAATTTAAGAAAAATTTATTAGATTCAATGTAACATGAATCAGAATTGTGAAAATCATTCACATGATACAAAAACCTCATAAATAACCAACCCTCTCATTTCCGCCATATATGTTGACACAAAAAAAGACAGCCACTTTATAAGCAACTGCCTTTTTGTTTCATATACTCTTGTTTAATCTCTTTCTATATGCCTTGCATATTTCCTCCGCAAGCACTACATCATCATTCGTCTGGAAATCATTTGGCGTTTCAATGGTAGCCACCTGCCGGGTCTGCCCTGTAGAAGGCATATAAACAAATACCCCGATTATATTGCCGCTTATCTTCGGTATCACTCGTAATTTAGTTGCCATTCCTTAAACCCCTTTCTATCTTCTCCACTGCATTTCTCGCTTTCCATTTTTTTGTACTCGCTGTCAAGAGCCATGATAAGCCTGAACACGTCTTTATTTTCCATATTCTTTGTCAATACGGAAAGTTTTATGGTAAGACTGCTGTTTTCGCCCTCGAAACCCTGCTTGAATCCATATTGTTGTGTCATTGCCTGCCTCCTCATCATTTTTTATAAACATCAACTTATGTGACACATGCATATAGACAGGCACAAGCAAAAATCCCACCCGGTACAGCCGGGCAGGACTTTTCATTTTACCTATAGAATTATCCGAAAACATAAGATTTGAAAACAGGGTATATGCTGTACGTCCCTCCTTTCCAGTGCTTATTATGATATGCTGTCTGCACTGCCGACAACACCTTGTACAGTTGAATTATAAGTGAAATTGTTTTAGGAAGAATAAATGCGTCAGGCACTTTTTAAAGCCTAAAAGACTATTTCATTATTCTCTTTTCGCCCGGAGACAATGCTCCATACTCTTCGTTAACAGTTACAAAAATAATCCCCTGTTCCCAAATCTCACAGGGGATTATAACGCCTATGTATTACCTTGACTGTAGGCGAAACAACGGTTTATCTCCTAATCATTTATGCATCATGCCACCCAAATTTCCTCATGCCCTTACTTGTGAGTGTACTGCCAACTTTTTCCTTCAGCCGCCATTCTCACTTTTTTCCACAAGCCAGTCCATCGCCTCCCTTGCTCCCGGCCATGCGTTTTCTTCATAGAAATATGCCCCGCTTTCCTTAATCCCCTCGCCGTCCTTGCTGAATACGCAGAATACATATCCCATTTCAATATCACTCCAATAAACCTTTATCTCATACCCTTTATACTGCTCAATCATTATTTCCATGCACCTCTCTAAATCCTCTCCTGAACCTCTGGAAGCCCTTTTCCTCAAAAGAGGAGGCTTACGCCCCCTCTTTTACTTCTTCCTCATTACCGATACCCTCAACACCCTCGCAGATCACCAGCTTATTCTTTTCCAGCCTTACGCCAGCCACCGGAACACCCAACTCCATCATCATTTTTAACTTGTCCTCACTGTACTCCACCCTTGCATGACGGGCATTGACTGTTTCATACACTTTCTTCTTGTCACCGCTGACCGCAACAACAATCAATTCCATGTTCATATCAGAACCGCTGTCCTCATTCAGCCATGACAGGTTATTCACCCCTGTTTTTAACTGCAAGTTGCTCATGTTGAAACCCTGAACATCCAGCTTAAGGACTTCTTTTCCGTCCTCTTCCCCAAGGACAAAACCGTAAATCTTCTCATTGTTTTTCAGCTTTGTCATTACCTGCTTCTCCGTTAATCCAATGAATCCCTTGCTCTTACTGTCGTAGAAATCATAGCCAATCAATCTCTGCCCTAAAAAGTTGCCATTGCTTAAATACATACACATAATGTTTGCCTCTTTCTTTCCGTGCCTTAGCACTAACTTTATTTATCTTATACATATATACTAACGCTGATATATGCTTGTGCCTAGACGTGATAGTGCAAGGAAATAAACCATTATGTAACACTTATTTTTAGGGAGATTGCCGCATATTTTATGATTTATACATAACCATTAACTTGTTCATACTTCCATTCCCCATGCTGTCCCATAGGAATATATATTGCCCGTTTCAAATAAACCAACAAAACCAACTTACTGCTTTCCTGTTTTTCCTGTATTGCTTAATCAATTTTATATTGTCCTTTCCTATATTTTCATCTGTACAGAATTTCTCAAACTTTCATTTACACTTTATCACAATCAATATCCATGCTGACAATTTTTATCCACTGCATAGGTTGATGTATACATATTTTTTCCATACTGCATACGAAATGAAAATTCCCACCAATTTTTTTTACCATGCTGGAACACTTATCATGCTTTAGGAGAATTTCATATACTTATATTATTTTATTGTTTTATTTTTAATCCAATATGTTTTTCAATTATCCTCATTGAGTTAAACCAATCAAAAAGACTGCCCTTTTTAAAGACAGTCCTTTTTGATGTATATTGCAATTTAATTGTATATCCTGTTTTATACAGGAAATCATATTTCTTGTCTGCTTATTCCGCACTTGTTACAAGCCACTCACCGGAACTTTGTACGTCAATTTTCACTTGGAATGTATTTTCTATATTCTCAATATCCAAATGAGTGTTTGCGCCAAAATCTGTATGCTCATCTATATGTTTACTCTCCCAATCATTAGAAATTCTATTAAACTCCTCCTCACCTATTTCTCGTGTTGTTCCATTTTCAGTTAGTGTACCTCCATAATATTCTTCTCCACCTTCACTCCAGCTTCCGTATAATTCTTTTACAGAAAATGTTGTTCCATCATAAAAGTATAAAGACGTGATTGAATATCCATCATTGCTTATTTTGCCGAGATATGTTCTATCCGACTGATTTACCCCTTTAATGTTCGCCATGCTTTCTGAACCTAAATCAACAGTCGTACTATTCCAGTTACCATCTTTGTATGATAGCAAAAGTTCTTGTTTTCCGTCATTGTTTAAATCATTTAAACCAAAATAAAATTTTTCACCTTCATATCCATATGAAGTTCCATAATCATCACCTATGGGTAAAGTCCGCTCATCGTTGATGTACTGCCTTAATATTTCAAGGCTGTTAACTTTCTCCTGTGACACTTCTCCTTTCGTTATAATGCCTGTTCCGTCATGCTTGACAATATCCACTTTCTTTATTTCTACAGGTACAGATTGTCCGTCACTCATAGCTGTTGCATAGGCATTGAGATAATTGACCATTTCCTCTAAGGTGCATGGAGTCATATCGTAGAAACAGGTGTAGGCTAATGTATGTTGATGTGTTTCTTTTTCTATATATGCTTCATATTCTTCGTCTGCAACTTCTCCTGTTTGCTCTCCGTTTTCCACAATGTAGAACATTCCACTACTATCAAGTGGATCGGGTTTTGCCAATGCACGTTCATAAATCTGTTTTAAACTTCCTTCAGTAAAATCATACTCGTTCCATAAAGTAGCCGCCCACCAATATTCATCGCCGCATTGTACTTCTGTATTAAAGTATTCCTTTACAACTTTTATTGTACCATCATTTTGCTCTGATAAACTGCTATTTTCCCGCAGATATTTCTCTTCCGAACAAACTAACGCCGTTTTATTATTGTTCCACCCATAGACCTCAAAAGATGAGGGTTCTGTATTACTGAATATGTAAAGATAAGGAATTCCCTCTCCAGAAAAATCACCTACTATTACATTACTTCTATTTGTCTCATATTCATTAATATATGCATCAACTTGATTTATATGGAATGGTTCATTCCAAGATATAATATCCGATATTGTATTTTCGTCATATCCACCACGAAAACTGAAATCCCCTGCCAAACCATCTGCTATCAGCTGTGCAAATGCTGTTGCCTGTTCTGCTGTCATTTTACAGTTGGCAGTATCACCATAGTAAGGCATCTCACCTAATGCAGATTGTACTTTTTCTTCCTGTGTAATTTCCGGTATAGTTTCTTCTTTCTTCGTGCTTTCTTCCTCTGTTACCTCTGCTTCTTCTGTTGTTTCTGCTGTTTCCTCAACACTTGTTGTATCAGGAATTTCAGCTTGTGAGGCTGTTTTATCCCCACAAGCTGATAAACTGAATACAAGTGTCAAGGCTGTCATAAGTGCTACTGTTTTCCTTTTCATTGGTTTTCTCCTTTTATTGACTGCCTATTACCTCTTGTTTTAAATGTTCAAATTCCTCTTTTGTAAGCATACCATTTTCATATAGCTTAGACAACTCCGACAAAGAAGTTACTTTATTTGTATTAACTCCCGTACTTTTTCTTACCTCATTAACTGTATGCTCTACAGAAACAGGATTCACAATATTTACATATAATTCCTGTACCTCACTTACTGCTTTGTAGAAATCCTTTATTTCCTGCTTGCCTAATTCAGATGCCAAGAAAGCTACTGTCAGGGAAGTAAACTCTATACAAATATTTGTCCTCTTAAGGAAAAAAGCATGTAATACAAAATAAATCACCAGAAAGAAACCTATGACAATAGATGCCAACACTCCCAAGGCAAATGCTATCCAAAATAAAGCTATTATACCTTTCAGAACTATTTGGGATTCCACATCAGGCATTGCAAATACCATGTTAATCCAGCGATACCAAGCTATTTCTATAGTAATCGATAAAAATGCTAAAATTAACATCCAGATGTGCGACAATGTTCCTACTTTAATTCCTTTCATTTCGCTTGCTATAATCCTGTGCTGTACATTTGCCCTAAACGCAAATATCCATTTCTTCTGATATACCCTGCCTATAAAATAGACCGCCTTATCTGTCAAAATGCAGAAACCATTTTCCTGTATGCCTTTTATCAGCAAATTGGTTGCGTTTTTAATTCCCAATACAGCATATATTTTTTCCTGCTCATTGCCAACAAACTTATGTAGTTTGTTGTAGAAATCATCAAAATCAATTTGCCTGTTCGTATCATCAAAAGGCTTATCACTTGACACTTTCTGATGTTGTCGTACTGCAAATATCAAAAGTACTATTGTACATAAAATTAGAATGATACCTAAAAAAATCCAAAATACCCCCATTTTATATTACTCCTTATCTCACTGCTCGCTTCTCATTTTACAGATTTCTTACGGCAAATCCACTTAATCGCAATTATAATGATTGAAACTACTGCCGTAATGCTTATAATGGGAAGATAGCCTCCAGATATCGTAACCATTTCTTTTATAATTTCTATAAAGAACATAATTAAATAAACTATCGCTACCACAACAGCAGACTCCATTGCAAAACTGTTTGACTGTTTTTTATTCTGCTCCATATCATCAGGCATATTGTCAAACAAGTGCATATTTGCCTGATTTCTCTTTTTAGCAGCATTTATGATTGGAAATGCAATTAAAATAATAATTGAACAAATCGCCAAAATAAGATAAATGAAATCCATAGTTAATTCCTCCCTTAATTTACAATGTCCTTTATAATGTCGCTTCCAGCCTTTAAGTAATAATGATATTTACAGTATCCTTCCTCATAAATCTCATCATCACAGCCGCTTTCTTTGCATGTGTTCGTTATGCTACATGCTGTAAGCTGTAGCACTATACCGAGTCCTATAAACATGCTTAATACCTTCTTTTTCATTGATTAAACTCCTTTCTCCTTATGTACTCACACAAAACACATTGGGTATTATATCATCTTTCCGCATACTTTTCAATGCTTTTAGCAAATTCTCCATATCCTATAGCATGTCGATATCACGTACAATCGTTACATGGAGGTGCTCATATGATAAATGGTTTAGGCCAGCGGCTACAGGAACAGCGCATATTACGAAATCTTTCCCAGAAACAGGTTGCTTCCTCTATTGGCGTGTCTGCATCCGTCATATCAAACTATGAAAGCGGAGAAAGGACACCCAGCGTTGAGATACTCATATCGCTTGCGCATTTATACCACTGTTCCGCTGATTATCTGCTTGGTATTGATAAATCTAATACTGTTAAACTACTTGATGTTTCTATGCTGAATGATAAACAATACCAGTTATTACAATCCTTTTTACTAAGCTTACAGGAATAGCAAACCTGTAAGCTGAACTAAATACATTTGCTAATCTTCTTTTCTATCACCGTCTTTCTGCAATCAGTGTGTCAGACCCGCCCTTTCAAACCAGCCAGCATGTCATGCATTTCCTGCATATCTGTTTTTTCTATTGTTGTCAGATAACTTTGCATAAGGCTTATACTGCACATCTCATAAGAATCTTCAACTCCGTTCACTGTTTTTGTTCCTTGATATACCAGTTCAAGAAGTCCGATCAGGTTGTGAATCTTCGACTCGACCATGTCGATCATATCGTCAAGCCTGCCCAATTCCTTTCTTAAGTTTTCTATTTCCTCCATACTGTCCCCTCCTTTCTTCATAATGGGTGGGGATTATAACGCTGTGGAAGTATAAATGCAAGCATTTCCTTTCTACGTATTATCTCTTTTCCATACGTACCACATGGCTACTCCTTTGTATCGATATATCTCATATCAGTTTCCTTTTCATTCACTTACTTTTGGGAGCGTCCATGTATATCTATCTACCATGCCAATTTTCATGCATGATTTATTTATTCTGAAAGAGTGACATAGCCATGACAATGAAAAAGACAGGAGACTGTTGTATACCCCTGCCCTTCCTTGTGTCCTGCATATTCATATTGCTTATGCTTAAAAATCTTACATGAAATTCTGTTGCCTTCTTCTATTTTCCATGCTTTCCGACTATCTAACCATATGTTCTCTTCCAATTCCGTATTTGTATGTCAGATTATACCTTTGTTATTTATTCCCCAAACTTATTGCCTTACTATTCCTCCATGCCCAACATTTTTCTATAAAGCATATTCTTCATTCAAATCTATGCTATTTCAATATTTCTTAGTTTGTTTACATTTCCTCATACAATGTTTACATCTAAATCCATTATGTTAGTATGTCTTAAAAGTCTATTGGCTTATTATCTTCCTCATGTTCCGCCACCCTCCTATAAAATGTACTCCTGCTGATATTCAGTTGCTTACTTGCATAAGTAGCAGATATATTTCCAGACTTCCATTGATGATACATTTCATCAAATGTATCTAACTGTTTTGCTGGTCTGCCCTTATACTTCCCGTGTTCCTTTGCAATCTCTATTCCTTCACGTTGCCGTTGCCTTATATACTCTCTTTCCAACTCCGCTACCGCCCCGAATATCGTAAGCATGAACTTACCAGCCGGAGTGTTTGTATCAATACTTTCTTTTTGGCTGACAAATTGTACATGCTTACTGTTTAACTGCTCTGTCAGTTCAAGTAAATCTTTTGTATTCCTCGCAAACCGAGAAATACTTTCCACAACTACAGAATCGCCCTCACGCACAAAGTTCATCATTTCCAACAGGGCAGGGCGGTCTGTATTCCTGCCGCTCATTTTATCAAGGTATACTTTATCAACCTCCAGTGACTTCATGATTTCTTCCTGACGTGCTGTATTTTGTTCTTTTGTACTCACTCTGACATATCCAATCTTCATAATGCCTGCTCCTTTCTCAACTAGACTGATAAATGTGAGATACCAAAAATTTTCATCCTTTCAAAAAATGTTCCAAAAAGCTATACCCTACCCATGCAGAACAATCATACACTTTTTATACACCAAAATTGTTCCAGTAGAGCAGGAATACTATTTTTGAAACACTTCTTGAAACATATTTCATATATATCCATTCTTATTTCAGAGCAGATTTACAGGCACATTTTAGCAAAATAAAATGTCAGGAGAAATCCATATACCGCATATGACTTTCTACTGACATTTCCATTTCTTGTGAGTGTACCTACAAAATCACTTTTCCACTTTTACATACTGCTCATTACAATCCATACAAAGTACACGAATCTCTTTCGTTGCCCGAAAGCTGTTCCCACAACAGGGACATTGATATTTCCGTGTGCTTGTCTTTCTTTTCCCTGTTTGAATCCCCTTTCCGTCCACGCCGCCCTTTCCATTATCATCACCAGAGCCATTCCCTCCAATGCCAGCAATCCCCATAACACCGTCACGGTTTATATTCATAGGTTTTTCTATTCCATTGTTTTGTAATACCTCTATAAACTCCTGTGACGGCTCTGTTACCGAATAGCCTATATACTTTGCATAACTGATTATCAATCCCCTTGCCTCTGCTTCCCTCTTGAAATTCTTGTTATGGTAACGTTCACTCTGGCTTGTATCTGCTATATTGTTTAGCTGACAGTAGAAATGGATTAACTCATGCTGTAAGGTCGCCATGACGTTTTCTATATTTCTATCCAAGTGCTCCGCACTTATATTTATCTCGTTAAAATGGTTTTCCTCTGCTTTCCATACCTTACCCACTGTAAAATGTCCGTATGTCCTTGGGCTACTCATAATCGTTATCACGACTGGCGGTAACTCATTGTCAAAATAAACCTCATTGAGAACCTCAAAGCCATACTCTAATACTTCCTGCATATTTTTTAACATCCCTATGTACCTCCATGTCATTTCATTTTTTATCTTTCTTCATTCTAACGCTGTAGGTCATGCCTGTCTGTGGTGGTAATGTACGGGTTATCAGTTGGTTTTTATGCGATATGCAAGAAAAAACAGTACCGACCGTTAATTGACAATACTGTTTTTATTCTCCATGCTATCCTCTATTAAAATCTATTGTCTGTCTCAAATAAACTTAAAATTTTATTTTATTGCTTTATTCATTTCCCTATATTGTTTAATCAGTTTTGTATTGTCCTTTCATATTTTTTTATCTGCTAATTTTTTTCAAAACTTTCATCTACACTTCACTTACTAAGGAAATTATGCTGGCAGTTTTTCCCCACTGCATGGGTTTATGTATACATATTTTTACCCTACTGCATACGAACTGAAATTTCTCACCCAATTTTTTTACCACATCTATACGCTTATCATGCTTTAGGAGAAAATCATACGCCTATGTTGTTATACACATCTTTAAAAAATAAAATGCCGGGATTCTGCCATATACTGTATATGGCAGAATCCCGGCACTTTTCATTCTTGTAAGTGTACTCACAAAATTACATACGGATAATAGAATCAGTACTGATTCCATTATCCATATCGGACACTATTATAATTAAAATATAATCGACACACATTATCACCTAAAAATATTTTTACCCCCTCTCCTCACCTATATTCATATTATCCCCTCAATCAAAGTCTCCTAACTTACTAATTCTATTTCCAAAAATCCAGTATTTATGCGGCTTACAGCAATTAGCACACCTAATTTTCAGCTAACTAAAACATAATACATGCTAATTTCAGCTATTGTAACAAGGTTGAATTTCTATATAGTTTTTTATACTATTTGGTGTCCCTACCTGCCCCATCATGTCATGCCCCAGATGCTGTCTCTGATAACCGTAACTTCTGCTGGAGCCGAAATCCGCATAATGGCTGTACTCAAAACCTTTTGCTATCGGCGAGTATGCTTTTAATCCATATACACTCACCCATTCCGTATTGCCGTTTTCATCCGTCTGTTCTATTTCATATTCTCCCACCATACCGCCCAGGACTGCGCGGTATGCTTCCTCATAATAGTCGTAATACTTCATGTCTTTTGTCAGTTCTTCCATGGTACAATGCCCGTCTATCAACTGTTCCGCCAGCTTTGCCATATCCTTTGCCACGTTTTTGTCATTGGATGAAAAGTCGCCCCCATAACGGGCTCCCAGATAAGCCAGCATTTCCACCCAGTCTATATGCACTTCCTTTCCCCATGTATTCACATCCCACTCGTAGGCAGTGCAAAGTGCATTATATGACACATTAAAATCCACCCACTTTATGTATCCTTCACTGTAGGCTTCCCTTGCCCACCCGTTGCTGTCCATGATAACCCTTTCTTCTGCCGCGCTGTCATTTGCACTTTCTTCTGTTTTACCACCGCTAAAAATACCGGCAAACGCTGTAATGCACAAAACGGCTTCGGCAGCAATCGCCAGCCTCCATTTTTTTATCTGCTTATCACGCATGCCCATACCCCCTGTATGCCGCTATACTGCTTTATGTCAGTATATGACTGCTTCAAAGCAAAAAAGAACCCGTTTCACTCGAAACGGGTTCCAACCTTTTCTCTCTTATTCTTCCGGTTCTATCAAACCATAGGTATCGCCTTTTCTTTTGTAAACGACATTTACCTGATTGGTTTCTGCATTGTGGAATACATAAAAATTGTGGCCCAGAAGTTCCATCTGGATACATGCGTCCTCGGGATACATGGGTTTAATGTCAAATTTCTTGGTACGGACAATCTTGATTTCCTCGTCGTCCATATAATCGTTTTCCACAAATAACTTGCTGAAAGAGGACGCCGCCTGCTGCTTGTCCACCAGCTTTGTCTTATATTTTTTTAACTGTCTTTCAATGATTTCTTCTACTAAGTCAATAGAAACATACATGTCACTGCTGACTTGTTCAGAGCGGATGATACTTCCTTTCACCGGTATCGTCACTTCTATTTTCTGCCTGTCTTTTTCCACGCTTAAGGTAACATGCACTTCCGTATCAGGGGTGAAATATTTCTCGAGCTTGCCAATCTTATCTTCTACTGCTGACTTAAGCCCCGGAGTTACTTCAATGTTTCTGCCTACAATAATAAATTTCATGTCACTCATCCCTTTCGGTTATTTATTGTATGAACATTATACCATACTTTTCCTTTTTTGTGCAATAATTTAGTATATTATTTGGTTGTTTTTGACATTCGGAAAGTCAAGAGATATTTCGACTTTTTTTTCAAAATCCCTCTTTTTATTCATTCTTTACAAAACGTCCGTTCTTTTCTATTTTTTTTCATCTGCCTGCATACGCCCCAAAAATCTGTGGACATTGTGGATAACTCGGTGTATAAATAGCTTTTATACCATTTGACCCTGTTTTTTATGTGGATAACTGCTTACTGATTTATTTAAACTAAAATGAATTTATTTATCTTTTTTCATCCCATTTGTTCACCTTGCACAAGCGGCCTTTCGTCAATGGTACTTAATCACTAAAAATATTGTCGAACAATATCCTAAATATATAATAAAATTCAGGCAACACAGATAAATAAGGCAGACTCCGCAGAGCCTGCCTTTCATGACATGACAAAATCTTTAATTTAATCGGAATTTGTGCACCAAATTGTTCATCAGCATAGACTGGTCCGAAAGTTCCATTGAAGTGGCAGCGCTTTCCTCCGAAGTGGCGGATGTGTTTTGGACTACCTGGGAAATCTGGTCAATACCTTCGGTAATCTGTGTAATTGCAATGGTTTGGCTCTCAACAGCCTCCACCACTACATTCATCCTCGTTGTGACATTTTCGGCAATGGAACTGGTTTTGTCAAGCGATTCCGTTACTTTATCTACCACTTGACTGCCTTCCATGACGGTGGCAATAGAACTTTCAATAAGTTCCTTAGTTGCTTTTGCCGCTTCATCAGACTTAGAGGCCAGATTCCGCACCTCATCGGACACCACAGCAAAGCCCCTACCGGCGCTGCCCGCCCGTGCGGCCTCCACAGAAGCATTCAGCGCGAGAATGTTAGTCTGGAATGCAATGTCCTCAATTGTATCGATAATCTTACTGATTTTGGCAGAAGAGGTTGATATTTTCTCCATGGCGTTGTTCAATTCTCTAACATAATCCACGCTAATACCCAGCTGTGCACCGGCTTGATTTACAAAATTTCCCGCTTCCTGTGCAGCTGCCGCAGTCTGTTTGGCATTTCCCGCAATGCCTGCTACGGTTACGGAAAGTTCCTGAACCGCGCTTGCCTGTTCCGTAGCGCCCTGGCTTAAAGACTGCGCACCATTGGATACCTGACTGGCATTGGCAGCTACTGTTCCGGCTGATTTGCTGATTTGGAGGAGTGTATCTTTCAATGAACTGTGGATTGCCTTAATAGACTTTTCAATTGCCACAAAATCACCCCAATATGTACGGGTGATACTTTCACGGAAATCTCCCTGACCCATTTTATCCAAGTGGCCGGACACATCCTGTACCACGTCATTCAAGCGATGGACGGTGGCATCCAGAGCCTTTGTGAGTTCGGCCGTCTCATCGCGGGATTTTACAACCGGGGTAGGAGTTTGTAAATCGCCCTCAGCCAGCTTTTTCAGCCGGGCAACGCTGGAACGGATGGGACCGGAAATAGAGCGTCCCACCAAGACTGCTACAGGGAATGTAGCGATTATAACAAAAATCACCACCAGAACCGTAAGCTGAATGCTTCGGTCCAGAGTGGACTTAAACTCCCGCTGGCTGGTTTCAATGGCAATGCTCCATTCCTGATTTCCGCCAATGGGGGCAAATCCCACAAGCTTATTGTCACCATCAAAATTATAAATGCCAAAACCGGTTTCACCCTGAATCATACGTTGATTCACAGCAGCGATATCCGCCACACCGGAATCTGTCCGGGCGGCCTCAATCATATTAGAGCCTTCCTCCACCACTGCATGTTGCGGATGTCCGATTACATTGCCGTTTCTGTCCAGCACATAAGCCACGCCATCATCACCCATGGCTAAATTGACCACGATATCCGACAGAAAATCAGCATCTATACCCCCATAAACCACACCTTCAAAACGGCCGTCCGTGATAATGGGCACCTCAAGCAGAAAAATCATCCGCTGGCCATCGTTCATAATATCGGAAATATAAGGTTCCATAGTTGCTTTACACTGCTGAAAATATTCTTCTTCAGCATAGCTGTAACCGGTAGAGGAGAAGCCATCGGCATCTATCTTGCCGGTATATAAAAAACCATTGCGCTGGGCAATGTCTTCCCGAACAGGAACTAACTCCGGGGCCATCGGGTCGGATTCCCGGAAAATATCGGAAGCAGCAGCTTCCTGAAGAGCTATCCAGTAGTTGTTCATACGCCACTCGACCGCGTCAGCTGCCATTTCCGTAACAGGACCCAAAGTCTTTGTCATCATATCATCGATTCCGCGTGCGTTTAATAATGCTGTGATTGCTCCAATCAGTATAGAACCGACCAGCACGACCGACAACATACTGATTTGAATTTTTGATTTGATTGACTTCATGTCTCTTCTTCCTTTCATCCAATTTTTAGGAAATTTTTCCTATATATGGAATGATATCATATCGATATAAAATATTCAATTGTCATCTTATTAAAAATTTCGTTTTTTTTCGTACTCTGGATTTTAATATTTGCCGCAAAAAAGAGACCGTTGCAAAGTATTTTATGCAGATACCTTTGCAACAGTCCCTGTATTTTATAATATTATATCCGTTTTAGAAAATTCGCCTGATTGCCAGAATCCTCTTATAATCCGCATTGGATACGATAATGCCTGTTTTCTTGTTGGATGCATGAACAATCTGTCCGTTGCCGATGTAGAGCGCCACATGGCCGGAATAGCAAATCAAGTCACCGGGCTGTGCGTTTTCCAGTCCGTCCACCGCATATCCCTGGCTTCTGTCCGCCTTGGAACTGTGTGGAAGGCTTACACCAAAGTTTGCATATACACTGAGTACAAAACCTGAACAGTCTGCTCCCTCCGTCAGGCTTGTGCCGCCCCACTTATAGGGATTACCTACAAACTGCAATGCGTATTCCGCAACTGCCACACCCAATTCGCTGCCTTCTCCCACAGAATACTCCGTGTTTACCGGCTGTGTCGGTGCAGAAGCTGTTTCCTGATTCTGGGACTCCTGTGCAGCACGGCTTGCCCTTGCGGCTTCCTGAGCCTTCCTGCGCTCCTCTTCCTCTTTTGCCAGACGAAGTTCTTCCTCTTCTTTGGACTCTGCTTCCACAAACTCGGTACGGATTTCCACAAACTCCTTGGAAACCCAGCCGTCTCCTTCTTCTACGTTAATTTTAACCCAGCCGTCGGTTTCATCTATTACAAGAAAGTCTTCCCCGCCCGGCACCATGGCCAGCCTGCCCGATTCAGTCGTCGGCTCCATTCGTACAAAAAGCGTTTCCGTGTTAACGGTTGCCAGCCTTGTTCCCACCTGCTTTGCAAGTTCGATGGCAGCATCACCTGTCACACAATATTCGGCTTTCACATAACCTGTTACATTGCCGGATGTAATCTGATACCAGCCGTTTTCTACTTTAATAAGGCTTCCAACGGAATCATCGTACAGTTTTCCTACAATATCTCCATCCTCGCTGGGAATGCTTCTGACATTGACATATCGGTTTACCTGTGCGATAACAAGATTTTTAAAAGTTTCCTCTTCTGACTGCCCTAAATCAGCAACTGTTGTTGCTGCTGCCAAATCCGGTATGTCCGCAATGGAAAGGGTGGATTCAATCTGGCTGGAAGCCAGCAAATCATCCGGTGAAATGCTTTCCAGGGATACATCCTTCATCAAGGACAGATTCGCGCCTCCTGCAGGCAGTACTGACGTAACCTTCCCTGCAGCCATAGTATCTATATGTAATCCCGAAAAAGTGATTACTGCCACAAGCGTTCCTGCGGCAAGTCTTACTTTACAACGATTCATGGGATGCTCCTCCGTGTGTAAATATTACAAATTTGTTACATCTGTTTTAAAATATATCACAAGTTTTTTTCTTTGTCAACACTGTTTCTTAATGGAAAATGAAGGAATATACCACAAAAAAGGCGGATTCCGGTTCTTCCGGGCTTTCCGCCTTTTTTGTAATAATTGTTACAAATCCGTTATACTCTTACATAATCAAACTTCCTGCCGCCGATGCCGCATTGGCGCCGTCCGCCACTGCGGTGATAATCTGACGCAAAGGCTTTTTTCTGATATCCCCTGCTGCAAAGATACCGGGAATATCCGTAAGGGTATCCTCACCTGCAAGGATATAGCCGCTTTCTTCACACGCCACCAAATCCCGGCAGATTTCCGTATCCGGATGAATCCCTACCGCAATAAAGATACCGTTTACGGGCAGCTCCTTTTCTTCCCCTGTCTTTACTTGCTTTACCGTGAGCCCCGTAACCATGTCCTCACCGTTTATGGCTGTCACGGTGCTGTCCCAGAGTATTTCCACATTAGGCTGCTCTAAGAGGGAATCCTGCAGTACTTTAGCCGCCCTTAAGCTGTCCCGCCTGTGAATCAGATATACCTTTTCACAGATTCTGGAGAGAAAAATAGCATCTTCCACTGCTACATCCCCACCTCCGACAACCGCAACCGTTTTGTTCCGAAAGAATGCACCATCACAGGTGGCACAGTAGGAAACTCCCATTCCGGTCAGTTCTTCCTCTCCCGGCACATTAAGGTGTGCATGCCTTGCCCCCATGGCAAGAATCAGGGTTTTGGCTTCAAAATCCCCGTCCAGGGTATGCACCACTTTAAAGCTTTCCTTATCTTCAATGCCGGTTACTTCCGTTTCCTTAAATTCCGCGCCCATCTTTTCCGCATGTTCCCTGAATTTGATTCCCATGTCAAAACCATTGATGCCCGGCAGCCCCAGATAATTGTCCACCTCATAAGTGTTTAACACCTGCCCGCCGCTCATGGGATTTTTTTCTATGACAAGCAGGTCAAGCCCCGCCCTTTTTCCGTATACTGCCGCACCAAGCCCTGCCGGGCCGGAACCGATAATGATAAGGTCATACATTTTTTCCTCACCTCCGTTTTTGATGTTGATAGGTAATAGATAGTGTATCAGCTTTTAAGATAAATTACAACTCTGCGCCTGAATTTGTGCAATTAGCGTGGCGGCTTTCCCTCTACCCTTCTTTTTCCTCAAGGTACAAATTTACCCTGCCCTCTATTATCTCGAGAGTTTCTTCCAGAGTCTTTTGTCCGTAAAAATAGGCATTTGCTTCTTCCAACACTATATCCCGGATGACATAGGAATCGAGATTATCTCCCGTACCGAAAGAAATCAAGCCTTTCACCAGTTCTACTTCCTCCTGTGTGGATGCATAAAAGAACATGTCAATTTCCGTGCCGTCCTCCGCATAGCTCACAACAGTCTTTTTGGGGGCCTGCACGGGGTTTCCTTCTTCATCCGTCAAAACATTTCCTGCATCATCATACCGGTAATACGGTGTCCGTACACTTTCAAAGTAAGCATCCAGCACGTCCATCCTTGAAGGAAATCCCGTCTGGAAATCACCTGTTTTTTCCGTCTGTGCCACTTTTGTTAATTGTGCGCTGATAAACTCCCATGCCGCATCCTTATATGCCGACTGGCTGTTTATGCCCAGTATGACGCCACATCCTTCTATCCTCGAACCGCTACGCCCGTCCGCCGCCGGATAACCGATACAGGTGATTTCACTTCCAAAATAACAGCGGTACTCCTGTAGCTGATACATATCGCTTATCCTCGCTTCATACAGTTTTACGGTACCTTTCCCCAGCATCAGATGGATTTCTTCCAAAGAAAATATTGTTTTTTCCCGAAAATATTCATTGGAAAACTTAAGCATCCTCTCAAATTCCGTCCCTGCAAAGCAGCTTACTTTTGCCTCCCTGTCTACATATTCATCAATGTTATTGATGAGCAGATATTGGAGCATCATCATTTTTCCTTCATATGCAAACATGCGGGCGTCATCCGCCAGCCCCTCTGCATAATCCATAAATGTATCAGGCGTCCAAAACATACCGGATGGCAAATCACTTTTCTTACCGATAATGGTGTCTATATAGAATGCGGACGGCACGGCATACAGGTGTCCGTTCATCGTATAATTTTCCAGAAGTCCCTCCACGAAGTCCTCTCTTTTCACCGTACCCCCGTCCAGATAAGGGTTTAAGTCTTCCAGAACATCTTTATCCAGATAGGCTCCCATGTCGCCGGAAAGATAACGCAAATCTATAATATCCGGTCCGTTTCCGTTTATGATTTCCTGATTCATTTTCCGAAGACCCTCACCCTTGTCGTTTTCAGAATAAGCAACTATTTCAATCCGGTATCCGCTGTGCATCCTGTTATACTCTGCCACTGCAGCGTCCAGAGAATAGTCCCTAAGGGGCATGCCCAATCGGATTGTCTGCTTCACCGGCATATCTTCTGCCGGTACTTTTGTAAGAAGCGCCACCTCTAACCGGCTTGCATTCTGAATGCCTTTCTGTAAAATTACAATCCTTCCGTCTTCCAGAACCGCAATATCCTGTATAAAATCCGCAACCGCATTGCACTCGTTCAAATCCAGTATTGTTTCACCGGATTTTGTTTTTATATGATATTCCATCAGGGAATGCCCCTGTATATAATACAGGGCGTCCTCCGTTACCGCCTGTACTATCAGATTTCCTCTTTCATTGGAAACCTCCTCTAATTCCTCTAGATTTCCATCCGGTTGTGCAAGCATGACGGCATTGTCCACATATCCATAAAGAACAATCCCCTTTTCCGCCATCCTATCCACCTGCGGCGTCCCTTCCATTTCCTGTAGGGGACGAATGGATTTTCCTTCGGAGTTTAGGACTGCAAGGAAGTAAACGCCTTCTTTATCTATAATTAAATACAGATTGCCCTCTTTATCCATGGCTGCATGGGGTATCCTGTTTTCCTTTCCCTCCACAATCCCCGAAATGTCCGTCTGCACCGAAGCTTCCCCTTTCGCAGTTACCTTCTCAACAAACCATTCTTCTTTTTCCGTTTCCTGATTGATATTGTTTCTGACATACCATATTTTTCCCTCAGAATCCGTAAAAAGACAATTGACCATTCCTTCCACTTCGGTCAATACCGGCTCTTCATCCTCCAAAATATCCACGCTTCCGATATAGCTGTAAACTACTCCCTCCTTTGCCGTAAGCACAACGTAATGCAGCCGGGAGCCTGAAAGCACATAATCCATCAATATACCATCCTGAATAGACGCGTCCACAATCTTCCACTCCGGCAAGTATCCGCTAATCTCCTTTTGGGTTTCTCCCACGCTGCTTCCTGCCTGCTTTTCAGGATTGTCTTCCCCTTTTACGGTGCAGGCCGCCAAAAAGCATAATATACATATCACAAAAACCACCAGACTGCTTTTCCTTCCCATATTGTAAACCACACCTTTCTTACTCCATTCTTCACCCATTATAAACTCCACATCTTACAAAAAATAAGTGTATCTCTTACAAAATCCTTAACCTTTGTCCGCTTAGATGTTATAATAGCCGCAAAGGAAAAACAAGCGGCTGCGAAGCAGACATTTGTTTTTCCTGCGGCATTAACGAGCAAGGGAGGACTTTTTCTTGAAAACAGTATTGATTACCGGCGCGTCCAGAGGAATCGGCGCCGCCATGGCACGCACTTTTGCGGCAAACGGCTGCCGCACCGTCATTACCTGCCGAAACAGCGAGGCCGACCTTTTATCTATAAAGGAAGAAATAGAAACTTCTTATAATGTTCCTTGCATGGCCCATGTCTGCGATATGGGTGATTTTAAACAGGTGGAACAGCTTTTTACACAGCTTCCGCCCGTGGACATCCTGATTAACAATGCAGGAATTTCCTACTTTGGTCTTTTGTCCGAAATGTCCGTGGCGGACTGGCGCCGCATGATGGACACTAACCTGAATGCCTGCTTCTATACCTGCAAGCTGGCAATCCCCTCCATGGTGGCAAAAAAAGAAGGCCGTATTCTGAATATTTCCTCCGTCTGGGGAAACTGCGGCTCTTCCATGGAAACTGCTTATTCCGCTGCAAAAGGCGGCGTAAACGCTTTTACCAAAGCCCTCGCCAAGGAACTTGCCCCCAGCAATATTCAGGTCAACGCCCTTGCTCCGGGGCTTATTGACACCGCCATGAACCACTGCCTTTCAGCAGAAGACATAGAAGCCCTGAAAACAGAAATACCTGCCGACAGGCTGGGCTCTCCCGAAGAAGTCGCCCTGCTTGCATGGCAGGTAGTAAATGCCCCGGCTTATATGACCGGACAGATTATCGGTATTGACGGCGGATGGTTCTGATTTGCGGCGTCTTGTCCGCTGTGGGTGCTACGGGATAGCGTTTTATGACGTTTCCCCTGCATCCTCCGCCTCGTTTTTTAACTTGCTGATATAGGCTTTTTCAATCCGCCTGTCCTGAATATCCTCCACGTGGATGTGCAGCCCGAACCCCTCCACGTCAAAGCTGACGCCGTCTTCCGGGATGGCCTGCAACAGACTGATTATCAGTCCGCCCACCGTGTCATAGTCCTCTTCTTCCATGTTGAGTTCGATATCCAGCTCTTTTGCCAAATCGTCTATGGTGGTGTTTCCCGTCACCTTAAAGAGATTATCTTCAAGCTGTACAATCTCCGGTTCTTCCTCCGGGTCAAATTCATCATAGATATTCCCCACGATTTCTTCCACCAAATCTTCCATGGTGACGATACCTTCCACTGCCCCGTACTCATCGACAATCACGGCAATATGAATTTTTTTCTTCTGCATGTCTGCAAACAGAGTATCCGCATGAATGCTTTCGGGCACAAAATAGGCGGGACGGATTACATCCCTGATATATACTTGCTTCCCTTTGCTTAAAGCAATCAAAAAATCCCTCGCATAAAGAATCCCGACAATATCATCCAAATCCTCTTCATACACAGGATAACGGGAGCGCCCGGTTTCCTCAATGGTGCGCAGTATCTCCTCCTGACTCTCCTCCACGGAAATGGCAACCACATCCGTTCGCTGTGTCATGACACGACGCACGCTCAAATCATCAAAATCAAAGATATTCTGTATCCACTCTTTTTCGTTTTCATCGATACTGCCTTTTTCTTCCCCGATATCCACCATCATCCTGATTTCTTCTTCAGTGACATTTTCTCCGGCGCTCTCTGTTTTAATATGCAGGATGCGAAGCATCAGATTGGTGGAAAAAGCCAGAAACCGGATAAGGGGCTTCATAATGACCGCAATGCCTGAAATAACTCCGTAAGAAGCTTTTGCCCATTCAAATGGTTTCTGCATGGCAATCCGTTTCGGCACCAGTTCCCCGAATACAAGGGTAAAGTAAGCCAGTATCAGGGTGATGAACACCACGGCAATCCAAAACAAAGCCTGTTTGGAAATCAGGGTAAATTCCAAATCGCGGTAAATCCAGTCCACCAGATACCCCGAAAAATTTTCTGCTGCAAGGGCACTGCCCAGATAACCCGCCAAGGTGATTCCTATTTGTATGGTGGACAAAAAATCCGAGGGCTTTGCCACCAGCTTTAAAAGCTTTGCCGCTTGCTTATTTCCTTCGTCTTCCAGCTTATGAAGCTTTGTGGTATTTAAAGATACCACCGCCATCTCCGTTCCGGCAAAAAAACCGTTGATTAAAATTAAGATAATTTGTAACAATAATTGTAATACTACCGTATTCAAGACTATTTCTCCATTTCCAGATAATTTTACAGGGTATTTCCCGTAACACAAAAAGGCATAACCTGTCGTATAAATATACCACAGGCTATACCTAATCTTTATTATCCATTATTTGCTTTTCCGTATCAGTTTCCGCGTCGCCTTCAGCGTCGTCCATCTTTCTGTTTTCCTCGCTTCCGCATATGTGTAACAGTGATAGTATATCATAGAATTATATTTTATGCAAGACGGACGGAATTGTCAATACCCACGGAACACACCACTGCCCCCGCCTCCGTCTTTAACCCGTGCTTTTTGTTCACCATTTCCATAATGGCATTCCGCTTTTCACCCGATGATACAATCACAATGATTTCTTTTTCGGACTGAATGGATATGCCGAAAAACTGGCTGGTATCTTCGGGTCCTGCCCATCTTGCCCTGATTACCGTACCGCCTCTTGCGCCTGCCTGCCTGGCAGTGTCCATGACGGCATCCGTATGCCCCTGGTTTACCGCTATCAGAATCAGGCTGCTGTCCGTTTTTGTTTCCATCTGCAATCCTCCGTTTCCGCCTTCCTGCCCGCCTAACAGCACCGTCGCAATCAGGCTGTTTAACCCGGTCATCGGCATATCCACCACAATGCCTTTGCCGTAAGATTCCCCGATTTCATTTTCCAGCTTATGCAGCAGCCTGTCAGCTACCCCCTGCGCCGCCATGCTGAGCAGAATATCCTTTTCCGCGCTTCCGACTCCCAGTACATCCAGAAGTTCCGAGGAGGCCGTGCCCCTGCCCATGCACTGGTAACTGCAAAATACACCCTGCCGGGCGTAGAGCTTTGCCAGCGCCGTACCCCTGCCGCGCTCCGCAACGGTCACGATTAATTTGATTCTTTTTTTATCCGGCATAACATTTTCCCACTCCCCATGAATCATTCAAAATACATAATACAATCCTCTGCTTCCTTAAGCTGCAGAATCAGTTTTCGCTTTCTGACTTTCTTACGGATATTATCCGCAAGGCCCATCACCTGAATGGTGAAAAGCGGCGTCATTGCCACCATTGCCACGATGCCAAAAGCATCCGTCAGAACATCTCCCCCCAACGCTTCACAGGCTCCCATTGCCAAAGGCAGCAGAAAGGTCGTTGTCATCGGTCCGCTTGCCACACCGCCGGAGTCAAAGGCAATACCCGTAAAAATCTGGGGAACAAAAAAGGTCAGAAGCAGGGACAACAGATATCCGGGTATTAAAAACCACATAATGTTAAGTCCCGTAAGGATACGCAGCATGGCAATGCCCACAGAAAAAGCAATGCCGATGGAAAGGCTTTTTCCCAAGGACTTCTGTGTAATCGAGCCGTTGGTCACGTCCTCCACCTGTCTGGTGAGAACCTGTACCGCCGGCTCTGCCTTGACAATGAAATACCCGATAAGCATCCCGATGGGAAGCAGGGCCCACGCCTTGCTGCTTCCGGCTATTGCAGAGCCGATATACTGTCCTGCCGGCATAAACCCTACGTTCACACCCGTCAAAAACAATACCAGACCTATGTAACTGTATACAAAGCCGGAAAAAATCCTGAAAAGCTGTCTTTTGTGGAACCTGCGGAAAATGCACTGGAACAAGACGAACAAAAGAACAATCGGCACCAGCGCCACGGCCACTTCCTTTATATAGATAGGAAGGGCACGGGCAAACTCTAAGGCGGCGTCTCGGGTAGTCGCCAGTTCCTCAATGCCCACCGGCGTGTAAACCGCGTCCTCGGGATGATAACAAATCCCCAGTATCAGTACGGACAGCACCGGGCCCATACTGCAAATGGCAGTCAGACCGAAGCTGTCACTGCTGGAATTTTTATCGCTTCTGACAGAAGCCATACCAATACCAAGCGCCATGACAAAGGGCACCGTAACGGGACCGGTGGTAACGCCTCCCGAATCAAAGGATACCGGGATAAAATCCGCAGGCGTAAAAAACGCCAGTACAAAAATCAAGCCATAAAAGAAAATCAGAATGTAAGAGAGGGGAATTTTAAACAAAATACGGAGCTGGGCAAGGACAAGGAAAAAACCCACGCCCACCGCCACCGTCAGAATCAGCGTCAGGTTTGGAATGGCGGGCACCTGCCGTGCAAGCACCTGCAAATCCGGCTCCGCAACGGTAATCATCACCCCCAGTACAAAGCAGACAAGCAGCGGTATGGCAATCTTTTTTGCCCTACTGAGCTGTACGCCGATGCCCTCCCCCATAGGTATCATGGACATATCCACACCCAGGGTGAAAAAGCCCATGCCGATAACCAAAAGCATCGCCCCAAACAAAAACAATGTCAAAGTGCCCGGCGTCAGGGGCGCAATGGAAATACTCAAAAAGAGTACAATCAAGGTAATGGGCAGGACAGAGGTAATCGATTCGTATACTTTTTCCCGTAACTGTTCGTTATATCTCAAACGGCATACTCCTTTTTACCAAAACATTTGATATTATAAATATGATACTATGCCGCATCCGTTTTTGTAAAGGAAATAATATTCTGCACCAGCTTAACCAGTTCCACCAGCGGAATGATAATAAGGGCAATGAGCAGGGCAGTGATATATTCCGCAAACGAAATATGCTCAAAACCAAATGCGTTACGCAAAAACGGAACATAAATAACCGCAGTTGTGCATAAAAAGGACAAAATCATGGCGCCCCACAAAAACAGATTCTGCTTCTTTATGGTAAAGACAGACTTCTTTAAGGAACGCATGTTAAAGGAATGAAAAATTTCCGCCATGGACAGGGTCAGAAATGCCATGGTCATCCCGTCCGCACTGTCGGTAAATTCCCACACGCCCGATTCCATATAGTGTCCGACCAGATATGCGGCAACGGTGAGCAAGGTTACCGCAAATCCCTGCAGAACCACATGCACGCCGAGTCCGCCCGCAAAGATACCTTCTTTGGCATCCCTCGGCTTCCTTTGCATAATATCCGATTCTCCTTTTTCCATGCCAAGCGCAAGGGCGGGAAAGCAGTCCGTAATCAGGTTAATCCATAAAAGGTGAACCGGCTTTAATATGGTAAACCCGAGCAAGGTTGCAAAAAAGATGGCAAGTACTTCGGAAAGGTTGCTGGCAAGCAAAAACTGGATGGACTTTCTAATATTGTCGTAAATCCGCCTTCCTTCCCCTACCGCGTTTACAATCGTGGCAAAATTGTCATCCGCCAGCACCATATCCGCCACGTTTTTTGTGACATCCGTACCCGTAATCCCCATGCCCACACCGATATCCGCATTTTTGATGGAGGGAGCATCATTAACGCCGTCGCCTGTCATGGCAGTGACCTTTCCTTTTGCCCGCCACGCGTTGACAATACGCACCTTGTGCTCCGGCTGTACACGGGCGTAAACAGCATACTTTTCTATGTTTTCTGCCAGTTCCTCGTCCGTCATGTCATCAAGCGCCGCCCCCGTAACTGCCTGCACGGGGTCGTCTATAATACCCAGTTCCATTGCTATGGCTGTGGCCGTATCCTTGTGGTCCCCGGTAATCATGACCGGTCTGATGCCTGCTGCCCGGCATTCCTCAATCGCTGCTTTTACCTCGGGGCGCACCGGGTCAATCATGCCCACAAGCCCGATAAACACCAGCTTTTCCTCAAGGACATCCACCTCGAAGGAATCCGGTTTGCGTTCCCATTCCCTGTATGCCGCACCCAGCACACGCAGGGCTTTATCCGCCATGGATTTGTTTTCCCGCAGCACCTGTTCCTGCAAATCCCTTGTTAATTCCAGCACTTTTCCATCCATCAGAATGTGGGAACAGCATTTCAATATCTCATCCGGCGCACCCTTGGTATACTGAATGATGCTGCCGTCCTTTTTCCTGTGGACGGTCGTCATTCGCTTTCTCATGGAGTCAAACGGCGCTTCCCCGATTCTGACGTTTTCTTCTTTTAAATCATCCTTGGAAAAGCCTGCGGAAAATGCATAGTTTACCAATGCGCACTCCGTCGGCTCCCCGACTGCTTCCTTTTTCTCATCCAGTTCCGCATCCGAGCACAGCGCCATGGCACAGGCCAGAAGTTTCTCGTCCGTTCCGGTATGTTCTACCACCGTCATTTTGTTCTGGGTCAGGGTGCCCGTCTTGTCAGAGCAGATAACCTGCGCACACCCTAAAGTTTCCACCGCCGTAAGCTTCCTGATAACCGCATTTCGCTTTGACATGTTGGTGACACCGATGGATAACACAATTGTCACCACCGCGGCAAGTCCCTCGGGTATTGCCGCAACGGCAAGACTGACCGCCACCATAAAGGTGTCAAGCAGGGTTTCCCCTGAAATGTCGGGATAGGCGCGCAGCAGATTGATGGCAAATATCACGGCGCAGATTCCCAATACCAGCAGGCTCAAAACCTTGCTGAGCTGGTTCAGCTTTTTTTGCAGCGGCGTTTCGTTGTCCTCCGCCTTTGCCAATGCATCTGCAATTTTACCCATTTCCGTGTTCATCCCGGTGGCCGTGATAACAGCCCTGCCGCGCCCGTACACCACCGTACTGCCCATGTATACCATGTTTTTGCGGTCCCCCAGCGGCACCTTTCCGTCACTGCTTACAAGAACCTCGCTTGTCTTGGCGGCGGGAACGGATTCCCCTGTCAGCGCCGCCTCCTCTACCTTCATGCTGGCGCTTTCCAAAATCCTTGCATCTGCAGGCACCGAGTCACCGGCTTCCAGAACAATGATATCTCCCGGCACCAATTCTTCGCTTTTTACAGTAAGCTGCCTGCCGTCCCTGATTACCTTGGAGGTTGCCGCGGCAATTTCCTGTAAAGCGGCAATCGCCTTTTCCGCTTTGCTTTCCTGCACAACGCCCAGCACCGCATTGATAAGCACCACAACCAGAATAATGATAACATCCGCAAAGGATTCTCCCGCATATACCGCCGTAATGCCGGATATCACCGCCGCCGCTGCCAGTATCAGAATCATGGGATTTAAAAGCTGCTGCCAGAACCGCTGTAAAAGAGTGACCTTCTTTCCTTCCGCCAGCTTGTTTTTGCCGTAAAGCGCCTCACGTTCTTCCACCTGTACCGCACGCAGTCCCCCTTCCCCTGTCTGCTGTTCCTTCAATACTTCTTCCGCGCTGCACAAATACTCTTTCATTCTTCCTCCCATTCTGCCGTCTTAACGGCGCATAAAATCAAAAAACTCATATACAATGATTGTAACCACTGTATATGAGTCTCATTCTCTATAGATAAACCAGACGACTATGCCGCCATGCTTGTTGATTTATCGCGCGTCCCCAAACTTTGTCCAGTTCTGCGGAACTACTCCCTCAACTATGTAATTGATATTAATATCATATAGGGATTTCCATAATTTGTCAATCCCTAACAATCTTTTCCGCATTTTGCATTGCGGCCGCCCCAGCGTGCATTTGTTCCAACAGGACACGCTCCCGCTCGGGTAAAAACGCAGTGGTACGTAAGAGGTTATAAGACAACCTCTAAGTACCAGCGTTTTTACACGGTCCTTTATGGAATCAAATGCACGCTGGGGCGGCCGCAATGCAAAATGCGGAAACTCAAGATGACAATCCTGCAAATACTTTTTTAGGAGGATTTTTTAGAACATATTGAAATGGTTTTCGCTCTTTATTATTCTTCTAACCTAAACAGCAGTAGTTCGGATGCTTCCTTTTTCACGGCACGTTCCGCTACATCAAAGAAATCAGATTTTGTTTTAATACCGTCTGCATAGGTTGGATAGCATGACTTTGTGGGATTTAGAGCGAGACCATAAGCAAACTCACCATATTCCTTTATATCCTCATCCATAGCCTTGATTAGCATATTATTCCTCTCGTTTCAGTCTAAAGGTCAATCCATCGTACTTCTGTCCATCAACCTCTCGTGTGCCAACGTTGCGGTTACACTCCACAAAGCCAAGCTTTTCGGCACAGCAAAGCATACGGACGTTGCCCGACCAAGTTTGCGTGTAAAGCTCATCCACTCTGTTCTCAAAGAAATAGTTCATAAAGGCACGGAGGGAGTCTGTACCAATACCGTGTCCCCATACGTCGGGTTCGCAAATATCAATGCCAATGGCACAATAGACGGTCTGACCGTCCTTAATCTCGCCAATCCATTCGTAGTTCTCGTCAATGGAGTAGGAGCTTACCCAGCCAATGTGTCTGCCGTTCCATTCAATCTCAAACTTCCAACGGCGAGCATCGTCGGGAAGATTATTCACGGATTCATAGTATGACCTCCAGCTTTTGCGCTCGGTTTCTTCGTCCGATTCGATAGGCTCCCACGGTGCATCTGTATTCGACCACTCGGTTTCGGTTGTAAACCAACGTACATAGTCCTCAATGTCGGACTCTATCATATCCCGAAGGATGATGTTTTCGTGTTTAATTTGCATAGCTTAACCCTCCGATTTTTGGATATGCGCTCTTATAGTTGCTTCGTGTTCTTTACAATAAGCATAACTATTTCGCATAAAATCCTCGATGCTTTGAATCCTATACATAGCATCCAAAGTATCTAAAATCGGTTTACCATCTACCATCATATCAAAGAAATAAGGGTAGATACACCCGCCGTTCTCTCTTGGAAAATAGGGGTTAATGGAACTAAGCCGTTCATCCTTCATAACAGATTCGACCACCATTTCACTCAAAATCCATTTGAGTGATGGACGCTCGTATTCATCGTAACTGTCTCCGAACAATCTATTCCATACATAGAACCAAACAAAATGTATAATCTCGTGTATTCCACCACCGATAGCGCCTCTTTCGCTGTTCAAATAGAAAGTATCATAACAGCGTTCTTTTAGAAACCGTGGCTCAATAGGATTCAAGCTCAAATTACACCGCATGTCGTTAAATAAGTTAGCACAATCCACGCCAAAGGCATCCGATAAAGTTGCCATAATCTGCGATTTACAAGCGTTCCAATGACGAGTATATAAGACTACCTTCTCATTAATCGTATCTTCTAACTCAGCATAAGCGGCTCTCATTGTACACTCAATATAGTTTTTTCTGTCTGCAAACGGCAAACTTGTGGCGTATGTTTTATCAAGCTGCGGATAGAAATGGTATAAGGGCTCAGACCAAAAGGCTGATTCAGCTTCGGTCTGAAAATCCATAATTCGCTGAATCATGTAATCAGCACCGGGGTTTACAAATGTAATTTCCATGACTTCTCCATTTGTTCTATTCAATAATCAAATTCAGGTTCACCGACCGCAATCGTCTGCGTCAGCTTTTCGTCTTTATACGGCTTGCGAATTTCGATTAAATTAAATCATCCTGTGATTGTTGGGATGAACATAGTTGTAAACAGTATCATCTCCATAGGAAGCGGCAATTTTCTCTGCCTTACGGTGCAGAGCAGTAGCAATACCATGACGGCGATATTCCTCTTTGACAAAAATGGATTCCACCCACACAACCTCACTGTCAACACAGCAAACAACATAGCCTGCGTATTCGCCATCCACAAGGGCGGCATACACCGGGAACTTGGCTGAAAGATATTCTGCCATTTCTGCGAGGGCATCGTTGACTTGTTAGACCTCTCATATTTACATCCCAATCACCCTCCTACGGCTACATACAAATTTTCGTAATAATTATAGCATAAATCTGTGAAAATTTCCACCACATACACAAAAGTTCCGCATTTTGCATTGCGGCAGTCCCAGCGTGCATTTGATTCCATAAAGGACCGTGTAAAAACGCTGGTACTTAGAGGTTGTCTTATAACCTCTTACGTACCACTGCGTTTTTACCCGAGCGGGAGCGTGTCCTGTTGGAACAAATGCACGCTGGGACTGCCGCCATGCAAAATGCGGAAACTCAAGCTGACAATCCTGCAAATACTTTTTTTAGAGGATTTTTTAGAACATAATGAAATGGTTTTTACTCTTTATTATTCTTCTAACATACATTCCACTTTTTTATAATCAATAAACGGAGCAAACTCAACATATCCCTTCAAATATCCTTGTTTCACTGATTCCACAATCAAATTTTCCAGTGTAAATTGGGGCAAAAAGGGAGCCAGCTTTATCAAATTATCCATCCCTCCGTTAATATCCATTTTTTTAATTAATATTTCCATTATTTCTTCATCGGAAAACGGAGCTATTCGTATTATATCATCCAGACAAAATAACCCTTCATACTTTGAAATAATATCTAATATAAGCTTCAGGCTTAAGAAAGGCATCAGGTTACATATATGTGTTACCTCATTTTCCTTACTGAAATCACATTTTTTTATTAGATTCTCTAAATCTTCTTCCTTCAGAAAAGGAGCCATTTGATATATGACTTTTAAATTGACATTTTCTACTACCATATTTACCAATATAGAAACTGTTTCTTCTGAAACATATGGTAATAAGTTTTGCAAAACACCTATATTTATTTTTTCATTGTCACTGTATTTGCTCTCAACAATTTTACTAATCGATTCAGGTTCAATAAACTTTACAATATCTATAAGTTCATCCCATTCAATTCTATTAAGCCCCTCTTCCTCCTTTTGAAAATTAATGTATTTTTTTATATTACTTCTTTCTACATTACATCCAAGAATTTCATCTATATTAACCTCAAAAATGTTAGCCAAATCTTCCCATTTAGCTATATCCGGCATAGAATTTCCTCTTTCCCAATTAGAAACCGCTTGATAACTTATGCCTAACAAATCAGCCAACTGCATTTGAGTCAAATTCTTTTTACATCGATTTTCCTTAATTTTTTTTGCAATAACCAAAATATCAAACATGCTTTCTTTCTCCTTTTTATAATTTTTGTCCTCTCAATTCAGTTTATCTCGAAACAGCTTTTTGTTTCGTGCTTTCATTATAATTTGATACTTATAAAAATGCACTCAATTATTGCTTGAGCAATTGATTTTCAGTCGTATATTATACGGTTTCTCTTAATTTAGTCCTATTCTCAATTATATATAAATATTTTACTTATCAAGATAATTCTTCCATAGGATTTTACCCTGTGTTATAATCGACCTAATAAACCGGATTCTTGGAAAATAGTAAGGAGCAGCAGATATGATTCGATTAAGACCATATAAAGAAAAAGATACGGAAACTATTTTATCATGGGTCAAAGATGAAAAATCATTTTATCGATGGACTGCCGGTATATTGGGAGAGTATCCTCTCACCGTCGAACAATTCCAAAAGGTAAATGATTTGATGAATTACGAATTGGTTTTGTCATTGTGGATTCTCAAAAACGTGGTAAGGGTTATGGGAAAAACATGCTGCTGCTTGCAATCAAATATGCCCACGAGATATATGGCGCAAACAAGGTATCGTTAGGTGTATTCGAAAATAATGAACCGGCTTATTATTGCTATAAAGCTGCCGGATTTAAAGATGTAGCCCTGAATGAAACAGAAACCTATCATGTACTGAGTGAAGACTGGAAATGTCTGGAACTGGAAATCAGATTTTAATTTTTAAAGAAAGTTACCGATATGTATGAACAAGATTATATTATGCGCCTTATCAAGGAAATAATAAGGTCATTATTAAAGTTGCTATTCAATATTGACACGGATTCCCCAACAAAAGACTTGCTATCCGAAAAAGAGCAAAAGACAACTCTGGAAAAGTTGTTGGACATGATTGACGAAGGAGAAATAAACAAAGCCGAAAATGAATTGAGCAATCTGACGGAAAGCGGCGACCATAAATATCTTGAAGTTGCCTTATTGTTCTATTCTTACTTAAATGAAAAGAATGATGCTTTTCTGGAAGAACACCGTTTCAGCAGGGAAGAAATCAGCATGGGATTGAAGTCAGTCATATCTCAATACGGCTTGGGCAGTGTAGCAGAAGCATTTTTGACAGAATTGTAAAAAGCATTTTGAACATCCGTCATTCCATGTCCGGCGCCTGCCCGTCATGCGCTTTCCACATGCATTCCGTAATCCGCATGTCGGTAAAAACTGCCTTAAAAGAGGACTGTTCCGGGCTGCAGGCGTAAATCCCAAATTTAATTTTCGCCGCCCCTTCCCACATATGGCAGATGCGTATTTGTGTAAATTTTTTCCCATCTGTTGCACATTCCATACAATAATCGTCTTCCCTGCGGCTGAATCTGTACCACATAGTCTTGACAGCGGCCGGAATCGCGGTTGTTGCCCAGTCTGAATGCTCATGTACAGTAAAGAAGCAAGAAACCGAAAACAAGAGATAGACCGCCAGCACCACACTATTCCGAACCAAAGAAGCTTAAAGACTAAAAGACAGTTTCATCATATGACTAAAAGACAGTTTCATCATATCCATTGACAAAAACAATAAAAAATGCTATTTTGTAGAGGTAGTAATTCAATTCGTCCATTCGCGTGTTACTACCGTAGAAATTGAGAATCGTATTTGCGATTTGAATAATGTTGGATGTTGAAAATCTTCCGCATGAATGGCAAAACATACCCAAAAGTATTTGGGCTGTTTTTGCTGTCTTTATGGGAAGATTTTTTTGTTTGGAAAAAGAGAATGGAGGTGAATTTATTTATGAAATATATTCGAGGTATTTACTCAGTACAGTTGATACAACTGTTAGCGGATTGTGCTGAGGATAATGGAACCTGCTGACAGTTACAACTGTACTGTTCTAATGACAATATTATCATTCAGAAAAGGAGTACAGTTATGCGTTATATGAAAGAAGTTTTAAAAAATAACAAGAAATGGGTAATTGTCTATCTGTTAATCGGCTTATTCAATGCCTTTATGTCAAACTATAAAGCTGATTATTTTCAAAAGGTTATAGACGGACTGACAGACAGAACAATGACCGTTTATGGGATTTTGTTTTATGGTGCCATTCTTTTTATCAATTATGGAATGAACTATATAGACGAATATCCGTCTGCCAAACTTGGGAATGAGATTTACTTGGATTTCAAGTTATTGGCACTGCGTAAGATTGGCAGAATGGATTATTCTGAATACCAAAAGTTAGGAACAGGCAAGTTGGTTCAACAGATTGAAAATGGGGCTAATGCAGGAAAAGGTGTTCTCTATGACTTTTGGTTCTGCGTTGTCAGAAATTTACTGCCAACAATTCTTTTCAGCCTATATTTTATCTGGAAAATAGACAGAAGCGTAACATATTTTCTTTTGGCAGGATATATTATTATATTTTTGGTAACGAACCTTCTGCTGAAAGGATTGTATCAGATAAAGGAAAAGATACTGACAAACGAGGAAGAATTAAACCATTTTCTTGTGCGTGGTTTTATGGAAATGCCGATTTTCCGTATGAAACATCAATTTCCAAATGAAGTAAAAAAGGCATTGGGGGCAAAGCGTGTTATTGTATCATCAAAAGTGAAAATGACTATGATACACGAAGCGTTTTTTACCATATTTGCAGTATTAGTTGCATGTTTAGATGTTGGGATTTTAGCTTATGCGTGGAGAAATAACCATTTATCTATTGGCTCTGTAGTCGCTTTAATCACATTGATTGATAATGCGTATACTCCTATTGCAATTTTTAACGTCATTTATGTACAGTACAAACTGAATAAAACGGCTTGGCTGCGATTTACGGGGCTGTTAGATTTGAAAGAAGATACACAGCTTGAACAAGGCATAGATTTTGCTACACCTCTAAACGAAATTCATGTTGAGGACTTATCATTTTCCTATGAAAACAAAGAAGTGCTTCAATCCGTCAGTTTGACTATTAAAAGGGGTGAAAAAATAGCATTTGTCGGTGAATCGGGTTCGGGAAAATCGACATTGACAAAAATATTGGTTGGGCTGCTCAAGTATGATAAAGGAAATATTCTTTTTGATGATGAACCACTCAAAAATATTTCACTGGAATCATTGTATGAAAAAGTATCCTATTTATCACAGGATACTCCTGTTTTTGATGGCACAATCAAAGAAAATCTTGTGTTTGACAATGAAGTTTCAGAAGCCGATATTCATGTATGCCTTGAAAAAACACATCTGTTGTCAATGCTTGCAGCATTGGATAAAGGTTTAGAAACAAGAATAGGTGAGAAAGGAACTTGTTTATCGGGTGGAGAAAAGCAGCGATTGGCATTAGCCAGACTTTGGTTTGATAATTCTGATATAGTCGTTTTAGATGAAGCAACATCAGCATTGGATAATGTGACCGAAGGTATCGTTATGAAAAATGTTTTGGAACAGGTAAAACATGCTACCGTGATTGCTGTTGCTCATCGTCTGACTTCCATTAGAGAATTTGACCGTATTGTTGTATTCAGAAACGGAAAGATTGTTGGTAATGGGACTTTTGATGAATTGCTTGGAAACAACAATTATTTTTTCGACTTATACAGGAAAGAAAAAGAAAACTCTTAAGGGGGAGGTGATATTTATCGGTAAAATAATCATGCTTACATTCAACGATACAGAAGAAAAAGCGGTTGAAAAAGCCATAGCTGTCCTTGCCGATATGATACCACTGGAAGCCATGCAGCCGCCACAATCCCCCACACTTACTTTTCCGGGATTGGAAATAAGGCTGCACCAGCACCGGGTATTAAAAGACGGGGCAGACATAAACCTTACACGTTTGGAATACGGCGCACTCTGCTACCTTGCCGCCAGTCCGGGGCAGGTATTCACAAAGGCGCAAATCTTTGAAGCCGTTTGGAGCATGGAAAGCGAAAGCTGCCAGTCAAGCGTTGCTAACGTGATTTACAATCTGCGGAAAAAGATAGAGCCGGACAGCCGTAAGCCCACCTACATCAAGACCGTTTTAGGCATGGGCTACAAGTTCGCTTCCGGGGAATGACAACAAAATAACCACTGCCACCACAGCAGCATACCATAACAGGAAATCAAGAAAAGGTTTCCTGTTTTTTTACGCCAAAAATCGTGCTGATTTTCCAGCTTTGTCGAAAAGTTTTATCAAAAAGTTTCTCAAAACTTTGCCATATCTTCATTTCTCTGCGTAGCAAGGAGTAGAGGGGGAAGTTTACGCTGTTTTCTTAGAGCAAGATTCTACCACAGTACCAAATCTCGCCTATCGACTCATTTTGTCCTGCGGGAAGCTTGTTGGGGTTGCCACCCAAAGCCCAGGGCAAAGCATAAAAAGAAAGGAGTTGAAGCCCATGAAAAGATACAACACGCCCCACCGACACCGGGTAATCAAAACACGCTTGACCGAGGAAGAATACGCCGAGTTTTCCGAGCGTGTTTCCCTCTGCAAAATGAGCCAAGCCGAGTTTATCCGGCAGGCACTAACCAAGTCAAGGATATGCCCGGTTATCACCGTTTCCCCGGTCAATGATGAACTACTCTCTGCCGTTGGGAAGCTAACCGCCGAGTACGGGAAAATCGGCGGCAGCTTGAATCAGATTGCCCGTTGTCTGAATGAGTACGGCGCACAATCCGCACCGCCCTTTCCTCTGCCATTTCCTTTGAGGACTTCTCCGGGAAGCTGCTGCAACAGGGCGTGACCGTTAAGGAGAGCCGGGGGAGATTATCGTATCTCACCCCGGACAGGACGAAGCCAATTACCGCCCGGAAGTTGGGTGATGATTTTGACCGCACCAACCTACTGGAAACACTCACCCAAAACGCACAGAACGCCATCAGAGCCGCCGAAACGCCCGCACCCAAAGAGGAACACCCCCCAGCATAAAAGACCGCTTACAGCGCAATAAAGCCGTCATAAACGCCCCGAAACAGGACACTTCCCAACAGGAAGCTGTACAGCGCATGGTAGACCGGGAAGCCAAACGAGCTGGGGGCAAAGGCATAGGATATGACCGCTGGGCGGCAGTCCACAACCTAAAGCAAATGGCAGCGACCATGAGTATTTATGAGGAATCCGGCTTTTCTTCCCCGGAGGAACCGGAAGCCGCCCGTGACGGGCTGAAAGCACAGAAAACAGAGAAAGCCCGCAAAAACTACCAGGCGCAGCACAAAAGCGATTTTATGATAGCCGAAGCTGCCACCCGGTATTTCAAGGCACAGGGTATTTCCAAGCTGCCAGCGTCCAAAGCCCTACAAGCAGAGATTGAGCAGCTTATGAGGGAAAAGAACAGCCTTTACAACGAGTACCGGGAAAAGAGGGAGCGCACAAAGGAATTGCAGACCGCCAAAGGCAATATCGGCCAAATCTTACGCCGTGAGCCGGAACGGGGAAAGGGGCGGGATAATGAACGGTAAACACCCATACATGGACTATTTACAGCACCGGGCGGCGTGTCGGCTTGTGCATGAGTGTTGTAATTACGATAACGGCAACTGTATCCTGCTGGATAACGGCGAGCCTTGCGTATGTGTGCAGAGTATCAGCCATTCGCTTCTCTGCCGCTGGCTTATAGCCGCCGTGCTGCCACTGGACAGGAAACTGGAAGCCGCCCTTTTGCACCGGGCAGACAGAAAACGCTGAAAAGTTTATGAAAGTGGTACGCAAGTACACCAGCTTTGAGGAACTCACCCCTACCCTGTTGCGGGAGTTTGTGGAGAAAATCGTAATCCACGAATCGGAAGCCCTTGACGGGAAACGCCGGGGGAAGCTCCGCAGACAGGAAATCGAAATCTATTACTCTTTTGTCGGCAAGGTAGAATTGCCCGACTAAAGCCCGACCCGTCCGGCAGTCAGCCGGACAGGGAACGGCAAAATTTTTTACACTTCTTTTACTTCTTTATCTCACATGAGCAAATAACCATGATTTGTCACAACGCTTCCCAGATGTTGAAATTCTTCATTCTCATACTCTACAGAGCCTTTCAGCCAGTTTTCACTGTCCAGATACATGAAAAATATTTCTCTTCTGTTTCCATCTGTAGCACGGGCGCATTATCATTTCTAAAATGATAATATGTTCTCTGCCACAAATCTGTATGGGGCATTGTTACAATTTCTATTTTCTGCCGATTTTCCGCCCAAAATACCGGCAGACCTTTTTCCTGTATTCCAGATAAGAATCCCCAAAAGTAACGATTAAGAAGTCCTCTTCCACATTGACAATCTGCAAATGCAACATCAGGATTGCAAGAACGGATACACCAAACAGCACCCGGTTAAAAAACATCAGCAAAATTCCGATGTAAACCAAATCGAATCCCAGAAAGGCAGGATTGCGGCTGATTTGGTAAATACCTTTTGTGACAAGTTCCGTTTTGTCCGTTTCGGAAACACCGGCTCGCCAGTTGTCCTGCATCGTAATGACCGCACATACAAATACGGCTACACCGCAAATCCCAAAAACCACACCCAGCACTCTTGCCCACAAAGGCAGAAGCGATAGCTTCCATATAATGCTCACAAACTCCGCCGCAGGAACAAGGATTGTGACAATTTTCATCGTAATCTCAATGCCTTTTACAAATCCCGTCTTTCCTTTTCCTATCTGGTCTGTCTGTATGCCCTTTTTCTTCTGAAGAATCATCTTTGTGAAATAACATCCGTAAAATACCAGTAATATAATAAAACCTGCTGCCTGAAATACCATTTTTTTCCCACGCTTTCTATATTTGTACTCCCTTTTCTCCATAAATCCCTATTGTAAACCAACAGTCTTATGCTAATATATTATAGTGGCGAATATCAATATGGACAAGAACATTTATCTTGCCGCCCTGACCTTGATGAATCATGCATCAGAAGAAAACCGCAAAGCATGACACAGCCAAATTCTTCACGATATTTTGGAGGTATGGAAAATGAATATTACTGTCATAAACGGAACAGAAAAACACGGTGTAACCTACCGCTTGAAAGAAATGTTTTTAGCAAAGTTCAAGGATAAATCAAGTATTACGGAATATTATCTTCCAAAGGATTGCCCCAATTTCTGTACGGGCTGTTTATGTTGTACAATAAAAGGTGAAAACACCTGCAAAGATGCAGAATTTATAGAAAAAATTGATAAATCGCTTTTGGAAGCGGATTTGATTGTAATGACCTCTCCCGCATATGTGTTTCATACCACGGGGGCAATGAAAGCGTTTCTCGACCATTTTGCTTACCGCTGGATGCCACACCGTCCTGCTCCTGAGATGTTTGGAAAGCGGGCCGTGATTATTACGCAATGCTTAGGTGCAGGAGCAAAATCTGCTGCAAAGGACATCCGGCACAGTTTATCCTGGTGGGGAATTTCTAAAATCGGAATATTTACCGGCGCATTGATGGGCGATATTGTGTGGGATAATCTCACTGAAAAAAAGCAAGCGGAACTTACAAAAAAGATTAAAAAGTTATCTCAAAAATTCGCGCGTGTGGATTACACAAAACCTGCACATACAAAACCGATTACCAAAATCAAATTTTTCTTTTGCCGTATGATACAGCAGTCACTACATAAAAATGACCCTGCATACCTCGATGGAAAGTATTGGGCAAAGCAGGGCTGGCTTGGTAGCGGCAGACCATGGAAATAATGGGGATAACTAAATGCTGTATCCGGAAATTACAGCTGCCAGCATTTCTTTCGCCCAATCATACTGGCCTTTATCCTCAAATCCACGATAAAAGACCTCTATCATCATAGTAAGATATAATATGATATCATACCAGCGAAGTCTGATTTTTTCCTGTGCAGTAAAAGACAACTTACCAAAACCCTCTAGGAATGCCTCATTCCTATTGTGGTGTCGAAAACGGTCGTCCATAAGGGATTCGCCCCACATCGCTCTCTCCCAATCAATGATTCCGCTAACATGTCCGTCTCTTACAAAGACATTACCTTCCCATAAATCCCAATGAACCAGTGTTGCTCCTGTCACCTCCAAAAACGCATTTCGGTTTTCTTCTAATTCCGCAAGCAAAGTATCTCCATCATATACAATGTCGATTGCCATTGCTTTCGCATCATTGATTAGGTTCATAAGCATTACTTTTACAAAATCATATAGGCTGTCATATCTTCTCTCGTCTCCTAAAAAACCAAACCGTGAATTTGTAATGAACGTAAGTTTTTTTTCAATCTGCCCGATTTCTCCGCTAATTGACTCTATCATCCCTTGTGTCATGGAGTCTTTTATAAATATATAATTGCTGCCTGCTAATTTTTCCATGAAGAAATAATCTCCATCGCAAATACTCTTGGAAGTGTCATAGTATTCGACCTTGGCGATTCCAATGTCTGTCTGTTGTGCGACCATCTCCATCGCACATACTTCAGCTTTCATAAGATTAATTTCATTGCCGGTATTCCCTGACGTATCTTTTGCTGCGATTTTTAGAATACTTTCTCTGCCGTCACAAAAAGTCACGCAATATGTCACATTGCACATCCCCTCTGTGAGTTCTTTTATTGACGCAACTTCCCGGTCGGGAAACGCGGCTTTGGCCATCCTTATTATTGTTTCGTTAGTTTGGAGATTCTTTGTAATCATTTTTTCACTCTTAATTCTTCGTTCAGTTTTGCCTTTAATTCTTGCAGTTCTTCTTCTGTGGGCAGATACTTTTCATGGTTCATCTCAGTCCTATCCAATCGCCAGACAGGTCCGGGCACAGGCGTATCTCCGTTTCTCCTCGGAAAAATGTGCCAGTGCATGTGAACCCCTTGTCCCGTCCCCAGAAGTTCATAATTTAATTTGTCAGGCTTAAATGCATGATAAACCGCTTCCGCCACAAGAGACATTTCCTCTAAAAATCTGCTTCTGAACTCTTTGTCCAGAAAGTGAAGTTCCGTGGCATGTTTTTTGCATAAAAACAGGGTATAGCCTTTAAACCTTTGGTAATCCCCCAGCACAACATATCCTGTTTCCAATTCCCTGACAAAATAAGGGTTTTGTCCCTGCTTTGTCAGGGCAATTCTTTCACAGACCATGCAGCCTCTTGTTTCCTTATCCGTCATAGCCTTCCTCCTCACAGTTAAGACCGTTTGGCATGCGTACCTGTATGCCGTTCACCTCTACCTGGTCGTTCAATTCAATGACAAGGCATTTTCTGCCGTCAATTATCTTCGTCTGCACCAAATCCGTCCTGTCAGGGCTTACCTTGACAATCACATCCGGGGTTTTTATCTCAAATTGTCTGGTGTTTGCAAGATTTGACGCCATAAACTGCACGTTTTCCCCGGCTGCGGCAATATACTTTTCGTCAAAGCCTGAAAGCTGTTCCTCTTCCACACCGCTGTATTCCAAGAGTCTTTTAACCTCCGCCTTGTCCAATACGACCGGCTCCGGCTCGTCCTTCTTTTCCTCTATCATTTCGTTTAGTTTCTCATGAATATTTTTTACCACCTCGTATTCGCATTCATCGCCCAAGGTTTCCTCCACAATGGTCTGGAAGGTTTCCTTCTGCCCCCCTGCCGACATGGGAACTTCGCAGCCAAGCACCGGCTCCACAAAATCAAACCGCAGTTCCTCCGGCTTTGCCGCATAATAAAGCAGGCTGTGGATATCCGTACTCCTGTCGTTAAATGCAGGAAACAAAAATCCGATATCCGGCATGTCCACCACCCTGTCCAGCACGCGGGTTTTAAAACTGTTGCTCGTCTCATCGTAGGCAAGTCCCGGTTTCGACAGCGTAACCGGGCAGATACAACAGAGGATATGCTCGTACACCTCATCGGAAGCGTCAAACATCTCCGCACCATCCGCTGCCTTTCCGGGTACGTCATAGACGCCGTGAATCAGCAAAATCAGGTAGTTTTCCACGGAATAGTAATTTTCAATGACTTTATCATAAAATTCCTCCAAAAGGTTTTCATCCTTCAATGCCGAAGTCTTAAGCTGCATCAGAAAATCCTGTGTGCCGCCCGGCTCCTCCGCCTCCAGCGGAAATTCCATGTTAAGCAGATTCCGCCCGATACTGCCCGAAAGCGCTTTCCTGAAAATATTGAAGTACTTAAACATTTCCTCTTCTGGAAGGGACAAAAAAGCTTCCTTTAACTCCGTCTTCTTATTTTTCTCCCCATCCACATAACAGCCGCATATCCTGGTAATTGCGCATTTATCCTGTGTAAACTGTTTTTTGATTTCCGCTATTTCTTTCTTATTCATAGGTTCCTCACTCCTGCACCGCAAAGGTATGTATTTTACCCATCCATTATATACAATACGGTCTGGAAAAACAATCCATAATTGGAGTAACCATATCTGTTCCGGCAGCGGCAAGCGGGTGCATTTGATTCCATAAAGGACCGTGTAAAAACGCCGGTACTTGGATACCGTACTTTGGTATCCTACGTACCGCTGCGTTTTTACCCGAGCGGGAGCGCGTCCTGTTGGAACAAATGCACCCGCTTGCCGCTGCCGGAACAGATACGGAGAGCCACCAGTATTTCTTTAGAAAAATTTTAAGATATTTGTAAGATTTACCACTCTTTTTTTGTAAGAACAATACTATATAATGGTTTTTACAGGGATACTTGTGGTATGATTATAATGTTGTTAAATTATCCTGCAAAAAGGGGGATTTTATGGAAAACGAATGCATTCTGGTGGTGGACGATGACAAGGATATTGTCGCCACACTGAAAATCCAGTTGGAAAAGGAAGGCTTTTCTGTTCTCTGCGCCTATGACGGGCAGGAAGCGCTTGACTTTTTAAACAGGGAAAAAGTACACCTTATCCTTCTGGATATTATGATGCCGAAGATGGACGGCTTTTCCGCCATCATGAAGATTAGGGAAAAACGGAACATCCCCATTCTTGTCATGTCCGCCAAATCGGAGGATTCGGACAAAATACTGGGGCTTTCCATCGGCGCTGATGATTATATCACAAAACCCTTTAATTATAAGGAAGTCATTGCCCGGGTGCGAAGCCAGCTTCGCCGGTACATCAAACTGGGCGGCATTTTTTCGGGGACAGACGAGGTAAAAATCGGGCGGCTTTGCTACAACTTTACGGCACATACGCTTACCGTCGACGATGAACCGGTAAAACTGACTTCCATAGAAACCAAGATTATGGAACTGTTCATGCGTCATCCCGGGCAAATCTTTTCCGCAGACGAAATCTATTCCATTGTCTGGGGAGAACCGGTTGCCTATAACGGGGAAAACACCGTTATGGTGCATATCCGAAGAATACGCGAAAAAATTGAAATCAATCCGAGTGAACCGGAATATTTAAAGGTGGTGTGGGGCATTGGCTATAAAATTGAAAAAAAGTAAAAAAATAAGAGCATTTTGTTACAGGTTGTTTGCCATGGGGGCAATTTTCGTCACGGTGGCTTCCGGCATTATGGGAAGGGAGGCGCTTGCCGCATTCCTTGAACAGGGTCCGAAGCTTCTATACGGCAAATTTTATTACCTGCCGGAATATGAAACATACATGGAAGGCCTTTACAATCAGGCGCTGGCAGCTTACTGCACGGCATATGACGTAAAAGACTACTCCCTGACGGAGTTTGATGCCGTAAAATTTGCCAACCAGAACAGGGACGCATTGAATGAGCAGATAGAGATGGAAGGCGGCTCTATCGTCTATTCAGTAAGAAGGATAGCGGAAAATACCGGCTCGGGCAATATTTCCTTTCCGATTTTTGCGGAGTCTGACGGACGTCTGCTGCTGCCGGAAAATATCCGTCCGTGTTATTACTGGGATGGTCCTAACGGTATCGAACATAATTACATCCGTAACGCCGCCGACAATATTTCAGCAGGCACAGGATACCGGGTTCTGGCAAACGGGGAACGGTTTTCTCCCGACATGAAAGCATTGACAAACATCCGTCTGATTATCGGTGTCAGAACAGACGTGCTTTCGGGCACCCTGCTTCAGATGAGCAAGACTGCCGTAAGCTATCAGATTTTTCTGTCCGTCTTTTTTACGGGTATGATTTTGTGCTGTCTGTTCGGAGTGCTTGGCCTCTTCAGCAAAAAGGCCGCTGCTGAGGCAAAACAATCCTACAGTATATTTGCGGGAAAAGTGCCGTTTGAATTTAAGCTTATATGCGTTGCACTTGCCGTCTACCTGTTTTACTGTTACCGGAAATACCTGTTCCTTCCAAAACTGTCTGCACAGCCCAAAACATATACTGCCCTGTGGATTTTCTTTCCGGGAGGCTGCCTGTTTTATCTGCTGTGGCAGGATTTAAAATATAATGCGGAAAAAGTATTTCTCAATTTCCTTCCTGTAAAGCTGTTTTGTTTCTTTAGGGAATTTGTTCAATCCCGCCTCTGGTACCGCAGGGCCATGGTCATTTTTGCCTTCAACCTGATTTCCGCACTGGCTTCCCTGATTGTCGGACTGCTTCTTTTGTATATAGAAGGAATGTCCTCGCCGGTTATCATCGGAAATGTCCTTAAGGTCATAAAAATCCGGGAATTTCTCAGCATATCGGGTATCCTGCTGATTGTACTGGGTGTCCTGATGCTGTTTATGTGTTACCGCCTAAAAAACTTTATACGGGACATGAAAACAATAACGGCAAGGCTTTCCGAGATGCAGGAGGGCATTTGCAATGCTCCGCTTATGCTTCCGGCGCACTCTCTCCTGACAGGTGCGGCAGCGGACTTAAACAGATTGGAAGATGGCATTGAAAAGGCCGTGGAGACAAAAAACCGTTCCAATAAACTCAAGGTGGAACTGCTGACCAATGTATCCCATGACTTAAAGACGCCTCTTACCTCCATCATCAACTATGCTGATTTGCTCTGCGAGGAAGAGCTTCCTCAGGCTGCTGCCGATTATGCATCCTCTTTAAGAGGAAAGGCATACCGTTTAAAAAATATGGTGCAGGATGTCTTCGACCTTTCAAAGGCTGCCAGCGGCAATCTACCGGTTGAAAAACACCTGCTTGACTTTGTGAAACTGATTCGACAGACATTGGCAGACATGGATGAGCGGATACAGGCAGGAACCCTTACCTTTAAGGTGACTGCCTCCACAGAGCCTGTCATGATTGAAGCGGACGGGGAAAAGCTATACCGAATATTCCAGAACCTTTTTGTAAATGCTTTACAATATTCCCTTGAAAATTCCAGGGTACATATCCAGATTTCCGCAGAGAACGGATATGCAATGGCAAAGGTAAAAAATACTTCAAAATGGGAACTTGAGTTTGACACGCAGGAGATTTTAGAGCGCTTTGTCCGTGCCGATGCTTCCCGTACCACAGAGGGCAGCGGACTGGGACTTTCCATCGTACAAAGCTTTACGGAAACCTGCGGCGGCACTTTTACCGTGGAAACCGATGCTGACATGTTTATTGCCATCGTCCGTTTCCCGCTGGCGCAGCAAGCGTCCGAAGCCACTGCGGCATCTGCCGTTCCCGTTCAGGAATTATCCGAAAACGTAACCGATAAGACCCCCGATGCATAAAATATACGCTTTCGGGATGACATGCAAGAAAGGCTGACTATGAAAAAGATAACCAAACCAAATCAAATACAACTTTTTTCCGAGTCTTCCCTGATTATTCTGGTTTCCATTGTCACGCTGCTCTTACAGTTGATTTCATTTGCAACCACATGGGAGGGTTCCAAAGTATATCTGGAGGGCATTTTCCCCTTCGCCTCCCTGCTGTTTGCACTTGCCATACAGGCTACCGCTTACTTTTTAAGCAATTCACTGCGTACAAAGGTGAGCCTTTTAAAACTTGCCGCCTTGCTTGCCGCTATGTGCTGTTCCACATACTATTCCTATATCGGCATTTATAACACCGTCAATTCGCCTGCCCAATATCTGCAGCAGAATTACTTGCAGATTTCCGACGAACTGACCCAGATTTTTGAAGCAGACTTGGAAAACGGCATTTCAGAGGGAAGAACTGCCGTAGGGGAAGCTGCCCTTGCCGTCACGGCAAGAGTCACCTCCCTCTTCAGGGAACAGGAAAATATGGCTGCATGCCGGGAGGCGCTTGAAAGTGTCTCCGAGTCCTACTCTGCCGGTATGCGGGCGCCTAAGCAGTCAGCATATGAAAACTATGAAGATTATGTAGCTGCCTACAACGCCTATATTGCCGGTATATCCCAGGGAATCGGCACAGAAAATGCTGCAGCCCGTGACCGTGTGCTTTCTTCTTACGGTTTTACTTCCATGGACGCCCTGATAGTAGCCGAATCCCAAAACAGCGCTGATTTAAGCGCCCTTTCCGCCACCCTGCAAATTCCTTCCTCCGGCACGGAGGAAGAGTTTGTTTCTGCCGTTTCCGCCTTACAGACTGCCCTGACGGTTTCCATAGGGGAAGCCTCCCTCGGCACTCCTTTTGACAGTATCGATACGGCCCGCCTAAACAGCTTATTTCAGGCAGCTGGAATGTGTGGGTATGACAAAACCGACTCCGCCCATATCCTGAATACCTTGCAGCAATGCGCCGACGTAACTGCCGCTCCGTTTATTTCCGGCTATGAGACCCTGGTTTCGGCCCTGCCGGACGGCAGAGTCACTTCTGCTGACATGATGGAATTAAAGCTTTCCATGGATTCGGAAATTTTGTCCTCTCTCATGAAAATAAATACCCTGCTGCCCTCCGGGGAACAGCTTTCCGTGACGGATTCGCGCTTTCAGCTGACTGACCTATACCTGTTGCCCGTAAAAGCGCTTTCGGATTCCTCCACCCGCCTAACCGCCTTATTCTGCCTGTTTGTGGCGGCTTTGATTGACGGCCTGTCCCTTCTTTTCGCTATATCCTTAAAGAAACGGAAACCTCTCTGGGCAAGGCGCATTCTTACCGGAAGCGGATTTGAAGATTTTGCACCGCAAATCTTCGCTTTGCTTCCTGCTGACAGGGATACTGCCCGGGCGCTTTCGGATTTCCTGTCCTGTTTCATGCCCAGCCCCGATACGGAGAGCGACGGCTACATGCTTTCAGCGGATATGGAAAGCCTGGCCGGTTACTATACCCTGACAGCATTTCTCTGTCAGGTCAATCTTGCCAAAATCGTACCGGCAGAATTTCTTGGCAATGAAAAAGAATCCTTACTGCTGAAGTCCCGTTTTGTATTCTGGACCAACGAAATCATTTTCGGGGCACAGCAGAACATGCCTGAAATACCGAACTTATCATCAGAATTTTAACCAATGGAGGTTAATGTGAACGGATTGTTTTTTTCTTTATTTACCTTGGTAATATTTATTTTTCATTTTGCCCTGCGCCCTCTCATGCGAAAAGGGCGTGTCAAAGCAGGGTTTTGTGCTTTGTGGTGTATCGATGCGTTCTTTTTTGCGGGCGGCAGCTTCCTGGCTTTCCATCTTTATCACTACGAGTTCCTGCCTTATGTCACTTTACGCAACTTTATACTTTTTATTTTGTATCTTATTGTCACGGCTCTGGTACTTTTCCTTGCGCCTTCCGGCATTCGCCTGTTTGCAAAAAAGAGCACTCCCTCCAATGAGGAACTGCTCCTTGCCGAATATCGTTTTAATGACACCGCGGGCCTGATGCGAAACTGCTTTTTTGTCCTGCTGTTTACCCTGCCTATCCTGTTTACTGTAATGAAAACCGTTAAAACTGCTTTCCTTCCCACTGCTTTTAACGCCGCGGAATTGTATGCCGGTTTCTGCTTTATCACCTTTCTTGTTTTGCTGCCCCTAAGCCTGCGGCAGACACTGTTCTGGCACAGGCAATTGACAGTGCCGGACTCGGAAACGGAACAGCAGTTACAAAAACACTACAGCGCCCGGCTCCGCTACAAAAAGAGAAACCGTTTCTTATAAGCAAAGACCTTTTGCCTCATCACATCCTAACATAATGTTCAGGCACTGTACTGCCGCGCCGGATGCTCCCTTACCCAGATTGTCAAACCGGGAGGATACCAGCAGACGGTCCTCACAGCCTGTCACAAATATTTCCATACCGTCCCAGCCGCTTCTTGCGTTGGCGGAAAGATATCCCCTGCTGTCCGCCTCCGCACCAAAGGGATTAACCGTGATAAACTTTTCATTGGCATAATAATCCCTAAAAAATGCATGTAATCCTTCCGGCGTCTGTTTTTTTGCCAGAAGACTTCCAAACAAAGGAAGGGAAACCAGCATTCCGCTGTAATAATCACATATAACAGGGGAAAAGAGCGGCTCCTTTGCAAGGCCTGGGATTGCCTTCATTTCCTTTAAATGCTTGTGCTGCTGGCTTAAGGCATATTCCCTGGGCGCATTCAACTCTTGTGCACGTTCCCCTGCTTCATATTCCGCAATCATTTTTTTGCCGGCGCCGCTGTAACCGGACATGGCAAACGCCGCAACCGGGTAGTCTGCGGGCAGTATACCTTCTTTGACCAGCGGATACACAAGAGCAATCAGCCCGGAAGCATAGCATCCCGGCACGGCAACCCTTTTTCCGCTCCTGACGCCTTCCCTGAAAGCCGGAGACAACTCCGGAAAACCGTATACCCAGCCGCTTTCCGTACGATGGGCCGTAGAGGCGTCAATGATTCTGACTTTATCATTCTCCACAAGTTCCACAGATTCCCTTGCCGCCGCATCCGGCAGGCAAAGGAACGTGATATCCGACTCATTTATCAGGCGCTTTCTCTCAGCCGTATCCTTTCGCAGGGCGGATTCTATGGTAAGAAGTTCAATATCATCCCTGTCCTGAAAACGCTCATAAATGCGCAGACCGGTGGTTCCTTCGCTGCCGTCAATAAATACCTTTGTCTTTTTGTTCTCCATGTCTTACGCATCCTTTCTTGTATAAGTAACGTAGGCAAAAGGAATCTCCCCTTCTACTTTTTCATCTATGGTTTTGGTGAAAAGACCCTCGTCAAATTCCGGGAAATAGGTATCCCCATCTATTTCAGCCTCTACTTCCGTGATATACATTTTTTCAACCAGATTGATTGCTTCCCCATACAGCCCCGCGCCGCCGGAAATATAAATATTTTTCCCCGGATGCAGCTTTCCCGCCTTTTCAATGGCCTCCTTGAGTGAAGACGCCGTAGTACAGTTTTCAGCCTCAAAGCTTGCCGTACCGGAAACCACCACCGTAAAACGATTTGGCAGGGGATGCCCGATTTCCTCATAAGATTTGCGTCCCATAATGACAACGTTTCCCGTCGTCAGTTCCTTAAACCGCCTCTGTTCCCCTTTGATTCTCCATGGAATCCTTCCCTTGTCCCCAATCACACGGTTCTTCGTATATGCAACAATAAGCGCCAGCATACTATCTTCTCTCCTTTTCGTATCATTTACCGGGTACTTGCAATATTCCTTTTTCAGTTTCCGAATTGTGCACATGATATATTCCAAAAGCAGACTCTGGAAAAACGCTTGTGCTTAGCGAGGTATTTTCGAGCTTAGCACAACTGCGTTTTTCCCGAAGCGAGAGCGTGTCTGTGTTGGAATATATCATGTGCACAATGACAACAGCATACAAACTAAATTTTGCAATTACCTGAAATCAAACGCTTTGCGCCACTTCCCTTATCCACCCCGTTACCCCCTCCGGCAACCGTTCATCATAACAGGTCCTGTCATCAAAAAGAAGGTTGGCCTGAAACTGATTCACCAGACAATGCTGTCCCATCTCCGTCCCGTAATTGACCGATGCAACGCCTTTGTCTTCATTCCTCACCCATTCCGGGAAAAAGCAGATGCAGTTTTTCAAGCCAAGCAGTTCTTCCTCCCTGGGGGCAATGCACTTTTTGAAAACAGCCATTTCATCATGCCTGCCGTGCGCCACAATCAGCCTGATTCCGGAATCATCCAGTTTTTTCAGTTTCTTTGCAGAGGGTACATAACCCGATGCAATCGGTATCGCCCCGTCAAAATCCTGCGTAAAAAGCTCAATCATGCGCCAGGTAAAATACCCGCCTGAAGAGGCTCCCATCACAAAGCGGCTCCCTATGTTTACGGCATGTTTTTCACACACTGCATCAAACAGCTTTTTTACCGGCATGAGATACCTTTCATCCCACGAACCGGAAATGGTATCGTCTGCAAGCCGCTTTTCATTGGCAAGCGGCACAACGATAAATGCTCCTCCGCTCATGGACTTCTGGTATTCCGGGGATGCATACTGCTCGGCGCCGCAATAGCCCACGCATTTCCTGCCGTCAATGGCGCAATTCGTCCCATGTATCCACATCAGCACCGGATACTTCCCTTCTTTGGGTGCTCCGTGCTTTACAGGGTCATACACAAAATAGGTAATATCCCCGGTCATCGGACTGTCAAAAACGTATTCATCAAACAAATCCCAGTATCCGCCAAGCACATAAGATGTGCTGCAGCTAATGAAATCGCCTTCTTCCAATTCCTTTTCCCATGGCGGACTGGGATTCATATTTCTGTTTTCCTTCGTGAATTTGGGTAATTTCAATTTTTCTGCCTCCCTCAATATGTTTTCCCCTCTGCTGTCCCTAAATGGTATCCATCAAATCGCTTCCGCTTATGATGTTTAACCAGTGGCTTTCAAAACAAAGCCCCCTTGTAGCCCCTTCAGGCCGGTACCGGTACAAAAGGCGGGGTTCCTCCAATTCCTCCAGCCTATCTATCCTGCCATCCAGAAAACCTTTTATCCTTCCTGCCGCACTGCATAACCTCACGGAAACGCTCCCCAGCTTAATATCCATGAGTTCATAGCCAAAAGGCTTATTGTCCGTCATCCACAGCTTTTCCCTCAGACTTTTTAATCTGTCCAGCTTTTGGCTGCATTCCGGTATTTCACTGCCGGCAATCCTTTGCAATGCTTCCCTGTTCTTTTGGTCATATGCCTGTTTCAGACGAATCCCCATATCCCCTTTTTGTATCAGTATGTCTGCCAAAATCAGATAATACGAAAACAAGTCATGATATGCGGTATTTCTTTTTAACGCCTCTTTTAAGGCTCCATACAGCTTTTTATAATGGCTCCCCATGTCAAATCCTTCCAGTTGTCTGTCAAATATACCGAGCATGACATCCTGATAAAGCATATATTTGGAGGGCGTGTTATCCAGCCTGTTATCCTGATTGTCCTTGTTTTCTTTGTCTATGTAGTCAAAATCATTCAAAAGCATGAAATCGCCGTATACGCCACCAAAGCAACGGGTAAAAGAAGCTGCCAGCGTTTCATCCGTCAGTTCTTTGCCATATCCCGCCTCCGCATATAAAGCCATAATCGGATAGGCGGCTTCCACCGGGGTTTCCGCACCGTCATCCTGCCAGCAGGTGCAGATTATATGACGGATACCCAGCTTTTTACATGCCGAAAGCGCTTTTCGGGATGTATCCGCTGCCTTGGAAAGATTGGGGGCAACGCCGTTCCACAGCCAGTTTCCTCCTGCAAATACCACCTCTTTGGCTATCTTGCTATGAACCCCGAGATTTCTGAAATAGGTTTCTTCCTCATGGTGATAATAATCCCAGTAAACCAGTCCTAAACCTTTCGGCGGCTTCATCCAGCCTGACGTATCCACCTCTTCAGGCAAGTCATAATAATTGCTTCCTGTATTGGCAGTGATATACATATCACTCCAAATCATCGGTTCCAGACCCAACTCTTCGCAGATGGCATAAACCTTTTCCAGATGTTCCTTCATGATTTTCTGCGGCGTCCGGTATCCGTTTTTCTCCAGATATTTTCCCAAACCCAGAAAACATGCTTCATCCATTCCGAGATGTATCTTGTTGGAACGGAAAGGACGGCTTGCTGCTGCAATCATTTCTTCTAAAAGCCGGTAGGTCGCCTCGTTCCCGGACAGGATAACATCTTTTGTATCCTGCAGCGCATGAAACTCCGGCCACTTTAAAACGTTGTGCAAGTGCGCCAGCGTCTGGATGCAGGGAATCATTTCAATGCCAAACATATCCGCATAATCGTCACATGCCCGCAGTTCTTCCTGCGTGTATCTGCCCCTGTATGCGCCAAAATAAGGATGCCCTTCCACCTCATAGGTATCCTCTGTATATAACATCAGCCTGTTTTGCCCCAGAACTGCCATTTTCCTCATTATTTCCTTTATCTTATCTACTTTTAAAACTGCGTTCCGGGAACAGTCAAGCATACAGCCGTTGGAATCAAACAGAATCTTTTCCGAAGTGTGATATTCTTCCCTGTCTGCATGGAACAGAAGCAGGGAAAGACCTCTGAAAAAACTTGCTTTTGTGTAAAAAGATATGCTGCATTCCGACCTGTTTTTGTCCACGGACAGACCGGGGATATCCTGCTTTATGACTGTTATTGTCATATCCACATCCTTACCCTGTGTATACGCTTCCTCCAGCAGTACCGCGGCGCCTGCCTCCAGGCCGGCAAAATCTCCCTCAAACCGAATCATTGCATATCCTCCACTCAATTTATTAAAATTATACTTTATTTTCACCCAAACCGCAAGCGAATGCGCAATTGAGTTTTTACATAACGCGCAGGCAGCATACCCCATATAATCAAAAAAGGAAAAGCCCGTCCGGTTTTTGTACCGGTCGGGCTTTCTATCACCACTTCTTTTTTCTCTCCTCATTATATAATCCAAAATTACATTCGGAGGAATTTGACTTGGGGCCTTTCCACAGCTCATCAAATGCCTCAAAAATAAATGCAATTATCTGTTCCTGTTCAACCCATGCCTCCACTTCTTCGATATAACGCTTCTCATTTGCCACGGAGGCACGTCTCGGGGTTCCCGGCTCCGGAATTATCTCACGTCTCTCATTACCCACTACCGCAAAATAATTGGGCGTCGTATTGTAAGAGCTCCAGCCAAGCTCTGTAAAGATAACCTGTTTATCCGGAAACAGCGCTTTTATATCCGCATAGTGTTTTTTATTGACTGCCACCGAGTCTGCTACATCGTCGCCGTAATGATACGGATAACTGTGGACACTGATAAAATCCATCTCTTTTGCCAGTTCCTTTATATGCGGCCATTCAAAATAGCCCTCACAGAACGTAACCGGCTTATCCAGCGCTTCCTTCAGACGTCTGGCATGGGCAATCAGCCGTTCTTCGGGCACCGTATGCGCTCCCCACGGGGGTGTGTTTTCATTGCCGACAGAAACCGCGACTACCTCGTCAGGAAATTCTTTTACCAGAGCAATCAGCTTTTCAAGTTCACCATCATTCCTTTTCTTATGCTGCTGCAGCTCTTCCTCTGTGTAATGCTGTTCTTCAAACGGGCACTTCTCATTATTCACTTCCGGGTCTGAGTCAATCCCAATCAGGCACTTTAACGGCAGCTTTTTCTCCCTGATTGTCTCCAGAACTCTTCTTGCATGTAAATTCGGGTCATACATGCGAAGATAGCGATACCCGTCCCGAACCAGAATCTCCATGTCCTCTGCAATCTGCTCCGCCGTCGGCACCTCTCCTTTGGGGTTTTGTCCTTTTCTGTAGCCGGAATAGCAGACCGCCTTGCCATACTCCAAAATATCCATTTTATTCCTCCTTTTCCCGTTATAGTTCCACTGCTTTTATATGGCTATATTATACTATTGTCTATTTTCGGAAGCAATCGGAATTTTCTTTTTTCGTCCCTTTCATACACTGTTGGTCCGGCTCTACAACCAGTTTATCCGTTTTTCAAATACAACCCTGTTTTCCCCTTTTTCAATTTGTCCGATTTCATAGCACTCATGGAATTGACCAATGTGCTTCCTGACAAAAGCCAGGTCTTTACGGGACACCACCAGAATAAATCCCACGCCGCAGTTAAATGTCCTGAGCATTTCATCGTCACTGACATTACCGCTGTTGCGGATGTACTTGAATATGGGGAGCGGCTTTATTTTGGATAAATCGATTCCGGCGCTTAACCCGCCCGGAATCACCCTGCACAGGTTACCTTCGATTCCGCCTCCCGTGATATGAGCCATTCCATGTACGATATCACTGCCAAACAGTCCTTTTATCGCTTTATAATACGGTGTATGCGGTTTCATGATATGTTCTATAAAGGTAAGCCCCTCTATTTTGTCCAGCTTTATCTGCGGCATTTTATCCATCAGAAGGCGCACCAGCGAATAGCCGTTGGTATGCAGTCCGTTGGAGGCAATTGCCAGAACAACATCCCCTTCTTCTATGGCGGAACCGTCAATCACCCTTGTCTTTTCCACTATGCCAGCAATACTTGAAGTCAGTACATATACCCCCGGCTCCACGACTGACGGCTGTATGGAGGTTTCGCCGCCCACGAGGGAGCATTCATTTTCTTTGCATGCCTCGGAAACACCCTTTACCAGCGTAGTAATCGTATCCTTTTCCGCATTGCCGCACACTATGGTATCCAGCACCGCCAAAGGCTTTGCTCCCATTACCACGATATCGTTCACCAGATGGTTAATCATGTCGTGGCAAATCGATTCGGTATAGCCATATTCCATTGCCAGTTTTTGTTTTGAGCCCGGTTCTTCAGATTTCAGCACCAGCACCGGGTTTTTGATTTCGGGAAAATGTATGTCGTACAAAGAGGCAAACGGCCCCAGACCGTTTAACACACGTCCATCCCCGGTTTCCAGATGCTTTGCCATTTCCTTCTTTATGGTATCCGTGTAGGCAATGTCTACGCCTGCCTTGCTGTAGGACAGACCCTCCGTATCTCTTTCGCTGCCTGCTAAAATTTCATCCACCGAAACATCCAATACGGTTGCCAAATCCTGTAATATCTCGATATTCGGATATGTGGTTCCGTTTTCCCATTTCGATACCGCCTGAAAGGAAACATGAAGCTTATCTGCAAGCTGCTGCTGTGTTAATGCAAGGGCTTTTCGCTTATCCATTATAAAATTACCGACTTTGATACCGTCAAGCATGGGGAAATCCTCCGTTTTTATTTTATAATAGCCTGTATTTTAGTCCATTTACAATAACCGGGGCAGCGAATTTGCGGGGATGGTTCAACCGGAGGTTGAATACGCCTGACATGTATGAAACCATATACATAATTTACTGCAACCTTATATTTCTACAGGCTTTTTTCCATGTAATTGTGGGTTTATATGAAAAATACACCTTTGCTTATCTCCTAGATAGTTTCAAAGCCTTATTTTTTGGCACTTTCATGCACTTTTAAGTTATCTGTCTCTTCCCCATAGGATTTTATAGTGTCGCGTGAAGCCCATTACATACCCTTACCTCTATGCAATAGCCTCCTTTGCATATGGTAATGCATATAATGTATCCGGAGCAATATCAAGACATGTCGTATTATCCCAATTTCCACTAATATCCCATGCAAGTGTATCATTCATTACAGTACATCTGTCCATAAATATTTCGACTTCCTTTAAACAACAAAAAGCCTCTTTTTCAATCATCTGTGACATATCATAATGAACAATCTTCCCATCCTCAAAATATACATATACTGAATAATCCCGCATTGGCACAACCTGTACCACCTTTGGAAACATACCATCACCTCCGTTACACTAATGGATTAATTCTGTTCAACGGTTTTCCATCCTTTGATAATTCCCAATTCTGCATCAACTCATCCTGATGCAGAACACACCATGCTAAAATCAATTATAATTGTCTTGACGGCAACGCTCCCTTAATTACTCTTGCCTCGTCAATATTAATTATTGCTTTATTCCCATTATATTCAGCATGAAAATGCGGCGGATTATGGTCATCGTAATACATAGTTACTCTTATTCCATACAACAGTGATATCTCCGGCATTTACTATTCCTCCATTCTTTCCGAGTTCAGTATAAGTATATCACAGTCCATCTCATAAAAAAGCCCACAAACAAATTTTGTCTGTGGGCTTTCCATATCTTTTCTATTCGTAAGTAACTGCTTATCTCTTGGAGAACTGCGGTGCCCTGCGGGCTGCTTTGAGACCGTATTTCTTACGCTCTTTCATACGAGGGTCACGGGTTAAGAAACCTTCTTTTTTCAGTACGGGTCTGTAGTCCGCATCTGCCTGGCAGAGTGCTCTTGCAACACCGTGACGGATTGCACCTGCCTGTCCTGTGGTGCCGCCGCCGCGCACATTTACCAGCACGTCAAACTTTTCTGCTGTTTCTGTTGCTGCCAAGGGCTGACGAACGATAACCTTCAGGGTCTCCATTCCGAAATATTCGTCAATATCCCTTTTATTTATGGTCACTTTACCGGTTCCCGGCATTAAGTATACTCTTGCAATGGATTTTTTTCTTCTACCTGTTCCGTAGTATCTTGCTGTTTTAGCCATTTTGATTTCCTCCTTTCCGTCCCATTAGAATGTCAGTACTTCAGGCTTCTGTGCTTCATGTTTGTGCTCAGGTCCTGCGTATACATGCAGTTTTTTGTACATCTGTCTGCCTAACGGTCCTTTGGGAAGCATGCCCTTAACCGCAAGTTCGATAACCTGCTCAGGCTTCTTTGCCAATTTCTCTTTCAGCGTGGCCTGCTTCAAGCCGCCTACATAGTCAGAGTGGCTGTAATATATTTTCTGGTCTAACTTCTTTCCGGTTACTTTTATCTTTTCAGCGTTGATGACAATTACATTGTCACCTGTATCCATGTGGGGCGTAAAAATCGGCTTGTTCTTGCCTCTCAAAATCTTGGCAACCTCGGATGCCAGACGGCCCAGAGTCATGTTTTCAGCGTCTACTACATACCATTTTCTATCGATTGTAGCTGGACTAGCCATAAATGTTTTCATGATATTTCCTCCATACATAGTAAAAAACCATTTTTGCTTCTCTGGAATCTTACTTGGCAGATGTCCGGCCACCTCATAAAACCCTTCAAAACAGCTTTACTTTTACGATTTCTTCCTGTGTCACCGGGGCTTTGGTTCCACATTATGATACATCGTCACAGTGATATATTATATTATATATCGTTATGCCTGTCAACCCATAAATTCGAGTTTTGGCATTTTGCATTGCGGCATCGCCGTCGTGCATTTGTTCCAACAGGATGCGTTTTTACACGGTCCTTTATGGAATCAAATGCACGCCGGGGATGCCGCAATGCAAAATGCCAAAACTTTATAGAAATTCATATTTTACCAGCGTCAGACCGCATGCCGGAGCTGTCGGACCCGCTGCTTTTCTGTCCTTCGCCTCCAGAATCTCACGCATCTTTTCCGGAGGCCATTTTCCCCTGCCTGCTTCCATCAGGGTACCGGCAATTATCCTAACCATATTGTATAAAAATCCATTTCCGCAGACACGGATGACAATTTCCTCCTCCTGCATTTCCACCGACACAAAGTATATGGTACGCACGGTGCTTTCCACCACTGCTGCCGCTGCACAAAAGCTTTTAAAGTCATGCTTTCCCTCCAGATAGGCAGCCGCCTCCTGCATCCTGCCAATGTCCAGCGAATAGTAGCAATGGGCGGAATACAGTCTTCTGGTCGGAATCGGAAATTCTCCTGCCGTAATCCGGTATTCGTAAGTTTTCCTGCTATCGCAATGTCGGGGATGGAAATTGTCCGGCACCTGCTCCGACTTCTGAATCCTGATATCCTCCGGCAGGCGCTGGTTCAGAGCATACGCCAGCTTACCGGCAGGAATGACAGTTTCGGAATCAAATACCGCCTTATTGCACTTTGCATGTACCCCGGCGTCAGTCCTGCTGGCCCCGATGACATGGATATCCTCTCCTAAAAGCCCGGAAAGACACTTGTTCAATTCTCCTTCTATGGTCCGGCTGTTTTTTTGTACTTGAAAACCGGAATAAGCCGTTCCGTCATAGGCTACCGTCAACATAAACCGTTTCATGTCATTCGTATCCTCACTGCCAACTTAGAATAGTATTCTTCCCACTGCTATGCTGCCCGCCAGATAAGCAAACAAAATAAGATAGGCGGCTGCATCCCGTTTCTTGTAAATAAGGGGTTTCATCTTGGTGCGGCCTTCTCCTCCCCTGTAACAGCGCGCTTCCATCGCCATTGCCAAATCATTTGCCCTCCGGAATGCAGAGATGAACAGCGGCACCAGAAGGGGCACCAGGGCTTTTGCCCGCTTTAACAGATTTCCATTTTCAAAATCCGCTCCCCTTGCAATCTGCGCCTTCATAATCTTGTCCGTTTCCTCAAGCAAAATGGGAATAAAGCGGAGTGCAATGGACATCATCATGGCAATTTCATGAACCGGAAAACGTAAAATCTTTAACGGACGCATCGCTTTTTCCAATCCATCCGTCAGATTATTCGGTGTTGTTGTCAAGGTCATGACAGAAGAACCGATTATCAGCATTGACAGCCTGATTGCCATAAATGAGGCTGTTCGGATGCCTTCTTTGGTAATCTTAAGTTTCCATACCGCCACCACCGTTTCTCCCGGTGTAAGAAACAGATTGAATACTACAGTGATAAGCAGAAGTAACAGAATGGAACGCATACCCTTAATCATAAATTTAAACGGTACTTTTGATAACCGGATTACCACCGCCAGAAATAGAGCTGCGCATAAATATCCCCATATATTATTAAAACAAAATAATGATATAATATAAATTAATGTGCCTGCCAGTTTGACACGCGAATCCAGCCTGTGAATGATGGAATCTGTCTGATAATATTGTCCTAATGTAATATCTCTCAGCATAATACTCCTCGTTTATCCTTTCAGCGCGCGGGCTATCATATCCGCTGCCTCTTTAATGGTTGTGGCATTCTCATCCACATCCAGTCCTTTTGCCTTTAACTTATGCATGATATAGGTTACCTGCGGCGCTGCAAGTCCCATCTCTTCCAACTCCCTGTAATGCGCAAACACTTCCCTCGGGACATCGTCATATACCACTTTTCCATGGTTCATCACCAGAATGCGCTCCACATATTCCGCTACATCCTCCATGCTGTGGGAAACCAGAATAATGGTAATCTGACTCTCTTCCTTAAGTTTTACTATCTGGCTTAAAATTTCTTCCCTGCCCTTGGGGTCCAGCCCAGCCGTCGGTTCATCCAGTATCAGCACTTCCGGCTTCATGGCAAGCACTCCCGCAATGGCTGCCCTGCGTTTCTGCCCGCCCGACAAATCAAACGGAGACTGATAAAAGCATTCATCCGGCAGTCCGACTTTTTTCAGGGCTTCATAGGCCCGAAGCTCCGTTTCCTGTCTGGACAGTCCCAGGTTTTTGGGACCAAAACAGACATCTTTAAAGACATCCTCTTCAAAAAGCTGATGCTCCGGATATTGGAAAACAAGGCCTACCTTGCTCCTTAATTCCCGCTTATCATAATCCTTGTCATCAATATCCTGCCCGTTAAAATAAATATGCCCTCCCGTAGCCTTTATTAGTCCGTTTAAATGCTGCACAAGGGTTGACTTACCGGAACCCGTATGTCCAATCAATCCTATAAACTGACCATCGGGAATCATCAGGCTCACATCATCCAGCGCTTTCACCGCAAGTGTAGTGTCATTCCCATATACATGGCTGACATGGTCCAATATTATTGACATTGCTTACTCCTCTTCATAATTTCATTTACAAGCTCTTCTGTGCCGAGAATGCCGTCCGGCAAATCAATACCCCTTTTTTGTAATTCATGGGCAAGCAGGGTTACCTGCGGAACATCCAGCCTGAGTTCCTTTATCTTTTCCACATTGGAAAAAATTTCCCTCGGCGTACCCTGCATGGCAATCCTGCCTGCATCCATGACAAACACTTTGTCCGCATGAATGATTTCTTCCATATAATGGGTTATCAGGATAACCGTTACATTTTCCACATCGTTTAAGGCCCTGACGGCACGAATCACTTCCTTACGGCCATTGGGGTCCAGCATCGCAGTCGGTTCATCCAGCACAATGCACTTTGGATGCATCGCCAGTACACCTGCTATGGAAACACGCTGCTTTTGCCCTCCTGAAAGCTTATTGGGTGAATATTTCCTAAATTCGTACATGCCGACAGCCTTTAAGCTTTCCTCTACACGCTCCCATATTTCTTTTGTGGGCACTCCCATATTTTCCGGCCCGAAACCGACATCCTCCTCCACTACCTGTCCGATAATCTGGTTATCGGGATTTTGAAACACCATGCCTGCAGTCTGCCTGATTTCCCAGACTTCATCCTCTTTCCTTGTATCGCGCCCATCCACCCAGATAGTGCCTTCCGTCGGAGTCAGAATGGCATTCATATGCTTTGCCAGCGTGGACTTGCCGGAACCGTTGTGTCCCAGAATGGCAATAAAATCTCCCTGTGTAATGTCCAAGTCCACTTCATCCACAGCCCGGGTAATACCCTCCACATTGCCATCCTCGTCCCGCCTGATATATTCAAAAATTAACTTATCCGTCTCGATAATTCCCATGCCATATCCTGCCTTTCGTGCTGCATGGCTTTTATTGTACTAGAATTTTTCTGAAAATACAACTATAAATGGCAACTTGGTATCCGGCTCCCGGCATTTTCCCCGGGCGTCAGTGCGTCTGCGCATTTGATTCCATAAAGGACACGCTCTCGCCCGGGGAAAATGCTCCATACCGGACAGGGGGAAGTAAGGGGTGGTTTTCCTTAGGCGGGTGTGCTATACTCTTTTTGGGTAGTTGGGATAACCTGTAACTCGTTTTATCCCAAATAGAAGAACATCGGCAGGGGGTGTAATGCAGCATGGAATTGTGGGATGCTTATTATGAGGATGGCACATTGGCAGGGCTGGATTTGGTTCGGGGGGAAAAGATTCCGGAAGGGCTGCGGCACGCGGTGGCGGAGATTTTCGTCGTGCATAAGGACAAATCCATACTGCTGATGCAGAGGGATTTCGGCAAACCGAATTATCCGGGGCTTTGGGAGAATGGGGCAAGCGGTTCTGTTATAAAGGGAGAATCGCCTTTGGAGGGCGCAAAGAGAGAGCTTTTTGAAGAGACAGGCATTGTCGCGAAAGACGGACTGCAAAGTCTTTACCACATTGTTTCAGAGACAACAATATATTGGGGATATCTGTGTGTGACGGATATTCCGAAGGAGAAGGTACGACTCCAAGAAGGGGAAACCATTGCCTTTAAATGGGTTCACGAGCGGGAGTTTAAAGAGATATTTTATTCAGACCAATATGTAAATACTGTAAGGGAAAGACTTAAAGATTTTGTAGAGAAAGGAAGTTATTTATGCGGCATATAAAAAACAAATTTAATCTTTCCCCGGAATCCCAAAATAAAATTATTAAGGCGGCTGTTATTCTCGCCCTCGTAATTGTGTTTTTTTCTTTCCTCTCCAGAAACTTTTCGAACAGGGGGCAGACGCTTTCCCAATACGCCAAAGAAAACCCCGAACTGGCCTACGGAAGTAGCTCAGAACCGGATGATTCCACGGTTTCGGAAAATCTTACCGGGAAAGAAGAAGCAGAGGCGCCCGATACCGGCACTGCAGATATATCCTCATCCGATTCAGACTCTTTAGCCGAGGCTGCAAATCCTGACCGCATCACCTATGAGCAGGGGTTTTATTATGAGCCGCTTTCAGAAGAATTGAAGACCTTTATCACCGGAATTTCCTACCCAGCCGAAGAGACTGACGAAATATCTTATGAGGATTTGGCATATGTCCATGTGCTGCACTACAATTTTGACGGTGAAAGCACCGAGGGCGAATTGATTTGCAACAAGGCTATTTCCCAGGACCTGGTGGAGATTTTTTACGATTTGTATACAGCAGAATACCAGATAGAAAAAATAACCCTGATTGAAAACTACGACGGAGATGACACTGCCTCCATGACCGACAACAATACTTCCTGTTTCAATTACAGAACGGTGGACGGCACGGACAGGCTTTCCAGACATGCACTCGGACTGGCTATCGACATCAATCCTTTTTACAACCCATATATTCGTTACGCAAAGGACGGCTCCCTGATTATCTCTCCGCAGGGTAGCGAGGATTATGCTGACCGGACGCTTGGCTTTCCTTACAAAATAGACGAAACTGACCTTTGTTACCGCCTGTTTATCGAGCACGGCTTTACCTGGGGAGGCAACTGGAATTCCAGCAAGGATTACCAGCATTTCCAAAAGGCGCTTCCTTAATCCCGGCATGGAGGCATATTTCCTGCACGCCGCTTAAAAAGAACCTGCCCACTTGCATAAAAAAAAGCTGCATCAACGGTATCATTCCGGATGCAGCGATTCTTTTATGTGTTATTATACTAATTCAAGCACTACTTCCAGCGCTCCGTCACCTTTACGCTGGCCAATCTTGATGATTCTGGTATAGCCACCATTGCGGTTTACATATTTCGGTGCAATTTCGTCGAACAATTTTGCCACCAAATCCACCTGTTTGGTATTTTTCTTTTTGCCTGCATTGGAAGAGGGAACTTCCTTTACAGGATACAATACCCTAAGCATCTGACGGCGTGCATGCAGTCTGGAAGGCAGGTCCTTTTTAATCTCTTTTTCCACGATGTCAAACTTAGTAACCTTCTTTCCATCTACTACTTCTTTTACCCTCTTGCCGTCTTTGTCCTTTAAGGGAACCTTTGCGGAAACTTTTACCATCTCAAAATTGTCTTTTTCCTTCACTGCCATGGCAATAAGGCCTTCTGCAATCTTTCTGACTTCTTTTGCCTTTGCTTCCGTGGTAATGATTTTACCATTGTGTAACAACGCTGTTACCTGATTTCTCAATAATGCTTTTCTCTGGCTGCTTGTTCTGCCGAGTTTTCTGTACTTTGCCATTTTAAAATCCTCTCTTTTCATGGTACATCCGGCAACGCCCTTTGGTCTTACTCGCCGAATGCTGTCTATGTTGCCACTTCAAAACCGGCCCGTGCACTCTTTGGATTTACCACAAGCCACTCTATAATGATTTATTCATCACTGGGATTTAAGCGCAGTCCCAATTCTTTTAACTTGGCAAGTACCTCTTCCAATGACTTGCGGCCTAAGTTACGAACCTTCATCATGTCTTCAGAGGTCTTGTTGGTAAGCTCTTCAACAGTATTGATGCCCGCCCTCTTCAGGCAGTTATAAGAACGAACCGACAACTCCAGTTCATCAATACTCATTTCAAGTACCTTTTCTTTTTCATCATCTTCTTTCTCTACCATAACTTCCGCAGTCTTGGCATTTTCCGACAAGTCAATGAAAAGGCTTAAGTGTTCGCTGAGTACTTTTGCAGCCAAACTTACCGCTTCGTCCGGAACCAGCGTCCCATTGGTATACACATCCAGCGTAAGTTTGTCAAAATCTGTAATCTGACCTACACGGGTATTTTCTACCGTAACATTCACTCTCTCCACCGGCGTATAAATGGAATCAACTGCAATCACACCGATAGGTAAATCTTCATTCTTGTTTTTATCGGCACTGATGTAGCCTCTGCCTCTGGTAATGGTGAGTTCCATGTATAACTTCGTGTCCTTGCCGCCGCTTAAAGTGGCAATCACCAAATCCGGATTCAAAATCTCAATATCCTGGTCAGCCTGAATATCCGAAGCTCTTACCACGCCTTCCCCGTCATACTCGATATAAGCAATCTTCGGTTCATTCGTTTCGCTGGTATTCCTAATGGCAAGACTCTTGATATTCATAATAATCTCGGTTACATCTTCTTTCACGCCGGGTATAGAACTGAATTCATGCAGCACTCCTTCGATTTTAACCTGGCTTACCGCCGCACCGGGTAAAGAAGAAAGCATAATTCTTCTAAGAGAATTACCAAGTGTGATACCGTAGCCTCTTTCCAAAGGCTCTACCACAAATCTGCCATACTTTTTGTCTTCAGAAATTTCAGCAACCTCAATATTGGGTCTTTCAAAATCAAACACTGCAAATACCCTCCTTTACGAACAATTTATATTACAGCTTATTTGGAATACAATTCGACAATAAGCATCTCATTTACGGGAACATCAATCTGTTCTCTGGTAGGAAGTGCTTTTACAGTTCCTTTGAGGCCTTCGATATCTACGTCCATCCATTCAGGAAACAGCCTTCCTGCGGTTACTTCCACGATATCTTTGTATCTCTGTAAGGATTTGGATTTCTCCCTGATTTCGATTACATCACCAGCTTTTACTAAATAGGAGGGTATGCTGACTCTTTTTCCGTTTACAAGCACATGCTTATGTCCTACAACCTGTCTTGCTTCTCTTCTGGTTCTTGCAAAACCCATTCTGAAAACAATATTGTCCAGTCTGCTTTCCAGTAAAACCATCAGATTCTCACCGGTCATGCCTTTCATCCGGTCAGCTTTTTTATAGTAATTCCTGAAAGGCTTCTCCAAAACACCATAAATGAATTTTGCCTTCTGTTTCTCTCTCATCTGAAGGCCGTATTCACTCATCTTCTTACCAGCCCTTGCGGAAGTCCTGTTGGACTTCTTGTCATATCCCAGATATGCGGGCTCCAATCCTAAATTTCTGCATCTTTTTAATACCGGTACTCTATTTACTGCCATGTCAATAAATTCCTTTCCACAGGGTCCATGCCCCAGACTATTGTTTACAGCCTCACGCTACGCGGGCTTTCTTCCAACTTGTTAAAAAATTCGACGGAGAATGCACGGTTTTTGGGCATTCTCCCGCGTGAGATATAGAACTTCTTCACGAAGCAGCCCTTGCTGCGAGTGTTAGAGGTTCTTCTCACGCTATACGCGGCGTCTCTTAGGAGGACGGCAGCCATTGTGGGGAACCGGAGTTACGTCGCGGATACTTGTCACTTCAAGACCACATGCCTGAAGCGCACGGATTGCGGCTTCACGGCCTGAACCGGGACCTTTCACAAATACGTCTACTGTCTTTAATCCATGGATTAAAGCAGCTTTTGTAGCAGTTTCTGCTGCCATCTGTGCTGCATACGGAGTAGATTTCCTTGAACCTCTAAATCCAAGACCACCGGCGCTTGCCCAGCTAAGGGCATTTCCTTCAGTATCTGTCAATGTAACAATGGTATTGTTAAAAGAAGACTGAATGTGTGCCTGTCCACGTTCAACGTTTTTCTTTACGCGCTTTTTAGCGACTTTTCTATTAGCTGTTACTTTCTTAGCCATTTAAACTAACCTACTTTCTCAAAATTGTTTGCAGTTCCTATTTTTTCTTGTTCGCAACAGTCCTCTTGGGACCTTTTCTGGTTCTTGCGTTGGTCTTTGTCTTCTGTCCGCGAACCGGAAGTCCTTTACGGTGACGAACGCCGCGATAGCACCCGATTTCCTGTAATCTCTTGATGTTTAATGCGATTTCTCTTCTCAAATCACCTTCCACCGTGACATCAAGTTTTTCGATTGCTTCACTGATTTTCTTTACTTCTTCATCTGTCAGTTCCCTTACACGGGTATCAGGATTTACACCTGCTTCTGTCAAAATCTTGTTTGAAGTTGTCCTGCCGATTCCATAAATATACGTCAGACCAATTTCGACACGTTTTTCCCTAGGTAAATCAACACCTGCGATACGAGCCATTTACGTTTCCTCCATCTTTCTTTGCGTTGCTGCTTTGCGCACACAAATAATAGTTACTAAGTTGATTGGGGCATTCGCCCAATCGGACGTTTCCTGTTCAATCCGATCTTTCCCGCCGAAACATAGAATTTGTCAGTTTCCGTACTTTGGAACCTTTAAATTCTTTTCGTCGTGGTATCAACAAGTAATCTCCCGTAAGCCCTTCCATTATATATAAATTACAGTTTCCCCTTTGTCCGCGGTATGTTAAAAACATGCGGAGCGGACAGGCGGAAAATGTACTTTCAGCCGCATACAATAATGGGACAAGAACTCACACACCCAAATCTCTGGGCCGGTGATTATCCTTGTCTCTGTTTGTGTTTCGGATTTTCACAGATTACTCTGATACGCCCTTTTCTTTTAATGATTTTGCATTTTTCGCAAATCGGTTTTACTGATGATCTAACCTTCACGTTAAACCCTCCTTTCAAAAAAGACCGTTTTACATTATAGCATGTAGATACTTCAATTACAAGGGTTTTTTTGCTTTTTGTGGATTTTTGAAAATTGTAACATTAAATGCGAAAGGAAGCGAAAGCCTCCCGACGCATTATTTTTTTACCACAAAACGGGCAACACTGGCCCCTCGGCCATTTTGTAAAGTCTGTATTTATCGGTGAAGGATAACAAGTTTTAAGTCCGGTTTTTAAGGTGAAAACCGGGCGGCGGTGGAGAGCAGCAACGCCTAAAAAGGCTCCATGTCGTTCAACAAGTTTCCGGCTTTTAAGGTGAAAGCCGGTACGGTCAAGGCGGCCCAGAAAAAAGACGCCAGCCGGAGCGCGGGAGGCCGGTTGAGAAGTACCCGCCCGAAAATGCAGATTTTACAAAATGGCCGGAGTATGCACCCACACCACAAGGAGGTGAGAACGTGAGAAACTACCGATATTTGACGCTGGCAGACCGCGAGGCGCTGGAGTCCCGCTATCTCAAAGGAGAACGCCCGCAGGATATAGCCGACTCTCTCGGCGTGCATGTGGCGACTATCTACAAGGAGCTGAAACGCGGGGACACTGGGGATCTCGACTGCAACATGCGGCAGGGCTACAACGCAAAGCTGGCCCAGCTGCGGCTCCAGCAAAACCTCAAACGCCGAGGCAGCAAGGCCAAACCTGAACAGCAGAAACTTGAAACTGTCACCACATAACGCACAAGAAAGGAACACTCCGCCATGATGTTAGAAGAATTTGAAAAAAGAACGGGCTACTTCCCTACCATGGAAGAATACGCAGCGATAGAGAAGGCTTATATGGAATTTAGCGGCGACAAAGACGCCTTTTGCAAAGCCTACAAAAAGAACGAGGACGGGATCGCCGAAAGGATCCAGCGCGAGGTGAATATGCAGCACATCAACGTGCAGCGCGAGGCCGAGAAAGCTCAGAAGGCCATGGAAGAACGGATCGCAGAACTGGAGAAGGCTCTGGAACGCGAGCAGGAATGGCGGCCCTACGAGGACACCGACAACGTGCAGCAGGCCGACTACGAAAGACTGGCGAGCCAATCTGACACCGAGCACATGAGCGACGAAAAGGCCAAGGATCTGCTCTATGAGTGGTACGGCTTCGCCAAGGAGAAGATCAAGATCCACCGGACACTCCCGCGGTACGAAGTCAACCGACACCGGCAGCTCCGCAAAGTCGGAGAAATCGACCGGGCCCCGATCTACAACGCGACCGACTGGAACTATATCCGCTTCGACTGCGGCTGCATGAGCTACGAGCTCTACAACGACAACCTGCGGCCGTATCTGCACTAAGGAAGGAGGCAGCGACATGAAAAAGAGACACAGAGCAAACGGCACCACCGTGACAAGGCACGCAGACCGCTGGAACCCGCGCAAGGTATGGCTTATTAAACACTACGCAGACGGGCACTACGGACTCAATCAGGAAATAGCGGGCCGGATATTTTACACGGCATACCAGAGAACCAGCAAGGCGAGGATCCAGCAGATCCTCACCACCTGCTGCTGAAAGGAGGCGACCACATGAAAACAAGACGCATCTATAAGCATGATTTAACTGGACAGCGTTTTGGAAGACTCATGGCTCTATATGATACCGGAGAACGCAAAAATGGCAAGCCGCTATGGGAGTGTCGTTGTGACTGCGGAAACATAACCAGAGTAAAGAGCAACAACCTCGTGAGTGGCTGTACTAAGTCATGCGGCTGTTATAGCCGCGAAAAGGTTATTGAAATGAACACAACCCACGGGGGAACAGGTACGAGGCTTTTCAGAATATGGACGTCTATGAAAACCCGCTGTTCAAACCCTAATTATAAAAAATACGAGTATTACGGAGGCCGCGGCATAAAGGTATGCGACGAATGGCTCCACGACTTCGCAGCCTTTAGAAAGTGGGCGCTGGCTAACGGATATAAGGACAACTTGACACTGGACAGAAAAGATCCAGACGGCAATTACGAGCCGCAAAACTGCCAATGGGCTACATGGCACGAGCAAAGAATAAACCAACGGAGGTGATTACATGAGCAAACCGTACAGAGTATGCCAGAAATGCGGCGCACACCTTGACGCCGGTGAAAAATGCGACTGCGAAGATCGCGCGGAGCAGGAAGTGGCTCAGGGCGCAGCAGACACGGCAGCACAACCGGCGACCGGGGACGATCGCGAGCCCGTACTCATGCCGGTGCTTATGCCCGGCGCATGACCGGCGCACGGTATGAGACATGCCGGGAGTGCGGGCTGGAATGGAATGTAAGCAAGCAGGCCGCAATCCCGTGGAGCGGCTACCTCTGCCCGGTATGCAGAGGGAAAATACGAAAGGAGGCGCAGGCCCGTGAAAGTAGTCCAGACAAGAACACCGGGAGCCGCCGCCGTAGACTTCGGCGCGATCCCTTCTCACCAATCTGACGCCATGTGCCGGACGCTGATCGGCTGCGTCGGCAGATTGTTTGAAAACCCGGCCGTCACGGCCGACTATAAACGCTGGCAGCAGGAACGCCAGCAGAAAGGAGGAAACCATGCCAAAAATTGAGTATGTGCCTAAAAACTTTAGCGCAGACCGGCTCCAGATGATCGAAAAGGTGAACAAAGTCGTGGCCGAGTACCAAAAGCAAGGGTACAGTCTGACACTCCGGCAGGTGTACTACCAAATGGTGGCCCGCGACATTATCCCCAACAATATGCGGAGCTATAAGAACCTCGGAAACCTGATAAACGACGCCAGACTGGCCGGGCTCATTGACTGGCTCGCCATTGAGGATCGCACCCGGAACCTGCGCGGGAACTCACACTGGACGGAGCCGGGGAAAGTGATCGAAAGCGCCGCGTATTCATACCGCCGCGACCACTGGGAGGGGCAACCGAACTACGTCGAGGTGTGGGTGGAAAAGGACGCCCTGATCGGGATCGTCGGCCAGATATGCGGAAAGCTGGACGTGAACCACTTCTCATGCCGCGGCTACGTCTCACAGTCTGAAATGTGGGCCGCTGCCAGAAGGCTGCACCGCAGGCAGGAAGCAGGCCAGCGCGTCGTCCTTCTCCACCTCGGAGATCACGATCCGAGCGGCAAGGACATGAGCCGAGACATTCAGGAGAGGCTCGTCACCTTCGAGACATACGGCGTCACCTTCAAGCGGCTGGCCCTGAACATGGATCAGGTGGAACTCTACAACCCGCCGCCAAACCCTGCAAAGCTCAGCGACAGCCGGGCCTCCGGGTATATTGAGGAATACGGCGACGAGTGCTGGGAGCTGGACGCGCTGGAGCCGAAGGTAATTAGCGATCTAATCAGCAAGAATGTGAAGAAATACCGAGACGACACCCTCTACAATGCCGTGGTGGAGCGTGAAGCTGAGGAACGTCGGCAGCTCGACGATCTCGCGGAACACTACGAGGCCGTGGCTGAGAACTGGGAGGAAATCAAGGAGCGGTACGTCTACGGAGATTAAGCAAGCGAAAGGAGCAAAGACATGAGAAACGAGGTTATTTTTGACAATCGGGGGATCCCGGACATTATGGTGGTATTCACGCCGGACGAGCTGGGGCTCCCGGCAGAAATCAGAGGCAAGGCCGTGAAGGAGTACGCGATCAGCAAGTACCCCAACACCCTGATCGGGGGCGTGCCCTACTCCATGCCCTACCAGCAGCCCGCCGTGAACATCAACCACGACGAAGCGATCCGGATCTGCGAGGCCAAAGGGCCCGGCTGGCACCTTCTGACTAATGACGAGTGGGCCGCGCTGGCACACCAGAGCCGCAAGAACGGCACCCTCCCCCGTGGGAATACTGACTGCGGAAAGAGCCACAGCCACCCGGAGGAAACCGGCACTACATACAAAGACGCCAGCGGCAGCAGCAAAACCCTGACCGGCTCCGGCCCGGAGACATGGAACCACACCCACACGGCCGAAGGAGTCGCCGACATGTGCGGCAATATCTGGGAGCACGTCGGCGGGATCCGCTTCATGGACGGGCAGGTGCAGGTGATACCGGACAACGGCGCGGCAGCAGGCGCGGATCAGTCCAGAGACTCGAAGGAGTGGCAGGCAATCCACACAGCGGACGGCGATCCCGTCTACTACAAAGTGGAGGACGGCGAGATCAGTCTCCAGCCGGTGACGCCGGACTGCAAGGACTACGACGGCGTGGAGTTCAAAGAGCTGAGCGCTGAGGCCATGGACGTGCCGGAGAAGCTGATCGAGCTCGGCCTCTACCCTGCGCCCGGATATGAGGGCACGGACTACTTCTGGCTGGACACTGACGGCGAAAGGATCGTGCTCCGCGGGGGCCCCTGGCACTCCGGTGCGGCCGCTGGTGTGTTCGCCTTCCACGGCTACTCCTCCCGTGCGCGTGTCTCCTGGGGCGTGGGCTTCCGCTCCGCTTTAGTTCGATACTCTGGAGACTCTGGCGATCTGGACAATCTGGACAGCAAGGAGCAGCCCGAACCTGAGCAGACCGAAGCGGCCGATCCTGCCGAGACGCTCTCCGGCCTCGTCCGTCTCGTTCTGGCCCACCAGCTCACGGAGTTATACAGGGCAGCGGGCGGCGCGGATCCTGACAGCTTTTCCCGCATGGCATACGAGGCAGACGACAAGGAGATCCAGAAGGCTGCGGCCCTCGCGTTCCCGCTGTCTCAGGTGAACACGGCCGTGGAACTTTACCGCAACGTGAGCCAGCAGCTCAAAATCGCCAACACCCTGACCGTGACGATCGGAAAGGAGGCGGCCGACCATGAATAACCTACGGGAAGTATTTCAGAAATATGCGGCCGTCGTGTTCTTCGACACAGAGACGACCGGCCTCGACGCCAAGACCTGCCAGATCATTGAGCTGGCGGCGATCAGGATCGAGCAGACCGACCGGGGCACCCTGCGCATGGCTGCGAACCTCGACGAGTTCATAAGGCTGCCGGAGGGCGAGAAGCTCCCGGAGCAGATCACGAAGCTGACCGGGATCACCGACGAAATGCTGGAGAAGGAAGGGCTCGACGAGGCCGACGTGGTGAGCGACTTCGAGAAGCTGCTCGACGACACGGCCGGGCCGGTGCTGCTGGCAGCGCACAACGCCCAATTTGACCTCTTATTCACTCAGGCCATGGCTGGCAGATACGACCGGCCGCTCGCGGAGCTTCTGGCCCGCGCCGACTACCTCGACACCCTGACCGTGTACAAAGACCGGAGGGCCTACCCTCACAAGCTGGCGAACGCGATCGCGGCCTACAAGCTGGAGGACAAGGTGCAGAACTCGCACCGGGCGATCGACGACGTGGCGGCACTGTTTGAGGTATGCAAGGCCATGGACGACGAGCGGGCCGATCTTCTGGAATATGTGAACATCTTCGGCTATAACCCGAAGTACGGAGTCGGCGGGCCCCGGATCGACGGCGTGACCTACTGGCCGCAGCGCTTCAACAAGTTTATGCAGTCGCCGAGCTACACGCTCCCGGCGCTGGCAAAGGGAGGACGAAACAATGCTTAAAAAAAGGGGAGCGGCCCCGACGCAACCGAGAAACCGCTCCGCGGGCTATCGCAAAAAGCGCAAACAGCCCACGCTCATTTTACACCGCTTCGCTGGCTTTTTCAAGCGGCGAAGCTGGCCGCAGGCGCTCGCGCTGGCGCTGGTGGCTCTGTCCGTTTTCTTCCTGCTGCACTGGCTGATCGTATCGGCGAGGGGCACGGACAAAATGGTGGCAAGCATACCGGAGACACCAACGCCAACGCCCACCCACGAAGCAACGGAGGCCCCCACGTTCGTGTTCATGGACGACGAGGGGATCCCGGTAAACTGGGAACACCTGACGGACGCATGGGCGGCAGAGGCAGGCTACGAAAAGCGCTACACCCTGACAGACGCCGAGAGGCTGGAGATCGCTCAGGTAATCACCGCAGAGGCGGCGGGCGAGCCCTTCGCTGGCAAGGTGGCCGTGGCCCAGTGCATACTCCAAGTGTGTGAGGACGAAGGGATCCGGCCACCGGAGGCACTGAGGCGGTACAAGTACAGCACCAGACGCCCGGAACCGACACCCGAAGCTCTGGAGGCCGTGGAGGCCGTGTTCGACTTCGGACACGTCGCAACCAGTGAGCCGATCCGCTACTTCTACGCGCCGGATCTCGTGGAGAGCAGCTGGCACGAGTCGCAGGTGTACGTTATGACGATAAACAACCACAAATTTTTTAAGGAGGCAGAACAGTGAACGAAGAAACCAAAAAGAACCCGATCCAGAGTGTGACCGATCTTCTCGCAGAAATGACCGCCCGCGCCGTGGAGGCTGAACGGCAGCACGCCGAGGCACAAAAGAGCTCGGACGAGTGGTACGCATACTACCAGAAAAAGGACGCGGAACTCAAAGAGACAGCAGCAAAGCTGGCCGCAGAAATCGAAGAACACCAGAAAACCCGGCAGCAGCTCCGGGAAGCATTAAACAATCAGGAAGGAGATCAGGGACATGGGGAAAGCAATTAAGGCAGCGAAAGAACTCGCAACGAAACACGAGGCGGCCGTTCAGGCGCTCAGGGACATGGCCGGGGAAAAGGCCGACGAGCTGCTCGCTGAGGCTGAGAAGCTGGCAGAAAGCACCACAATGACGCAGACGGAGGCCGTCTATGCCATTATTCAGAAAATGACCGACGAGGCAAACGCTCAGCTCGTGGGAGGCATGAGCAGCGACGAGGCAGCGGAGGCTCTGGCCCAGCTGGGACAGCCCGAAGATCCGGCCCCTTCTGTCACGCTGGAGGAACTGGAAGGAATGGACGACGCTCTCTGGGCTCAGGAAGAAACCGAGGGCCCTCGCCCGGCGTGGAGGATCACCGACGACGGCTGCGCAGACTGGGCCTGCCGGAAAATCGCAGAGGAAAAGGCAGAGCTTGACCGGATCCGGGAGCTGGCAGAGGCCCAGATCCAGAAGATCGAGGAAAAGCTGGCCGCCGCTGAGCGCCGTTATGAAAACGGCACCCGTTTTCTCACCGGGAAGCTCGCGGAATACTTCGAGACGGTGCCGCACAAGGCCACAAAGACCAAAGAGAGCTACCGCCTGCTGTCTGGCACGCTCACGCGGAAATATGGCGGCGCACAAATGAAGCAGGACGACGCCCAGCTCGTCCAGTACCTCAAAGACTCCGGCCAGCTGGAGTTCATCAAGACCGAGGAAAAACCGAAGTGGGGCGAGTTCAAAAAGCGGCTCGAAATCATGGGCGGCAGCGTCGTGGACAAGGAAACCGGCGAGATCGTCGAGGCCGTGCAGATTATTGAGAAGCCGGACACCTTCTCAGTGGACGTGTAAGGAGGTAGACCATGGCAGGAAGTACGAAGGCTGCTGCAGCAGAGCAGCCAAAAACCACCGAAGCACCGCCGCGGGCGTCCATGAGCCTGCAAGAGAAGTTTGTCAAGCTCCGGGAGGCCGTGCCCGCTATCACGCAGCGCCAGCACTCCGAGGGCGTCAAGTACAAGTTCGCGAAGATCTTCGACGTGTACGAGCTTCTCACCCCGGCCATGAACCAGTACGGCGTCAACTTCGACATAGTGGCCGAGCAGGCCACCAGACACACCGAAAACGGCGATCCAATGTATTACACCAGCTTCCAGCAGAACACCCGGAACGGGAGCCGGATCGTGTGGGTGTATGAGGCAGACATAACGATCCGCTGGACGAACGCAGACAAGCCGGACGACATTCTGGAGGTAACGCTGCACGCTCTGGGAACCAATGACGGAGGCCCAGACAAGGCCAAGGGCTCCGCGTGGACGTACTGCCTCAAATACTACCTTTTCGAGAAATTCGGAATAGATCAGGGCGACGACGATCCCGACATGAGCGACCACGCGAGCGAAGGGACGCCACCGGCCCAAAATCGCCCCACAGCGCCTCAAAATGGCGCAGGGGGTAGAAATACCCAGCCGAGCGGCCAAACGGCCCAGAACGGGCGCACAGGCGCTCAGAGGCCCCTCTCAGACGCTCAGCTCTCCCGCATGTATCGCAAGGGAGAGGACGCAGGGATCACTCAGGCGCAGATCAACGAGCGGATCGTCAAGAGCTACGGGCAGCAGGATCCGCACAACATGACGCGGGCCCAGTATGACGAAATCTGCAATTTGCTGGACGCCGAGGCGAAGAAACAGCAAGGAGGAAATGCGAATGTATAACCATGTGGGGCTTCTGGGCCGTCTGGCTCAGGAACCGGAACTCAGATACACCCAGAACGGCGTACCAGTGGCGAGCTTCGACCTCGCCGTGCAGGTGCCGAGCAAAGACAAGAACACCCCGCCCGACTATATCCCGATCGTGTGCTGGCAAGAACAGGCTGAGTTTGCAAGCCGGTATCTCACCAAGGGCCGCCAGATCGTTGTCGAGGGACGCCTCAGCACCCGGAAATATACCGGCAGCGACGGCAAAAACCATAAAGTCGTAGAAGTCAAAGCCTCCCGGATCTGCTTCGCAGACAGCGGGCAAGGAGGCGGCGGCGACTATGGCTCCAACATTTCATAACACCGGGCAACCGGAAAACGACCGCCGGACGACCACCGGACAGACCGGAGGACGACCGAAAAGGAACCGAGAAACAACCACGAAAGGAGGTGCGCACGGTGGCATGGATCCAAGTACACCAACAACTCAAAGACCACCGCAAGCTACTGGCGGCAGCTGACGAGCTGGAGATCGAACCGGCTCACATGCTCGGTCTGCTGATCTCTTTTTGGCTCTGGGCTCTGGACAATGCGCCGAGCGGATCCCTCCAAGGTATCAGCACCCGCATGATCGCGCGGGCTGCTCAGTGGAGCGGATCCCCGGACGACTTCGTGCAGGCTATGGCGCACGCCGGGCTTCTGGACGAAGAACCGGACGGATCCCTGACTCTGCACGACTGGTACGAGTACACCGGGAAGCTGATCGACCAAAGAGAGGCCGAAAAGAACCGCTCCAGACGCCGCCGGGCTGCTGCTGCCGCTTCGCAATCGGACGACCGCCGGACGACCACCGGACAGACCGGAGGGCAGCCGCCGGACGACCAGAAAAAGACCGGAGGCAGAGTAGACCAGACTATACAAGACCAGAGTACACCAGATAAGACTACACAAGAGGGGGATCGCCCCCCTAACCCCCCGGAGCCGAAGCAGGACGCGCAAGAGCGACGGTTTTCTGAGTTCTGGCAGCAATACCCGAAGAAAGTCGGAAAAAAGGCGGCCCTCACCTCATGGAAACGAGTCAAGCCTGACGCCGAGTTATTCGAGCGGATCATGCAGGCGGTGGCCCTTGCCAAAGCCTCAGACCAATGGAGGCGAGAAGGTGGGCGCTTTATACCAAACCCGGCGACATGGCTCAATCAGGGACGCTGGGACGACGAACTGCCGCAGGGCGGGGCATATCAGCAGGAAGCGAGAGGCAAGCCTTCCACCATGGACGTGCTCGCCGGTATCATAGCAGACGAGGAAGGGGGCGGCGTATTTGACTAAGGCAGACGCGGCAAAGCTGGTGGCGATCGTCGTCACCGCCTACCCCAATTATGACAAATTCAGGGACGAGGCAGCCGTCACCGCCACAGTGAACCTCTGGGCCACAATATTTCAAGCAGACGACGGCAGGATCGTGGCGCTGGCACTCAACAAGCACATAGCGACAAGCAAGTGGCCGCCGAGCGTGGCAGAGATCCGGGAGCTCATGCTGGAGATCCAGCACCCGGAACTCATACCGCCGGAGCAGGCGTGGCTCGCCGTTAGCGATCTTCTCTATACTTCCGGGGAGTACAACTACGGCGACCTATACCACCAACTGCCGCCGCTGGTGGCCCGTTCAGTCGAGGCAATCGGCTGGGGCAACCTCTACGAAATGCACCGGAGCTACTGCCGGGGAGGCAAGCCGGGCATGGATCGGGTGGCCTTCATGGATATATACAAGCCAATGTACGAGCGAGAGAAGCAGCGAGCCATGACTCCGCAGAACCTCACCGCACAGATCGACGCCGTGGCCGCAGCCCTACCGGATAAAGGGCAGCACCTACTCGCTGACCGGGAGCAGGATCGCAGGGACAAGGAGGAACAATACCGGCGGCTTGAAATCGGCTGGAGAGATCAGCAGCGGCAAGCTCTGGAGGCGGCCGTCAAGGAACGCACGCAGCTGGAGCTCAGGGAGTGGCAGGAAAACGAAAGAAAGGAGGCCGAGACGTGACAACCGGCGAAAAAATAAAACAGATCAGGATCAGCAAGAGGCTGACGCAATCAGAACTGGGGAAGCGCTGCGGAATGGCAGACTCCCAGATCGGCGTATATGAGCGCGGGGAAAGCAAACCAAGAGAGGCGACACTCGCCCGGATCGCTGAGGCGCTCGACGTAGATCTGGCCGCATTGAAACAGTAACAGAAAGGAGCAACACCATGAGAACACGGTTTATTTATATCTGCTCCCCGTGCCGGGGAGACATGGAAAAGAACATCACCAAGGCGCAGAGCTACTGCCGGGAAGCCGTCGAGCTTTTCCCGGACGTGGTGCCGATCGCGCCGCACGTCTATTGTACGCAATTCATGGACGACACCAACCCGAAGGAGCGGGCCCTCGGCATGGAGCTGGGGATCTCGCTGCTGAGCATGTGCTCAGAGATCTGGGTGTACGGTATCGACAATCCAAGTGAGGGCATGAAGGCAGAGATCGAATACGCGAAGGATCACGGGATCCTCGTCCGGGACGCCGTGGAAGTCTACCAGCACACCGGCGAGGAACTGCCGGACGCTGAGCTGGGCGACGCGCTGATCGTCCTCCCCTCTCACGTCGGCAGCCTGAACGGGATCGCGGCCATGGAGTCCACCACCGTGAGGATCTCCGGCGAGGCCGTCATGGAACTGGCGAACGAGCTCAGGAAGCACCGCGGCCACGACATAACACTGGAGGCAGATCAGGGGGCGACTCAATGAGCTGGGACACGGTGCCGGGGAAAAATCGCGAGGGCTACCCGGATCCGACAGCTACGACCGCTCTCTCCAACGTCCAGCGCAGCCAGCGCGGGCTCCAGAGTAAGCGAGCCGGGGAACACTTCGAGAACCTGCTCGCCGCGAGTCTGGGCTGGTATCGTGACAAGGGCGTGGCCTTCGTCGAAAAGACGCCGGAGCCTATGCGCCCGTTAAGGCCACCCAACCGGCAGGGCCAGTTCCTCGCCTGCTACATCAAGGCCGGGCAGCCAGATTTTAAGGGGACACTGACCGGCGGCCGGGCCGTGGTATTTGAGGCCAAACACACCGACAGCGACCGGATCGAGTACGGGCGACTGACTCAGGAGCAGATCGACAGCCTGACAGAGCACCACCGCCTCGGAGCTGCTGCCTTCATCATGGTGAGTTTTGGCCTGCAAGACTTCTACCGGGTGCCGTGGGAAGTATGGCGGGACATGAAAAGCATATACGGCCGTAAACACATAAAGCAGCCGGAGCTCGAACCCTACCGCGTGCAATATATCGCCGGAGTGCTCAAACTGCTGGAGGGCATAGAACTGGACTACAACACAGAAACGGAGGGCAAGGCGTGACACTACCGATCGGGGAATATTTGAGACAGTGGATCGAGCTCAGCACGACAGAGGGGCAAAGAGGCAGGCGTCCGCTACTGCTGCCGCCGGGCCGTAAATGCTGCCCGTGCTGCAACGGGCTGGCGCTTTTCGGACAGCACCGAGGGCAAGCGGTATGTGAGCCGCTGAACACCAGCCTCCACGCAAGCGAGGCGGGCCGAGATATTCACACATTCATGGACAAGAAAGTCACCGAAAGCATGTGCAAGGCCGGAGGCGACGGCTGCCCGATCCGCGAGGCAGGAAGAAACGCAAGACCAAGGAAAGGAGAAAATGACGCATGAATGAGGCATTATTAAGCAGCAAGAACCTGAGCTGGTGTACACCGGCCGACTTTTTCGCAGAGCTGGATCGGGAGTTCCATTTTGACCTCGATCCGGCCGCGACCGATAAAAGCGCCAAGTGCGCGAGATACTTCACACCGGCCGACGACGGCCTGAAAATGGACTGGGGGGGGGAGTCGCGTGTTCTGTAATCCTCCGTATGGCCGCCAGATCGGCGACTGGGTGCAGAAAGGCTACGAGGAAAGCCAGAAACCGGGCACGCTCGTGGTTATGCTCATACCTTCGAGGACGGACACCTCATATTTCCACGACTACATACTGCACGGGAAGGCCGACGAGATCCGCTTCCTGCGGGGGCGGCTTAAATTCACGGACGAGGACGGCAACGCCAAAGACTCCGCGCCCTTCCCTTCTGCTGTTATTGTGTGGCGTAGCCCGGACATGGGCCAGAGCCTCCGGGACATGGTGCTGGAGCTGATCCGCAGCGAGGCCATGACAGCAAACGAGATCGCCGCCGTTCTGGCAGACCGGGGGCAGCAGGTAAGCCGCAGCGACGTGGGCCCGATCCTCACCAAAGCGCAGGCGGCCGGAAAAATAAGGAACGCCGGAAAGAGAGCGTGCAGCGTGACGGGGCGCTCTGCTATTATCTGGACGGCAGAAAGCGAGGGATAAATGAAAGCGATCACCGTATGGCAGCCATGGGCCGGGGCTCTGGCTGCCGGTATCAAAGGAAACGAGACGCGAAGCTGGGCCACGAAATACCGCGGCCCGCTCGCGATCCACTCTGCCATGAAGGCAATACAGCACACATGGAGCAACCTCTACATGGACGACGAGGCGCGGGAGGTAATATGCAGGCGGCTGGAGCTGCCGGAGATAATCGACGGCCCGGCAATCTTCCCTATGGGCTGCATACTCGCCGCCGCCGAGCTCGTGGACTGTATCAGGATAACGCCGGAGTACATCACCACATTGACACCGGACGAGCTGGCCCTCGGCGACTACACGCCGGGCCGGTATGCGTGGAAGCTGGCGAACGTCCAAAAGCTGCCGGAGCCGATACCGGCAAAAGGCAGGCAGGGGCTCTGGAACTGGGAGGCGCTGCTGCTGAGGCATAAAGGCCGCGACAGTTGGGATCGTCCGGTTTATGAGGACGAAAGCGGGAAGCTCTGGAAAGACGTTGAGCCGAGGGCCGACAACGCGCCGAAGTTATGCAGCGCTCTGTATAATGCCTTCGACGGAGAGCCCGACACGCCGCTGGAGGTTATGGAACGGTACAAGGACAAGGCGATCATATTCATGCCGAAGCGTGACACATGGACATGGTAAGGAGGCGATCACATGAATATAAGAACATGTAAAAGCTGCGGGAAGCCGATCCTCTGGATCCGCACCCGCTCCGGCCGTTCAATGCCGTGTGACGCCCTGCCGGTGAACTACCGCACGAAGCCCGGAGGCAGCACCAAGCTGGTGACGCCTGCCGGGGACGTGATAAGCTGCGAACCAGTGGACGATCCGGCAGAGGCGACCGGCTGGGGCTATACACCACACTGGAGCACCTGCGACGCGCCGGACAAATTCAGGCAAAAGCAGAGCAAAACACAGTAAAGCAAATAAAAGCATAAAAGCAAATGCTTTTCAAGTAAGGAGGCAAAAACATGGGATACAAACCGAAGATCATCAAGGGCACCGTAAAAGGCACCGGCTGGCCGATTGACGGCCGCACGCTCCACTTCTCCCAGTGGGACTATGACAACTACGACAGCTGGCACCTTTTCGGCTGGGACGACGCCGACGACGAGGCCGTAATGGAAACAATGTTCATCACCGAGGAAAAGGCCGGGCTCTGCTGCTACGACACGCTGGAGGACTTCGCAAAGGACTGGAAGGCAAAGAAGTGGGAGCCGCAGGGCGCGTTCTGTCTGGAGCTCGATCAGGTGGAAGTCCTCGAAGTCGTGCAGCAGGAAGTCAAGAACGACACCCGCGACCAGCTCCGGGCGAAGGGCTTCGACCTGACGCCGAGGAAATACAGCGACAAGGGCGGGATCCTCTGCCTGCCGCTTGACAAAAACCTGAACGGCGACGTGCAGGCGAAGCACCCGGACTGGGTGCCGGTAAGCTGCCCGAACTGCGGCCGCAAGTGCTGGAAAATGCCGGAGGCCGACAAGCTCAAAGAGGCGCAGGGCGTAGAGCTTCTCTGTACTGAGTGCGCCGTCAAAGCGGGCTTTTTAAGCCCCTACCAGACCAATAAGCCAAACCCGGCCGGAAACCGGGCCCAAAGAAGGAGGGCAAACCGTGAAAGGAAGAAATAACGCAAGCCGCATATTTGACAGAGCGTGGGCCGTGATCGCAATACTGGCGGCCATACTGCTGCTTTTCTGTAAAATGAGCGGGCGGCTGGCATGGAGCTGGCCGGGCGTGGCTCTCGGCTATGTGGGGATCATGTGCTCGCTCATGCTCTGCTGCGTGCTTCTGGCAACCGTCGTTATACTGGGCTGCAAGCTGCACCGCTGGAACCGCACCCGGCGCGTGGTGAACCGGATCCGGAAAGACTTCAAGATACTGGCACATGGCGAGGTGCTGGACAAAGCGGCCAGCCGGTACAACCTGAGCCGAAAACCCGGAGAAACTGACAAGGATCTGCGTGAGCGGATCCTGAAAACCATTAAGGAGGTGAGGACAACATGAGCGACTACCAAACAGAAGCAGAGCCGAAAGCGTGGGCTGACGGCGTGCCGGTATTCTGCGCACACGACGCGATCGTGGACGTGGCAAAGCTGGTACCGAACCCGAAGAACCCGAACCAGCACCCGGACAGCCAGATCCAGCTACTCGGCCGGATAATCAGGCAGGCGGGCTGGCGGCAGCCGATCACCGTCTCGAAGCGCTCCGGCTTCATAGTAAAAGGACACGGCCGCCTCTCTGCTGCCCTTCTGGAAGGAATGAAGGAGGCACCGGTGGACTATCAGAACTACACCACCGAAGCCGAGGAATACGCCGATCTGGTGGCTGACAACCGGATCGCAGAGCTGGCCGAGACAGACAACCGGCTGCTGGCCGACATTTTCGCAGAGATTGACACCGGCGAGATCCCAATGGAGCTGACCGGGTACACAGAGGACGAGGTGGAGAGCCTCGTCACCGCGCTGTCAGAAGCCCTGCACAACGACCTCCACGAGCCGGACGACATACCGGAGCCGCCAGAACCCGATCAGACAGTCACCCAGAAAGGCGACCTCTGGATCCTCGGACGCCACCGTGTCGTTTGCGGGAGTTCGACCAACGCGGCAGACATGGGCTTGCTGCTGGACGACGCACACCCGGAAATCCTACTCACCGATCCACCCTACTGCTCCGGCGGCTTCCAAGAGTCCGGGCGCAGCAGCGGCAGCATAGGAACCAAACGCCATGACAAGGACGGTAAGGAGATCGCCGTCACCATAGCAAACGACACACTCAGCACGCGCGGGTACCAATCACTCATGCGCGAAGTGCTCCAGAACTTCGACGGCCTCGTTGCCTATATCTTCACAGACTGGCGTATGTGGGTAAATTTGTTCGATATTGTGGAAGCCGCAGGGCTCGGTGTCAAAAATATGCTTGTCTGGAACAAGAAAAGCCTCGGCATGGGTACAGGCTGGAGGACTCAGCACGAGCTCGTCATGTTTGCACACCGAACAAAACCAAAATGGGACAATCACAAGGGTTATAGTAATGTACTGGAGGCCACACGCTCCGGGAATGAGCTTCACCCAACACAAAAGCCGGTAGAGATACTGGAGAAGCTGCTGGACAATACGGACTGGGCCAAGGGAGTGCTCGACACATTCGGAGGATCAGGCACGACGCTGATCGCCGCTGAAAGTGTCGGGCAAGCGTCGTTCATCATGGAAATGGAGCCCCGGTATGTGGACGTGATCGTGCGCCGCTACATAAAGACGACCGGCAAAACGACCGGGATCCGGCTAATCAGGAAGGGCAAGGAGCTGGCCCGTGAGCAATTCAACCAAGTGTTCACGGAATAGCAGCAGAAAGGAGGCGAGCCCATGAGCCAGACCAAGAAGCCAAAGGAAACCGACGCAATCAAGCAAAAGCTGGAGCACTACGCGGCCTTCCAGCGCCGGATCGACAACCAGATTGAGCGGCTGGAGTATCTGGAGTCCGTCATGGGCGCACCTTCAAGCCCGAACCTCTCCGGGGAACCAAGCGGAGGCGGCGACGGATCCAGCAAGACCGAGCGGCAAGTCCTCAAAAAGCTGGAGCTCCAGCAGGCGATCCGGGACATGATCGCAGACGAAGCCGCAGAACGCAAAGAGCTGGAGGCCATGATCGAGCAAATGGAACGACCGGACGAGCAGACCGTCATTGAAATGCACTACCTCGACCATGTGAAATGGTGGCCGATATGTGCGGCCCTATTCAGTGGGGAGCCGGACTACGACGAGAAGGCCGACAAGTACCTGAAACGGACATTTAAGCTCCACGGCTCTGCTCTGCAAGCTCTGGCGAAAATATACGCCCAGACCAAAGAAAGCGAGTAAAAAAGCCCGCCAAAAGCCACCAAACGGCCAGAGGCGGGCCTTTTTATGCACATCACCCGGCGGCATTGTGGAAAGGCAGGGGACAAAAAGGGATAAAAGGGGATAAAAAGGGATTGAAAGGGATAACAGCCAAGTGCTACCCTATACAATAGCGAAAGCCGTCTGGAGAGCACTCACGCCTCTGGGCGGTTTTTATATGCACCGGAAAGGAGGCTGGCACCATGAGCGACCTATTCAACACGGGCCCAGCCCGGCACACAAGGGGCGGCTTTTCTGTCTCCCATTCTGGAGCGGGCGACATTGTGAAAAAGCTCCAGAAGCTACGGGACGGCGGCGAGGTGGCAATCAAGCGCACCGTGTCGGACTTCGCAACCAGAGGGCCCGGCTGGGTATCAAAGGGGATCCGCGAGCACTACGGCGTGGACGCTGCCGCCATAAAGGAAGCAGCCAAACGACCAAGCCGCGGACATACCTCAATCAGAGTCGCGGGCATATCCGTGGACGGGGCAACGCTGGAGTATAAGGGCAGAACCCTGACGCCGCTTCACTTCAAAATGAGCCCGAAGCAGGCCCCCACAACCAAGCAGAAAAACCAGATCCGGATCCCCGGCCAGCTTATAGGTGCAGGATCTCCCGTGGCTATGATAAAGCCACCGAAGCCCTACACCGTAAAGGCAACAATCATTAAGGGCCAGCGCTCAGCTATGAGCAGCGACACATTCCTGACCGCCGGGCGCGGTGGCGTTGTGCTGCCCTACCAAAAGAGCGGGGACGGACGCCAGCCAATCGAGGCCGTGCGCACTCTGTCTGTGCCTCAAATGATAGACGGCAGAGCCCGCGAGACAATCGAGCAGACAATCAACACAAAGCTGGGCGAGCGCTTCAACCACCACATAGAGCGGGCCATGAGATAGCCAGCCAAGGCACCCCGCACAAGCCCGCCAGAGCCACACACACGGGCACCAAGGGCCGAGGGCAAGCAGACCACACCACCGGCCACAAAGGCCGCCAGAGGGCCACACAGAGGCCACCACGGGGCGCACAAGGCCAAGGGGCAAACGAGCCCGCGCCAAGCAGCCGCGCAAGGTACTGTGAAGTCTGCAAAAGCCCTGCGGTGCTTGCGAGCCCAAAAGACGAGCAGGCTCAGGAAATTTTTTTCAGGCCGTTTCGTTTCGCCAGCCGCGCAGAAAGGAGGTGACGCCATGGCCGAAGCACCGAAACAAAACCTGCAAACAACCGCGATAATAGCAAAACTTTTTGACCTCGACGAGCGACGGGTGCAGCAGCTCGCAAAGTCTGGCGTCCTTCCTGCGGCGTCCACTCGTCCGTACAAATTCGACCTGCTGCCGACCGTAAAGGCGTACATAAAGCACCTGCGGGAACGGGCCAACGGCAAGGAGGCAAAGACGGCCGACACGGCAAAGGCCGAAGCCGACAAGCTGCGGGCCGAGGCAGACCTGAAACAGAGCAAGGCCAAGATCGCAGAAATGCAGCTCAAAGAGCTGGAGGGGAAAATGCACCGGAGCGAGGACGTGGAGGCCGTAACAAATGACCTCGTTTACACCGTCCGCAGCATGATAATGGCCCTGCCCGGCCGTCTCGCTATGGACGTTGCGCAGGCGGCCAGCGCGAACGAAGCCTCGGCACTGATCCGCGCCGAGTGTCACAAAATCCTGAACGAGCTCGCGGGCTATCAATACGATCCCGAAGTTTATCAGCGGCGGGTAAGGGATCGCGAAGGCTGGGGCGAAGCACTCGCAGATGAAGCCGACGACTAAAAAAGCCGCAAGGAAGCTCAACGCAGCCATAGCTCCGGCCGTCCAGAACTTCAAACCGCCGGAGGATCTGACGGTGGCAGAATGGGCCGATAGACACCGCCGCCTATCGCCGGAAACCTCCGCAGAGGCAGGCCCGTGGCGCACGTCGCGCACGCCCTACCTCCGGGAGCCTATGGAAGCGTTCACCGATCCAAAGGTGAAAAAAATTGTTATGGTGGCGGCTTCTCAGGTGGGAAAGTCTGAGCTTGAACTGAACATAATCGCGTACATTATCGACCAAGATCCGGGCTCTATCCTCTTTGTGCAGCCAACACTGGAGGACGCCCGCAAGTTTTCACGTCTCCGGATCGCTCCTATGATACGGGACAGCCGGGCGCTGCGGGCGAAAGTGTCGGACGTAAAGACGAGGGACTCCGGGAACACGATCCTGCAAAAATCTTTCCCCGGCGGTATGCTGACGATCACCGGCTCAAACAGCGCCTCCGCTCTGGCTTCCACTCCGGCCCGCTACATCATAGGCGACGAGCGCGACCGCTGGGCCATAAGCGCCGGAACCGAGGGCGATCCGTGGGCGCTGGCAGAGGCCAGACAAACCACATTCTACAACGCGAAAGCCGTTGAGGTATCAACCCCAACAATAAAGGGAGCCTCGAACATTGAGGACAGCTACTACAAAGGCACACAAGAGCGCTGGTGCCACCAGTGCCCAGAGTGCGGCGAGTATGGCGAAATCATATTTGACCGGATCCATTATGAGCACACCGTCAAAAAGGTGCGCGGGAAGAAAATCTACACCATAAACGGCCCGATCACATGGGCCTGCCCTAACTGCGGCTGCATTATACCGGAGGAAACCATGCGGCGGCAGCCTGCAAAATGGATCGCCGAGAACCCGGAGGCATACGCCACCGGCGTGCGCTCCTTCTGGCTGAACGCCTTCTCGTCCCCGTGGACGCCGTGGGAGAAAATCATTCTTGAATTTCTCGGAGCCAAGGACAACCCGCAAAAGCTGAAAGTCGTCTACAATACCAAGCTGGGCGAGCTCTGGGAGGATCGCGGCGGCACAATCGACGAGGACACCATGCTGGCCCGCCGCGAGGACTACGGCACCAATGCCGACGGCTCCCCGGTGGAGCTGCCGGAGGGCGTGCTGGTGCTCACCTGCGGAGTAGACACGCAGGACAACCGGCTGGAGTACGAAGTCGTGGGCCACGGCTACTACGGCGAAACGTGGGGCATAAAAAAAGGCTACATCATGGGGAAGCCGGACACCGACGACGTATGGCAGCAGCTTGACGACGTGATCGATCATGTGTACCGCTTCAAGGACAGCAAGCGCGGCCTGCGGATCTCAATCACCTGCGTGGACGAAGGCGGCCACTACACCCAAGAGGTGCGCCTGCGCTGCCGGGCCCGGAAAAACAAGCGCGTTTTTGCTATCAAGGGAAAAGGCGGCGACGGGATCCCCTTCGTGACGCCGCCCTCGAAAGTCAAAATCGTGGTAAATGAGCAGGTGATCGGCAAGTGCTGGCTTTACACCTTCGGCGTGGACGCTGGCAAGGAGGCGATCATGTCAAACGTGCGGGTGCAGGAACCCGGCGCGAAATACTGCCATTTCCCGCGGGGCGAGTCCTACGGCTACGACTCGTACTACTTCAACGGCCTGCTGTCTGAGAAGCTGGAGCTCACGCAGACAAAGCGGGGCAACAGCTGGGCGTGGGTGAAGATCCCCGGCCATGAGCGCAACGAGGCGCTCGACTGCCGCAACTATGCGCTGGGTGGCTTCCGTATCATTAACCCCGACATGGAGGCTGTGGAGCGCAGGCTCAAAAGCCTGCCAGAACAGCCGCGGCCGAAACGTGCTGCAGCACCGCAGCAGCGCCGGACAAACGCAGCGGCGCAACTATTTGACGAATGGTAAGGAGGCAACGCCATGAGGCAACGAGAAATAATTCAGGCCGAGCTCACGCAGACACGCGAGCGTCTGGCCCTTTATCTGAAACGCGAGGCCGACATGCTGGACAAAAACGGCGTGCAAAGCTATGGGATCGGCTCCCGCAATCTTCAACATTACAGCACGGCCCTGAAAGATATTCAGGACATGATCGAAAAGCTCCGCGCCCGGATCAGGGAGCTGGAGGCAGAACTGGCGGGCAGGAGCGCCCGCCGTGCGCTGGGCGTAGTCCCGCATGACTGGTAAGGGTAAACGCCGGAACCCCCGGCTTTACTACGGCACGGCCGGAGGGAGTTTCCGCTCCTTTATCCCTTCGGCTGCTGCCGTTTTTTATTCCATGACAAGGAGGTGAGAAAAATCAGGTACGACAAAAAAATGGGAATGTATCTGCCCGACAGTGTACGCCCGCAGAATAAAGGCTACGGGGAGGCCGGGGCCAGTTGGAGAAAGCGGGCCGTGAAGGGCTTCAACGCTCCGAGCGGATCCGCACATGAGGACATAGACTTCAACAACTTCACCATGAGGCAGCGGGCCCGCATGTTATACATGGCCGCACCCGTCGCCACCTCCGCGATCAAGACCAACCGCACAAACGTGGTAGGCGTCGGCCTGCGCCTGAAAAGCCGGATCGACCGCGAAGTGCTGGGCCTCACCGCAGAGCAGGCAGAAAGCTGGCAGAAAACCACCGAGCGGGAGTTCAACCTCTGGGCCAGCGATAAAAGAGCCTGCGACGCCACGGGCATGAACAACTTCTACGGGCTCCAGCAGCTCGCGCTTGTGTCGTGGCTGCTCTCTGGTGACTGTATAGGCATTATCAAGCAATACGACACCACCCCGCTGCTCCCCTACTCCCTGCGGGTACACCTGATTGAGTCCGACCGGATCGCAACGCCGGGCGGGTATGGTGCCGGAGGCTCGATAACCTTCACCACCGGAAAGAACACGGAAACCGGCAACACGATATACGACGGCGTGGAGGTGGACGCGGACGGCATGGTGGTGGCCTACCACATACGCAGCAATTACCCCTTCGAGATCGGCGCACCGGCGACGACGTGGGCCCGCGTGCTGGCGTATCAGGAACACACCGGACTCCCCAACGTGCTGCATGTGATTGACACCGAGCGGCCGGATCAATACCGTGGCGTGAGCTATCTCGCGCAGGTGATCGAGCCCCTGCTCCAGCTCCGGCGCTACACCGAGTCCGAGCTCATGGCCGCGGTGGTGGAGTCGTTTTATACGGCCTTCATCAAGACGCAGGCACCGACGGACGAGAACCCGTTCAACCAGACGGATCCCGACATGCCGGGCGAGCCAAAGGGCCCCAACGAGTACAGCATGGGCCCCGGACAAGTCAACATCATGGGCCCCGGCGAGGACGTGGAGTTTGCAAACCCGACGCACCCGAACGGCAGCTTCGACAAGTTCGCGGCTGCAATCAGCGCTCAGGTGGGCGCGGCTCTGGAAGTACCGGCCGATCTGCTGCTGAAACAATTCAACAGCTCATACAGCGCAAGCCGGGCGGCCCTGCTGGAAGCGTGGAAAGCCTTCAAAATGCGCCGGGAGTGGCTGGCTGACGACTTCTGCCGCCCCTGCTATGAAATCTGGATGAGCGAGGCCGTGGCCCGCGGGCGTATCTATGCGCCGGGCTTTTTCACCAATCCAATGATCCGCGCCGCATATCTCGGCAGCGAGTGGCTGGGCCCGTCTCAGGGACAGCTCGATCCGGTGAAAGAAATCACCGCGGAGATCCTCGCGTGCAGCGAAGGCTATTCAACGCACGAGCAAAGCACGATCCGCCTCAACGGCGGCCAGTGGGACGCCAACGTCGAACAGCTCCAGCGGGAAAACGAAAAGCTCGAAGGGCAAGCACCGGATCCGCACCAGTCTGGCGGCGGTGAAGGCCCGCAGGAACCGCAGGAAGGCGACGAACCGGCCGAGGGGGACAACAACCCGCACAACCCTGAAACGGCCCGCAGACGGGGCGCTCATGCCCTACGCGACCTCGTTATAAGGGAGCAAATAAAACAAGCCATAGGAGGGCAAGCCAATGAGAATAAAACATAGCAACATACGCATGGGCCCGGCAGCGGCACCGCAGGCAACGCCCGCGACAAAGTTCTGGAACATGGCGAGCGTCGGCGAGGACGAGGGCGAGATCACCCTTTACGGCGACGTTATGAGCCAGCAGCCCGTTGACTGGTGGACGGGGGAACCGGAGCCCGGCCTCTACATCACGCCGGAGGGCTTCATGGAGGATCTGGCGACCGTCAAGGACAAGGGCCGCGTCACAGTAAAGCTGAACAGCTGCGGCGGCGACCTCTACACCGGGATCGCTATCCACAACGCCCTGAAAGCGCTCAGCGGAGAGGTGAACGTCGTCGTGGAAGGGATCGCGGCCAGTGCCGCCAGCGTTATTATGTGCGCCGGTGACACCGTGACCGTTTACCCCGGATCCCTCGTTATGATCCACGGTGTAAGCGTCCTGCTCTGGGACTCCCTGAACATTCAGGACATGAAGCAGCTAATCAAGGGAATGGACGCCAGCGAGCGTGCCGTCGCTGAAATCTACGACGGAAAGACCGGCCTCGGCGTGGACACCCTGCGCAGCATGATGACAAAGGAAACGTGGATGACCGGGCGGGAAGCTCTGGAGAAGGGCTTCGCGGACGCGATCAAGGAGGACGAGGACGATCCCGACATGAGCATGAGCCGCGACCGGAAAGTCCTCTACGTCAACGGGATAGGCCATAACGTCGAAGGGCTGCGCAACATACCGGGGACGATCCCGATCCAGAAAAGTGCGAAACCGGCCGCAAGACCGGCCGCAAATAAAAGGCCGACCAATAAGGCGGCAAAACCAGAAGGAGGTAAAAATCACATGACACTCGAAGAACTGAAAGCTCAGGAGCCTGATCTGGTGAGCCAGATCGAGCAGGCCGCCGTAGGTGCGGCAACGGCTCAGACCACCGACGCGGTGACGGCAGAGCGCCAGCGCCTCGCTGCCATTGACTCGATCGCGGCCTCTATACCGGATCAGAAAATGGTACACGACGCCAAGTACGGCGACAACCCCTGCACCGCTCAGGAGCTCTGTTTCCGCGTTATGCAGCAGAGCGCAGCGGCGGGCCAGCAGTTTCTCACCAACTACGCCGCAGACGGGGCGGCCTCTAATGCCGCCAGCGTGGGCGCAGCACCCAACGGAGGCGCACCTTCCACGCAGGCCGAGCAGGACGCGGCAGACATTCAGGCGGTAGTCGCCGCCTACAACCAGACCAAAGGAGGCGCGAAATAATGAGTAAAAGACTGGACGAAAATCTGGGCTATGTGGGCCCTGACAACCTGATCGCCGACATGTACCCGCCCACCGATCCCTTCACGGTGAAGATCCGCAAGGAGGCAACGGAGGCGGCGACTTATAAACGCGGCACCGTTCTGGCGCTCTCTGCCGGAACCGCCGGTGACGGCAAGTTCGTGATCCTCGGCACTACGGCAGCAGACAGCGAGACGCTGACAGCCAACTGCGTGCTCGCGGAGGACACAGAAGTCGGCACCGACGCCGACACCGTGGCGATCGCGTACCGTACCGGGCACTTTAACGCGAACATGCTCACCGTAGCAGAAAGCTACACCCTGAACGCGGCTGACAAAGAGGCGCTCCGCACCGCGGGGATCCTGCTCTCTGACGCCGTGGAAATCTAAGAAGGAGGACAGACAAATGGCTTTTAACTATTACGACACCCACACGCTGCTGGCTTCTGTGAAGCAGCTCGCGCCGCTCCACACCTTCCTGCTGGATCGCTACTTCCCCACCAATGCAGCAACCGACATTTTCTCCACCGACGACGTGCTGGTGGAATACAAGAAGGGGCACAAGAAGGCGTCCCCGTTCGTCGCTCCCCGCAAAGGCGGGATCACGATCCTGCGCAACGGCTACACCATGAAGCGCTTCACGCCTTCCTATATCGCGCCGAGGCGTCCCCTCACCGTTGACGAGCTGAAAAAGCGCGGCTTCGGCGAGGCCCTCTACCCTACCCTGACGCCGGAGCAGAGACAGGGCGTAATCATGCTGGGCGACCTCGACGAGCTCCGCGGCATGAACAAACGCCGCAAGGAGGCCATGGCTTCGCAGGTGATTTTCACCAACGGCTGCATTATGGATGAGTATGTGGACGACCTGCACACCTTCGAGGAACGCGAGGTGCGCTACTACGACGGCAGCAGCAACCCGGCAATCTATACCCCGTCCGCTAACTGGAGCACCACCGAGGCGTCCGGCAAGCAGATGATCTCCGACATGGCCGCCATGATCTCCATGCTGACCTCCCGCGGCCTGCCTGCCAGCGACGTGCTCGTGGCCCCTGACGTGGCCGACATTATTCTGGCAAACGAGTGGATCCTGAAGCTGCTCGACAACCGCAACTACCAGATCGGCGGCGTGGATCCTGAAACACTCCCGACCGGCGCAACCAAGATCTGCCGCCTGAACATCAAGGGCCACATGGTTGACGTTTTGAGCTATGAGGACACCTACACCGAAGTGGACGGCTCCGTGGTGCCTTTTATCCCGAAGGGCAAGATCGCGGTGGGCGCTCCCGCTGCTGGCCGCACTGTTTACGGCGCGATCACTCAGGTGGAGCAGTCCGACGGCGAGTTCCACACCTACACCGGCGTGGACGTGCCGAAGTACCTCAGCGACGCAAAGCACAACGTCCGCGAGCTGACTCTGAGCTCTGCGCCGTTATGTATGCCGAACAATGAAAACCCGTTTATCACCGCCACGGTGGTGACGCAGAGCTAAGCCAGACGGCAGAAAGGAGCGGAAAGCATGATTAAAATTAGAGTAACCCGCGGCGGCTGCGGCATTTCCTACGAGGACGAACACGGCACCAAGCGCCACGCACTGAAAACGCCGGAGGACGGCCCTTTTATGTGTGACGAGGCTCAGGCAGAGCGCCTCGTCCGTCTGGGCGTGGCTGCCTATGTAACCGGCAGAGCACTGGAAGCGCCGCAGGATCCTGACGCTGACACGGATCCCGACAATCAGGAGCCGGAAAAGACCACGGGCCACCTCGACGCGGCCGAGCTGGAGGGCTGGGAATATAACCAGCTGAAAAAGCTCGCGGCCGACATGGGCGTGACTCCGAAGGGCAAGAAAAAGGCTGACCTGATCGCCGCCATTACGGCGGCAGAGGTGACGCCCGGCAACGATACGGATCCCGACGAAGGCGACGGCAGTGAGGACGACGACCTGCCGGAGCTGGGCGCTGCCGATCCGGAGTAAGGAGGAAAGACTATGATCAGAATGACAAAGGGCACCTACGGGCTGAAAGTGAACGGAGCCGTGGAGGCTATGACGAAGCACTCAGCCCCCTTCTCCCTTCCTGCTGACCGTGAGGCCGAGCTCGTGAAGGCTGGCGTGGCCGCCTATGTGGAGGAAACCGCAGAGGAAAAAGCGTACAGCAACATGAAAATGGCAGAGCTCCGCAAGGCTGCTGCAGCGTATGGCGTAGACGCCAGCAAGTGCCGGAGCAAAAAGGAAGCGATCGAGCTGATCGAGGCTGCGAAGGCAAAGGCAAAAGCCGGGCACTCCGAAGCCTCGGAGGAATAAGCCGGTGAGCTTCAAAGACCAGATCCGGCAGGATCTTGACGCCGTATTCCTCAATGTGGACGAGTTCGCCGAGCTCCACCGGATCGAAGGGAAAGAGATCCCCGTCGTGGTGGACAACGATCAGTTGGTGAAGCTCAAACAAGGGCAGATCCTCGGACTCGTGGAGGCCGACCTGCTGCTCATGGGTAAAGAGTCCGACTTTCCGGCAGACATGGAGCCGGGCAGGCTGCTGAACATGGACGGCAGGGAGCTGATCGTTTCAAGCTCCGGCACTGACATGGGGCTCATTGAGGTGGCGCTACGCCAAAACAGAACCGGTTAGGAGGTGCAGCATGTTACTGGTGGAAAGCATTGACAAGGTGGTGGCATGGCTGAACGAAAACGTGTGCAGCCAGATCCAGCTCAAACTCCCAGACGACTACAAGAACGACAAGGAGTACGCCGTGGAGTATGTGCAGCCTGCCGCCTTCCCTCTCTACACTCCGGGGAAAGACCGGCTCCCGCCGAACGTGCGGGCCCCGATCCCCTCCGTCTGCGTCCAACTGACCGAAGGAAACGACGACCTGCTCAAACGGCAGCGGAGGCTCCAGCTCCGGCTCTGCCTCGCCTGCTGGAACCCCGGAGAGCACGGCGGGGAGGTTTTACACCCCCGCAAGAATGAGGCGGCCCTCGGCGGGTATTCCTACTACCGCCTGACGGGCAAGGCCGCGCAGACATACACCCGCAATATGGAAGGCTGGAGGGACTCGTTCAACTTCGCCGACCTTGTGCTGCGCGAGATTGAAAGCGCGGAATATATCGCAGGCCACCGGCTCGTGAAGGAGCAGGGGATCAAGTTCGGGCTCTTTACCGAGGACGGGAATATCTGGGACTACTACCCCTACTGGCACAACTGGATCACCTTCACGCTGGAGGCTGGCGTGACGGCTGCAACGCCGAAAAGCTACGAAAATTTATTATAACAAGGAGGCAAGACTATGGCATATTTACATGGCGCATACGGCGAGATCCTCGACAGCAAAGTCAACTCGGCGCAGCAGGCCGACGCCGTGGCGGTTTATATCGGCACGGCTCCGGTGAACCTAATCCGGGACTATGCGGACAAGGATCTTGTCAACATGCCGCTGAAAATTCAGAACATGGGCGAAGTACAGACCAAGCTCGGCTACTCTGCCAACTGGCAGGACTTCACCCTCTGCGAAGTGTTCGCGGAGCACTTCGACAATACCGTGGGGAACGTGGGGCCGATCTACGTCGTGAACGTACTCGATCCCGCCGCCCATAGGGACACCGAAAAGACCACCAAGACGCTGACCTTTAAGAACAACCGGGCAGAGTTTGAGAGCTCCGACATTATTCTGGACACCTTCGCGATCGCGGACATGGCCGAGGGCGTGGACTACTCCCTGAGCTACAACTACGCAAAGGCGGCCGTCGTCGTGCAGCTTCTCAAAGACAGCACCGCGGAAAGTATCAGCTGCACCTATAACACCGTGGACGCCTCGGCCGTCCTGCCTGCCGATATTATCGGCCAGCAGACCGAGGACGGCGAGTACACCGGCCTGAGCGCCGCCGCCCTGATTTATACCAATTTCAACGCCGTGCTCAACACCCTGACGGCACCCGGCTGGAGCCACTACCCCGAAGTGTACCGGGCCATGGTGAGCACCGTCCAGAAGCTCAACGGGCACTGGGACGGCTTCGTCCATGCGGACATTCCTCTGGTAGACGACAAGGGCGGCAAGATTGACACGATCGCCAAGGCCCAGAAGTGGGCCGAGGATCACGGCTACAACAGCGAGCGGAGCAAAATCTACTGGCCGCAGGTGAAGGACGGCAGCGGCCGGGCCTTCCACCTCTCCACCGTGGGCGCTGCCACTATGCTGCGCGTAGACCAGAGCCACAGCGCCGTGCCGTTCGAGTCCCCGTCCAACAAGGAGATCATGGCAACCTGCCAATACTTCGGAGAAGGAGCCAAGAGCAAAGGCTTCGATCAGCAGACGGCCAACACCCTGAACGAAAAGGGCATCACAACGGCCTGCTTCTGGGGCGGCCAGTGGGTGCTCTGGGGCCCTCACACGGCTGCCTACGAGTACAACGGATCCATGGACGCCCGCGCGATCTTTGACGTGAACATTCGTATGCTCATGCACATCACGAACAGCTTCCAGCTGGATCACGGAACCGAGATCGACAGCCCCATGACTCCGCAGGACAAGGACACGATCCTGAACTTCGAGAAGGAAAAGCTCGACACCCTCTGCGGGATCGGTGCCCTGATCGGCACCCCGTCCGTGGAGTTTCTGGAGAGTGCCAACCCCACCAACAACATGATGAACGGCGACTTCGTTTGGGACTTCGCCGTCACCAACACGCCGCCGTTCAAATCCGGCACCGCCCGCGTATGCTACACCGACGAGGGCTTCGCCGCATTTTTCGGGAATGAGTAAGGAGGTGCAAAGGAATGGGACAATGGTTAGACATTAAAGGGCCGGTAGTAGCCGACACCGTTTACTCTGGCGGCGTTCTGGTAGCCAAGGACGTGACCTTCACGCTGCCGGGCATTGAGTTTTTAACTGCCGACGTTCAGGCCATGGGAAACCTGACCGTGCCGCTGATCGGGCTTCTGGAGAATATGGAGCTCGCGATCACGAAGATCGGCGTGGACATGGGCCTCAGCCGCCTGAGCAAGCTCGAAAAGCAGAACCTTGAGTTCCGCTGGGTGCAGAACGTCGTCAAGTCCGACGGCTCCCAGACAAACGAAGGCTGCAAGGCGTTTGTGCGCACCCTTCCGGGGGCGCTGCCGGAGCTGGGCGTCGAAGTGGGATCCGCCACCGAGGCAGAGAACACCTACAACGTGACGCGCCAGCAGATTTACGCAAACGGCACCGAGTACATGTGCGTGGATAGGCTCAGCTCAATCCTCCGCATTAACGGCAAGGACTACATGGCCGAGATCAACAGCCTGCTGTAAACAAAACCAAACACAAACGGGCCCGCCGGACTTTCCTCTGGCGGGCCTGATTTTTTGAAAGGAGCCAACCATGAAAGAAAAAAAGAACTATTTCAAGGGCACGCTGGCCCTCAAAAACCCGGTAATGATTGACGGGAGGGAAGTCAAGGAAGTGACCTACGACTCGAACGAGATCGACGGGATCCTTTTCGCCACGGCAGAGGCCAAGAAAAAGGCAGCCGCAGGCATGAAAAACACCACGATCACCCCGGCGGCCGAGTTTGACGTGGGCCTGCACTTATACCTCGGCTTCGCTGCGATCATAGCCGTGAACCCGTCCTATGACTTCTCCGACGTGGAGCGGATCAAGGGGCGCGACGTTGTGGAGGTAATGGCGATCGGCAGAAATTTTATTCTCACGTCGGAGCAGGGACAACAGGAAAACGACTCCGGCGAGCCTACCGAGACTACGCCAGAGTCTACCACACCAGCACGGCCGACCTCGAAAGAAAAAGAGTAACCGACTTTATTCTGGAATACGCGGAGGCCGCAGAGGATCTCGCGGAGGAACGAAAGCGCCAAGAAAAAAAGCGGCCGCCGATAGGCCGAAAGCCCAAGCATGTGAAACGGAGGTGAGGACGTGGCGGGCAGGACTTTACAATCTACAATCGAAATCGCCGGTACCCTCAGTCCTTCTTTACAGCAGGCGATCCGGCAGGCCATTGACCGGCTGGAGGAAATGAGCGAGGAAACGCTGGAAAGCGCCGGAGCTGCCGCAAGGCTGGCCGACGAAATCGGCGCTCAGGAGTCCGTGCTCAGGAGCCTGCAACGCGGATATGCTGACTATATCGTGAGCGGCCGGGAAAGCTCCGACGAGGCCCGGCAGCTCGCCAGCCGGATCCAAGACCTGAGCGACGAGCTGGACGAAAACCGCGACACCCTCGAAGCTGCCGAACGCGCCGCCAGAGACTTGATCGACGCGCAGGACGACACCGCCGACGCATACGAGGCGCTGCAGCGCACCATAAGCAAGCAGCAGGGCGACCTCGAAGCGCTGCAAAGGGAATACGCCAACCTCGTGCTCGAACAAGGCGAAAGCTCCGACGAGGCCCAAGAGCTCGCGGGCCGGATCAGCCGCTTGTCTGGCGAGCTGGGCGAAAACCGGCAGCAGCTTGAAAACGCAGAGCGGGCAGCCGACCGGCTCGGCGACACCATGGAGGACGCCGGGCAGCAGGCCGAGGACTCCAGCGAGGGCTACACCGTACTGAAAAATGTTATTGCCAACCTTGCAACGGAGGCAATCAGCAAGGCAGTGGACGCCTTCAAAGAGCTGGCAACCGAAGGGGACAGTGCTCTGGCTATGCTGGAGGCAAGAACCGGGGCCACGTCCTCCGAAATGGAAGGCTTCGAGGACGTAATGTACGAGGTTTACAACGCCAACTACGGCGAGAGCCTCGGCGACGTTTCCGAGAAGCTCAGCACCGTGATCCAAATGACGGACGACCTCGACAACGCTTCACTGGCGAACGTAACCAAGAACGCGATCGCGCTGGAGGACGTGTTCGGCTTCGACATTATGGAAAGTATGCGGGGCGTGAACAGCCTCATGGATCAATTCGGCATAACCTCCGATCAAGCCTTCAACCTCATAGTGCAGGGGGCACAGAAAGGGCTCAACCAAAACGACGACCTTCTGGACACGATCAACGAGTACAGCGTCCAGTTCAAAAACGCAGGGTACAGCGCCGACGACATGTTCAACATGCTGGCGAACGGCGTAGAGTCCGGCACATGGAGCGTCGATAAGCTCGGCGACGCGGTGAAGGAGTTCAACATAAGAATGAGCGACGGATCCGCAAAGGACGCCGTGGAGGCCCTCGGCTTTTCATGGGAAAAGGTATCAGAGGACTGGAGCAAAGGCGGCGACAGCGCAAAAGAAGTATTCAACATGCTGGTGAATGAGCTCGACGGGCTCGAAACCACGACAGAAGGCTACAACATAGGCGTGGGCCTGCTGGGTACAATGTACGAGGATCTGGGCCAAGAGGCGGTGCTCGCCCTCTCCAACACGGAGGGGGCCATAAACAGCGCCTCGGACGCTATGGCGCAAATGGACAGCGCCGCCTACGATACGCTGGAGAGCTCGCTCTCCCAACTGGGCCGGACTGTCAAGGCCGAAGTGGTGCAGCCAATCGCTGAAAAGCTGACGCCCGCCATTAAGGACTCCGTGAACTTCGTCAACGAGCGCGTGGGCCCGGCAGTCGAGTGGCTGCTCTCCCACCTGCCAGAAGTCGGCATAATTTTGGGGACGATCGGCTCCGTGATCGCCGCTATGAAATGGGGCTCAATCGTGGGCCAGATCGGCAAAATCTCCGGGGCCTTCTCCGGCTTCAAGACTGCGATCGCTGCTATCCCCGGCCCCGTGCTGGCAATAATCGCCATAGTGGCCGCGCTGGCTGCTGGCTTTATGTACCTATGGGAAACAAACGAGGACTTCCGCAACAATGTGACGGCCGTATGGGAGGAACTGCAAGGCAGCTTTTCGGAGCTGGGCGGCAAAATCAGCGACATGCTGAACCAGCTTATGCCGCTGATCTCGGAAATAGCAAGCACCGTCCTGACCGCCTTCGGGCAGATAGCCGAGGCCGTGCTTCCGATCCTGATCCAGCTCATTTCTGAGCTGCTGCCGGTTATTATCGGCCTGATCGACCAACTGCTCCCCGTGCTAACGCAGATTATTGAGAGCGTGCTCACCGTTCTGGTGGACGTTATCAACCAACTGCTGCCGCTCGTTATGCAGATAATTGAGGCCGTGCTGCCGGTGCTGCTCCAGCTCGTGCAGGCCATTCTCCCGATCATCACTCAGATCGTGGAGGCCGTGCTGCCCGTCCTGATCCAGCTAATCAACACGATACTGCCGATCATAACGCAGATAATCAGCGCCGTGCTGCCGGTGCTTGTGGAAATCCTCAACGCGCTGACGCCGATCCTTAACATGGTGATCTCGCTATTGCAGCCTATTTTGAACCTTATTATTTCACTGGTGGAGCCGATCCTGAACCTCATCATGGCAGCGATCCAGCCGCTTATTGAGATATTCGCAACGCTGATCTCGACCATTTTACAGCCGATTATGCCGATCCTCTCGGCGGTGGCGAACATCATCACCTCCGTGCTCGGTGCAGCCATTCAGGCGATCCAGCCTATCATTCAGAGCCTAACCTCTATTTTTCAGGGCTTGATCGACTTCATTACCGGCGTATTTTCCGGGAACTGGAGCCAAGCGTGGAACGGGATCGTGCAAGTGTTCGGCGGCCTCTGGGACGGCCTCGTGGCTATCGTGAAGGCACCGATCAACGCCGTGATCGGCCTGATTAACAAGGCGATCGGAGCGCTGAACAGTATCAGCGTAACAATACCAGACTGGGTGCCAATCGTGGGAGGAAACACCTTCGGGATCGATATTCCCACCATACCAATGCTTGCAACCGGCGGCTTTACCGACGGCGTATCAATCGCAGGCGAGGCGGGCATGGAGGCGGTGATCTCGTTCGATAAGAGATACCACAACGAAAACGTGGCTATCTGGGAAAAAGCCGGACAAATGCTCGGAACCCTCGGCACGTCTGCCGGGGAAGGCGCAGGGCTAACGAGCACGGCCGGGAAGCTGCTCACGCTGGACGACTTCTCTCTGGGGAGTCTTGCAAACGACGCCAGCACGGTGATCTATTATGACTTCTCCGGCTTTACATGGAGCCCACAGATCCAGACGGGAAACACCGGCGACGACACCGACGACTTTATGGCCCAGCTCAGAGCACACGAGGCCGAGTTCTTCGACTGGCTGGAGGAATTTATTCAAATGCGGGAGGTGGCGCAGTATGCGTAGGGTAACAGCCTACAAGGAATATACCACGCGCGAGGGCGACACCTTCGACGCGCTGGCCCTCGACATGTACGGCGACGAAAAGCTCGCCCATTATATCATTGACTTTAACCCCGATCATGCGGACGTGGTAATCTTCGGCGCAAACGTGGCCCTCCGGCTGCCGATCGTCGAGGACGCAGAGACGCCGGAAACTCTGCCGCCGTGGCGTCGGGGATCTGACGACGAGGGCGACACTTGAATTTTTTTTACAACGGAACGGACATATACAGCGACGTGTCGGTGAACTACTGCGTGCATGAAATGTTCGCAGAAAAACAAGCCGACACGCTCGTGATCCGTTTCAACGACACCAAGGGCGTGTGGAGCAAATGGCAACCGGCAGCCGGTGACACGGTGCGCTTCAAGGAAGGCGCGAGCGACACCGGGAAAATGTTCATACACTCCATGAAACCCGAAAACGGGCTTTTCACGATCCGGGCCATGTCAATGCCAAAGACCGGCAAGATCCGAAAGTCCAAAAGCTGGGAGGGCGTGCGCTTTTTACAGCTGGCAAATGAATTTGCCGCAGGCCACGGCCTCGACTTCAAAAACTACGGCTGCGAGGATCAGCTATACCCGTACATACAGCAGGAAAACGAGAGCGACTTCGCCCTCTTTTCCCGCCTCTGCACGCTGGAGGGCTGCCAAATGCTCATATTTGACGGGGCCCTGCTGGCCTACAATGAGCAATACATTGAGGGGCAGGCACCGGCGGGGAGTCTGGAGATCGACGAAAACGGCGTTTTCCACTACGCGGACGACCGCGAAACCATGTACGGATCCTGCGAGATCGCAAGCGGCAGCTTCTCCGGCAAGTTCGTGGCCGACGCTTCAAACAGCGCCGTGCTGCGGCCGGAAATCGCAATCAAAGCCACCAGCAACGCCGAGGCGGCCCGCTTCGCCAAGGGGCTGCTCAGGAACGCCAACAAATACGGCAGGACGGGGCAATTCTCCAAGGCTCTAATGACGGGCTACGCTGCGGCCAGTCTGGTGACAATCAGCACCGCGAAGGCAGACATGTGGGACGGCACCGTATTTGTGCATAAAGTCCGGCACGACTTCGTGGGGAACAAGTCAACCGTTTATTTCAGAGATCTACTGGAGGGCTATTAAATGGGACAAATAAACAAAGGGACAATCGCGGGCATTGAGGGAAACGCCGCCCGCGTGGTGCCTTCTGACGCAGGCGCAAAGCCGACCGCCAAGATCGTGATCCCGTGGCACCTCCGTGGTGACACCGGAAAGCTCCAGAAGGGCACGGCCGTGGTGTACGTCGTTTTTGACGACTCCACCGGCCTACTGCTCGGACGCGCCGACGGTGAGTGGGGCGAGTATCTGCCGAAGCTGACGGCCGGAACCATAACCGCAGCCGTACCAGACGGCGACGTGACGGCCGCAGGCATAAGCCTGAGAAAGCACACCCACACCGGCGTGCATGGAGAAACCAGCGGGCCGAACTAAAAGGAGGGATCACATGGCGACAATGGCAAAATGGGGCCCGAAAACATGGGCCGTAACACCGCAGAAAGTCGTCGCTCTGGAGGGGCTGGCCTTTTCTTATTCGCAGGTAGCAGACAACAACACCAGCACAGAGGAAAAGAAAACCACCAACGAGCGCGGCACTGACCTTTTCCCCCTCAGCTTCACCACCGTGCTGCACAGCGGCGCAGGCGTGGACGTGAGGGCCGAGATTGAGAGCTGGAAAAAGCTCGTTACAAAAGTAAATTATTTCTATCTGGGCGGCAAAAAGCTGGGCCCGAAGCTCCAGCTCCGCAAGGTAAGCGTGAGCAACGTCAAGATCGACGACTTCGGCCGCATGAGGCTGGCGACGCTCTCCTTCGAGCTCAAAGAGTACGATCCGGACACCACCAACGTGAAGGTGAGCACCTCGGCTCTGAAAGTGGGGGCCAGCACCTCGGCCAAGTCCGCGAAAAAGACCGAGAACAAAGCCGTGGCAAAGGCAGAGGCGAAAACAATCACCGTCGGCTGCTATGTAAGGCCCACCGGCCAGAAATATGCAACCGGCCAGACAATCCCCGGCTGGGTAAAAGAGCGCAGCCATAAGGTGAGCCAGATCAAGGAAAGCCAGAACAAGGTACTGCTCGGCCACCCTGACGGGATCAACAGCTGGGTATTTTTGAGCGAAGTCACGCTCGTGTAAAGGAGGGAGGCCATGCGAGCAAAAGGAAACGGCCGCCCGGAGGTATGCGCCACCAATCTGCTGAAAATCACGCGGGGCGAGGTATCATACGACCGGATCAGGGGACGGGACGGTGCCCTGATCGACCAACCGGACGCCGCAGACGAAGCGGCCGCAGACGTGGAGTGGCTGCTGCAAACCTATGAGCCACGGGTGGACGGCGAGGCCGTCGCTGCTGACGCCGAAGCACGGAGCGGCGACTTTGACACCATTGTGGATATAACCAGAAGAAAGGAGGAAACGGACAAGTGAGCGATCTCAAATTTATTGAAACAGACGCCGGGAAAGTGTACGATACCATACTGGGCGATCTGGAAAACGGAGTCCGGGAGCCTCTATACCCCGGCGACGAGCGCCGGATCTTCGGCGAGTCTCTGGCGCAGGTGATCGTCTCTGTCTATAACAGCGTAAACGACGCCTGCCGCCAGAAAATGCTCCGGTATGCCCGCGGCTCCGTTCTGGACGCGCTGGGCGAAAACCGGGACACGCCGCGCCTCAATCCGACCTACGCCACCACGACGCTGCGCTTCGGGATCACCGAGCCCATGGCGTCGAATATCATCATACCGGCCGGGCTCCGGGTGACTGGCGACTTCGTTCACTACTTCCTGACAGACGCCACCGTCGTGCTATACGCCGGGGCCCTCACCGTGGACGTGGAGGCCACCGCCGAAAAAGGGGGCGCAGAATATAACGACATGGTGATCGGGGAGCTCTCCCAGATCGTTGACGTGTCGGACGTGCCGCTGATCGACTATGTGACAAACACCGAGGCCACCGGAGGGGGCGGCGACCGTGAGGGGGACGAGGAATACCGGGAAAGGATCCGGCAGGCAGAAAATAAGCTCAGCACCGCAGGCCCGGCCAAAGCCTACAAATACTGGGCGCTGAGTGCAAACCCGCTTGTCACCGACGCCGTGGTGGAGTCCGAAAAGGAAACGATCACCCGGACGCTGCAAACCTACGCGGGGCACGCCTTCCAAGGCGGTGCCAACCTGCTGCCGGACACGCTGGTGGTGTATCTGCCGGGCGGCGGCGAAGCCGTGGCCGGTGCCGACTATGCGGCCAGCTATGACGACGAGCTGCTGACGCTGGCCCTCTCCGGCGCTCTGGCGGCCGCCGAGGCCGTCAATATCAGGATCACCCGCAACATGTACGGGCGCGTCAAAATCGTGCCTATATGCGCCGGTGGCGAGCTGCCGGACGAGGATATTCTGGAGGACGTGCTGAAAAGCTGCGCAGCCGACGACGTGAGGCCGCTCACGGACAAGGTGCAGGTGGAGGCCCCGGCCACCGAGCTTTACGACATAGAGCTCACCTACTACACGACCAAGGCCAACGAGTCCGAAGTCGTCAAGAATGTGGAGGGCCCGGACGGAGCAATCAACCGGTACATTTACTGGCAGGGCTCTACACTGGATCAGGATATAAACCCCGACGAGCTCAGGAAGCTGATCCTCTGCCCTCACTGGGTAGAGAACCCGATCGGAGCCACCCGCGTTATCATCACAAAGCCGGAATACAAGGAGCTGCCAAGCACCACCGTGGCGAAGTTCTCCGGCAAAATCAACGTGCGGCACGTCGTAAAGGACTAAGAAAGGAGGCGAGAACATGGGCGGCATGAAAGTGTCCGATCTGGACTTTTTGCGCCTGCTGCCTGCCTTCATGCGGGACGACGAGGCAGCGATCGCACTCAGCAAAGCCATGAATAAGCTCATAAGCGAACCCGGCAGCCGGATCCCTTCGATCCGGACATGGGACGAAATCGACCGCATGAGCGAGGCCGAGCTCGACGAGCTGGCGTGGGAGCTTGACGTTGACTGGTACGACTCCACCGGCATGAGTCTGGAGGAAAAACGGGAAACGCTGAAACTCGCCCAGCAGATAAAACGCAAGCGCGGGACGAAGTGGGCCGTCGAGCGCCTGATCTCCGCATACTTCGGCGAGGGCTACGTTATGGAGTGGTACGAAATGTACGGCACCCCGTACACCTTCGTGGCCCTGACAACCAACACCCACACGGACGCCCACAACTTTGAGAAGTTCGTGGAAGCCGTCAAAGCAGCAAAGAACGCACGCTCGCACCTCGCGGGCGTTTTCTATTTCTGGCAGCAGGGCCCGGATCCCGGCATTGAGTACGCTCTGGACACCAAGCTGCACCGGTATGAGTTTGTAAAATGCGGCACCCGTCCAAGGATCGCAACCGTGGGCTTTATCGTAAAGCCGAGCATTGAGCTGGATCCGGAGGCGAGGCTGCTCTTTTACGGCTTCACACATGCCGGAACAATCAAGTGCGGCACCTACCCGCGCCCCGGCACTCTGGGAGCTGCCGACAAGCACAGGATCGCCGCCGAAGGCACGGCCGGAGCTATCCGGTACAACTTCAACCGGCAGGCGGGCACCTATCCGCGGCCCGTGACACTGGGAGTCGTCGAAGGGCGTCACATCAAGGCAGCGCCAGAAATAACCCCGCTGCCCTATGGCTTCACCAGTGCCGGGACAATCACCTGCGGAACCTACCCGCGCCCCGGCACTCTGGGGCGTGTGCTCCAGAACCCAATCGGCTCCAATCTGGAGGCGAAATTCACCGGCTACGGGTACGAAAAGGCCGGATCCCATACCTGCGGCACATATCCCCGGAGGCTGGCGCTGGGCGTCGTTCTGGCGGGTAATGCGGCCGCGGCTGTGCGGCTGCTCTGCGGGGCGTATGGCTTCGTAAAGTGCGGGACAAAGGGGGCAGGGACAAAGGGCGCAGCCATAACCAACAAGGCAGCTACAGCGGCAAGCCTCGCCTGCGTGGCGTATAGCTTCGTAAAGTGCGGGACGAGACGCTGCGGTGAATAAATAAACGAAAGGAGGGCACGCGCATGGCTTATTTTTCCGACACATTCATGGGCCACCGGAGGAACCAGTGGCTCCGCTCGATCCATGCCGTAGAGGTGCAGGTGGGCGCAGCGTGGCACCGCGGCACCATTAACCAGAAGCGGATCGAGGGCGACACTCTGGTGATTTTAGCGACGTTTCCGACGCTGGACTCCGTGGAGTGTACGATCTCGGCGTCCCGTCTCATTGACGTGCGCGGCGAGGTGGCCGCCTACCAGCAGCGCCTCGTCGAAAAGGTGGCCGGGCAGGGAGTAATGGTGAAGCTCACGATCCCTATCTACGAAGTAACAGCCTAAAAGGAAGGAGGAAAACGCATGTACAGAAATACCCAATGGCTCGACGAAGTGAAAGACATTGACACCGGCGAGCTCATTCAGGAAGGAACCGACCAGAGCGCCGGGCACTTCAACAACATGGAGCACGGCATAAGCGACGCACATCTGGCGGCGGCCCTGCTGATTATTCAGAGCGGGCTCACGGCCGATCAGGTGGCGACGGAGGAAAAGGCGGTCACGCTCAGCAATAGCCAGAGCTACCCCTTCAACAACTCCACCCAGACGATCGCCCTCAGCAGGGTGAGAAACTTCACGGACTACACCGTGGAGGCTGAGATCACCGACCACGACGGCAACGTCGGCGACGTGAGGATCTTCGACCGTATGCTGAACGGCTTCAAGGTGGCCTACGACGGCAGCGCCAAAAGCGCCACCATTAAACTGAGAATTAAAGGAGGAATGTAACCATGGCAAAAACCAACAAAGTGACCGTGATCGAAAAGAACGCGGGCCAGAAAATCGACTTCGAGCAGAGCGGCACCCGCCTGATCTTCGGCGACGACGAGATCATGCTGAACGCTGCCAAGTACCAGAAGGACTGGGACGTGGAGGTGGACGTCTGCCGGGATAAGTCCGGCAACCTGACGATCGGCACCGGCTCCGGGCTGCGCTATGTGGCGCAGGTTATGATCCCGGCCGCAACCTACACCGAAACGGAGATCCCGGCAGAGGAAACAGCCGAAGCTCCGGCAGCAGAGGACGAGGCCGAGGGCAGCGACAGCGTGAACCAGAAAACCACCGTACAGAGAGACAAGAACCCGCTCGACATGGGCGACGTGACCGTTATTCTCTGGAGCATTGAATAAGACAAGGAG